>Ga0114922_10002262_pt1 | contig 18081 bp, 7 predicted proteins | sample AartaG_FD_100975 | JGI IMG/M metagenome (GOLD analysis project Ga0114922, IMG submission 100975) | Deep subsurface microbial communities from Aarhus Bay to uncover new lineages of life (NeLLi) - Aarhus_00045 metaG | ecosystem: Environmental > Aquatic > Marine > Oceanic > Sediment | place: Aarhus...
GGATCTATCTTGCTTAAACAAGAATCTCATTTTATGAGATTTGGATGGCGGGAGCGGTATGAGTCGAGAGGTTCACGTACCGTTCTGAGAGGGGCCGGGGTGAAATTCCCCGGTCTACTCACCCTTATTTAAAAAAAGCTTGCGCTAACAGACGAAAGAGGGTTATAATCGATTTGGATTTGTAGGATTAATTAAAAGCTATGAAAAAAATGAACTAAAAAAGAGGAAGAAAAAAATGCAAAAGAAAATTATAAAAATTATATTTTTGTTTCTGACTTGCATTAACCTGCTTGCTTGGGGACCTAAATCAGATTTGAACAAGAGGACGAGTGAGGGGACCTCAATCCCAATAGAACAATGGCTGATAGCTGGACCGATATCCCTGCCGCTTCCCGTATCAACCAGCCAAGAGGATGAGTATCCGATTAACAGGATTTTTGACTTAGATATACTTGACCCGCTAAATCTCTGGATAAAAGAAGGAAATGAGCTGGAATGGGATACCAATATAACACTAGAATGGAAGGCTAGGACGGCTGAAGCAGGAAAACTAGATCTATCTGCCGAGGGTTCTGTCCCACAAGTAGTCTTCCTCGCCTGCTACTTGGACAGCTCCCGCTGGCAGAAGACACTCTTAGACATCAAGACGGATCATTTGCTAAAAGTCTTTCTGGATGGAGTACCTGTGTTAACAAAGAGCTCATTTACGAATGCAGATGCCGAGGAATCGAAAAAAATAGACCAGCTCCTGGAACTTTCTCAGGGTAAACACAGTCTTCTTATAACAGCCGTACATAATCCGAAGAGAAATCCGAGCTGGTCGATAGCCGCTGCTCTCAAACCTGAAAAAAAAGAATACCTCGCAGTAAGTTTATCTAAAAAAAGGTCCATCACAGCAGATGATATCCATAATTCACGCAATATAAGAAATATATTGATATCCCCAGACGGGAAGGCCGTTTGCTTCACTGTAAGCCAGAGAAACCCGAGAATAAAGCAAACGGAACGCTGGGTGGAAATCCGAAAACTTCCCGGCGGAGAGCTGGAGAGTACTATAAGAGATCCTTTTCAGACTCCTCAAAATCTGGCATGGTCCCCCGACGGAAAATTTCTCAGCGGCATATTCCCTGGAGAAAAGAATAAATCTGATCTAAGGTTAATAGAGAGAAAGACCGGGCATATAACGGTTCTCCTAGATGATGTTATGGGTTTAAGGAATGCAGCCTGGTCTCCCACAGGAGATTTCTTGATCTATTCTGTAACAGAAGAATCCAGGATTAAAGACCCCAAGAGGCAATGGCTGAAAGGTCTGGAAGACCGGAGGGGGTCTTTTAAAACTCATTTGTTCAAGGTTATGGTTGAGTCAAAAATACGCCGCCGATTGACTGCTGGTTCTATTTCTGCCAACATTTTTGACCTGCCAGGGGGAAATCCCATCAGTTCAGACGGGAATCGAATTGGATTTTTCAAAAGGCAAACCGACCTTTCGCAGCGTCCCTTTTCAAAAACCGAGTTCCTTCTTCTGGATTTAAAGGAAAATACTGCGAAAAATCTTTTTGAAGCGTTTTTCTATTCCTATCGCAGTGCCTCAAGTTTATCTCCAGACGGAGAGACCATTTATTTTGTAGGAAGTCAGTCTATTGGAAATCCTGGCATTCATAATGAAGAGGACCATGATCTCTACATTCTTTCTATTGATACAGGTAAAATTAAGTGCCTCACTGACAAATTTGATCCTACTGTCGACCGGATAGTTTTATGGAGAAATGACGGTATGATTTTCTTTATCGGCAAAGACAGAGGCCGGAGTCAACTTTATCAGACTGACAGTACTGGGAAGCAGTTTAAGAAATTAAAAACAGGTGTTGATGTCGTGAGGGAATTTGATGTTTCTGCTGACGGCTCAGTGATTGTCTTTTTAGGAGAGTCTCTCCAGATGCCGGCCAGGCTTTTTGTTATGGACGTTAAAGAAAAATCTCCCCGCCTGGTTTATGCGCCTGATCAAGAACGCTGGTCCGATATGATCTATGGAAAGGTTGAAGATTTTAACTTCAAGAATCTGAGAGGTGATACCATTGATGGCTGGATTTATTATCCTATCGATTTCGACTCCCAAAAAAAGTACCCTTTAATCGTGAATTATTATGGCGGTGCCAGCGGCAGGACACGCGGTTTTAACACAGGACACCTTCAATATGCGGCAAACGGATATTTTGCCTATATGTTGAATCCAAGTGGAGGCACGGGATACGGTCGAAAATTTTCTGACCTTCATGTCAATGATTGGGGAAAAATTGTGATTCAAGACATTATAACCGGAGTCAAGGAAATTTCCTCCGCTAAAGCTTCTATCGATTCAGAACGCATAGGTATTTTTGGGGGAAGCTATGGGGGAACTATGACAATGGGTCTAACCTTCAAATCGGACATGTTTAAAGCCGCTATTTCTAGGTATGGAGTCAGCAATCTTGCCAGCTACTGGGGTGGAGGCTATGGCATGGGATATGGGGCACATGCATTCGCCAATAGCTATCCATGGAACCGGCAAGATATTTACGTTGACAGATCAGCAGTTTTTAATGCCGATAAAATAAATACTCCCCTACTCCTTCTTCATGGAATCGATGATCCAAACGTCCCAGTCATTGAATCTGACCAGCTTTTCACCGCCTTAAGTCTATTGGGCAGAGAAGTGAATTACATCCGATTCCAAGGAGAATCACATGGAATAAGAGGATCAGACGAAAATCGCCTCCTTGTTCCCAGAATAATGATGGCCTGGTGGGATAAATATCTCAAAGATCAGCCTGACGCCCATAATAATTTATGGAACTCTAGGTAGAGGCAGCTATAAGCCTTCTCTAATTCATCCGCCTTCAGTCCGTCCCGGTGGTAATCCTGAGTGGACTTGGAGCGCAGCACCAAGGAGATTTCCGGCGTCACCAAGGATTTTGAAATCGAATATTCGGATATACGTGCCCATCGCGGTCGGGCAACAGCTTTCATCTGGCTCTTTTGGGATATGCTATCAAGAGCCCATTACTATTTTCTATTCATCCTAAAACGGAGGACGGTCAGGATCCAACGACCACAGCCAAGTAAGAGCCACAGACAAATTTGTTTCAGCACTTATTTGATTCGTCGATCCAGCGCATAATAACCAGTTTTTTGCTTAAAGGCGGTATCAAACTCTCGCCACAACCGCGCATTGTCCTTACGGCAGGGTGCCTGTTTATACTGGTTCAACTTTTCATAGTAGGTCCACAGGGAATCTAAAAATCAAAATAAGGAGGTATGATCATTTCCGGCTTACTGAAAATGTGTATTCCTGTTTACCGAAGCCTATGCACTTCTACTTACCGCGACTTATGTATTTATCCTTACCACAAGGTATGTAAAAGTCCTTGCTTTTTACACGGATCAAGGGTCAGCCCTTTGGAATTGCCCGGTATCATCACACACCAGGCGTTTCGAAGGATCGAATGCTCGAAAGGCTGTGATCGCAGCCACCTCACGGATATAACGAATAGCCTTAGGATTAAAGCGAAGGATATCGGGATGGCCGAGCACCTTCTCTTCGAACTCCAAGTCGTTGGAATAGACTCGCGTGATCAACGTCAACCATTTTTTTGGTCCCTATTGCCTTACGAGTAAATCTTACCATAAGAGTACTGTTGCCTCAACAAAAAACTTACACAGCAAATTAAGGCTTTCATTTAAGTATGGACACAAAATAGGCTTATTTGAACTGTATTCTAAACCTGCATTGAGTGATTTCGCGGGACTGCAAGAAAAGAGGCTGTTGCCGAACTCTTGCGTTTTCATCTAGAAGTATGAACCCTCGGCCGAAGACAAAAAGTGAGAATCCTGAGGCCAAAAGGCCCCCGGATTTCCGAGGGCCTTTGTTTTTTAATACTATGCTTATCTACGTGAGCCGATAGCCGTCCTCATTTACTGTTTCGGGCCTTGGCCACGTCGTCAAAAACCCACATGCCTCGTCCGTTGGTGGCAATTACAATGATGTCGTCGCGCGGGTGGATCTGGAGATCCCAGACGGGAGCGTTCGGCAGTCCGGAACCCAGATAATTCCATTTCTGGGCACCACTGGTCGTTATGTAGACACCGATGTCAGAGCCTACGTAGAGCACGTTCTTCTTTTTGGGATCCTCTCTGATGACGTTGGTCGGGCCGCCGGGCAGGTTGGCCGCAATGCTTTTCCATGTCTTGCCGTAATTTTTGGACTTGAAGACATATGGCATAAAATCGTCGTCATGTCGGCCGATCAGTGAGATGTAGACCGTGGATTCGTCGTATTTCGAGGCGACGATACTCCAAACATGCTTGTAATAGGGAAGTCCGGCCATTATCTCGGTCCAGGTCTCACCGCCGTCCTTGGTCACATGGACACGGCCGTCGTCGCTTCCAACGTACAGGATACCGGCCTTGAGCGGTGATTCGGAGATGGCCGAGATTGTGGCGAACTTGATGGCATAAGGCAGTTTGCCCTGTTTCTCCGTATCGTAGGCGGTAAGGTCATCACTGATCTTCTCCCAGGTTTCACCCTTATCGGTCGACCGGAAGACATACTGGAAGCCGTGGTAGATAGTCGAGGGATCGTGCGGCGAAAGGATGGTCGCCGCCAGCCACTGTCCCCTGTATACCGGCTCGTTCGGCCCGGGTTGGGGATAGATTCTTTTTCTCTCATACTTTCCGTTCGTGTATTCCGCACGCTCGACGCGTCCGTAGTAACTCGAAGAGTAGACGATTTTTGGGTTTGTAGGATCGATGGCTATATGAGTGCCTTCACCTCCGGGCGCCCGTTCCCACTTGGGCATCGGAGCTTTACCGTCAACGGCCGGGACCACACCGACGGCACGGTAGGTGCCCCAGTCCTGGACCGATCCGTAGACGTTAAACGGCTCGGACATGTCATAGGCAACGTTGTAGAACTGGACGGAGGGAATCCCTTTGTAGAAATCCTTCCAGGTCTTGCCGCCGTCTCGGGAAAGGTTGGTCCCGCCGTCATTGGCATTGATCAGATAGTTCGAATCGGCTGGATCGATCCACAGACCATGGTGGTCGCCGTGAAGCTTTTCATATCTGATCCGTTCCCAAGTCTTGCCGCTGTCTTTGGACCGATGAAGACCAAGACCCATTAGGTAGATTGTGTTTTCGTCGTTGGGATCGACGCGAATTTGGCCGAACACCCAGCCGTAGGTCCCACCGAAGCGCTCAAATGTCCGGTTTGATGGACTGACTTTCTTCCAGGTTTCACCTAGGTCGTCGGAGCGATACACTTCAGCGCCCACAATATCAGGGTAGGTCCGCAGGCGGCCGTAAGAATCCCGCTCGCCTTCCTCCGGCATGCGCCGGGCCGTGTGGTTATCGACATAGGCGTATACAACATTAGGTTTGGTCCGGCACAGGTCGATACCAATCCTCCCGGTCTTTTCCGTAGGCGGTAGGCCTTCGGTTAGTTCCTTCCAAGTCGCGCCACCGTCTGTGGTTTTGAACAGGTGGTCTTCGCCCTCCGGTACCGGGTCGCTCCAGCGTCGGCGGATGCGGTTCCACGTAGAGGCGATCAGCTCGTCGGGATTCTCGGGATTCATGACCAGGTCGTTGGCTCCGACCTTTTCGTTGATGTAGAGGATTTTCTGCCATGTCTGACCGCCGTCGGTCGTCTTGTAGACCCCACGGTCTGGTGTGTAGGTCCACTCGTGACCTGAGGCCGCAACGTAGACAATGTTGGGATTGGTGGGATGGATCCGGATGCGGGCGATGGTTTGGGTCCCGGCCAGCCCCATATGCTGCCAGTTGGCGCCGCCATCCGTGGACTTGTAGATCCCACTCCCAGCCAGCGAGGCGCGGAATATGTTGGCTTCGCCCGTACCGACATAGATTGTTTCGGGAGCCGTCTCGGAGACGGCGATGTCACCGATGGACATAGTCGGCATCTCATCAAAGATCGGTGTCCAGGTTTCACCGGCGTCAACCGTTTTCCACAGCCCACCGGTAGCCGTACCTACGTAGATCGTAGTCTTGCTGCCCAGGGGCACAGCAATGTCCGTGCAGCGGCCGCCTATGATGCTTGGACCGATGAATCTCCATTTAAGATCCTTGGTGGGCGTTTCGGCCTTCATAGCTGTGTGCTGCTCGAACCACTCAAGCCGTAAAGCCGGGTCCGTGCTCTCGACCAGAACCTGTTCAGCCCCAGGCGCAATCGTCTGAGATTTGCAGCAAAATAGTAGAGCCAGAGCCATAAAGACATAACAAAGCAGAAGAGTACGTTTGTAAAATGACATGATAATTCCTCCCTTGGATTTTCTTGGATAAAATGAAATGTTCATTCGCAAATATATTCCAGAACTCTTAAAGAAATATTACATATCACATACTTTGTCAATAGTTTTTTTAAGATAGTTTTTTGTTGTAATATTTCTATTTAAATTCTATTAAACCCCTACCTTTTTTTCACGATATTCTATATAACTATGATTCTTTGTAAGTTTAAATTAGAGGATATTTCACATACGGTTAAGAGAGACCGGATGGCCGGAAGGGCAAGTATATCCCCCATCCGATCATCCATGGCGAAGGCCATATTCTGATCTTCATCATGGCAGGTTTTTGCAGAAAATCGGACAATGACTAAACCAGACATTTTTACTTTGCGTTGACAAATTCGATTCGAACGGTTGACATTTCAATTCATAATCTTTAAAATAAACTCTCAAAAATATCACACATCAGAACTGGATTTTTTTTTGAATTAATGATGTTATTTAGAAGTCTTAATGTTGATTAACTCAAAGGAAGTCCCATGAAGAAACAGATGCTTTGTTCAATCCTAATTCTTAGTTTCATTTTTCTTTTCGTGTTAACCTCTTATTCCTGAGCAGGTGAAAAATTCTCAAAGATTGGCTTAAAGGTTAACAGGAGATGATTGATGCAATATATCTACTCGAAATATCATATTATTCATGGAGGTGTCACTAATGAACTACTTCCGTCATTTTTCCTTTACACTAGTTAGTCTTATCTCTCTCGTTTCATTAGTCTTGGGGTTTCGTTTTGCGTTCCATGGCAATGGAAATTCAGGAGGGATTAATTCGACCATCACAGTACGTAACGCTGTCGCACAGGACATTTCGCAGCCGCTAACTTTTATGTTAATCATCAACGATAAGGATAAAACCAATCAAAATATTTTAGGACTTAGTATTGATGAGTGTGCTATAAACGATACCAGTGCTTCCATTTCGTCAAATTTGCTGACAACCACAGTCACTTCGGCATCTGTAGAACAGACGGAACACGGGACAAAACCTCCCCCGGAAATTGTGGCTAGCTTCGATGGGCTTGGCGAAGGCTTTAATGGTGCGCAAGGAACAGCCAGGTTTCGCAATCCGTCTGATAACTCACTAGCTGTCGGCCCAGACCATATCGTTCAGACTGTAAACTCTCGGATGGCGATTTTCACGAAAAAAGGATTGCGATTTGATACGACTGGAAAAATACTTTACGGTCCAGTTCCGACAAATAATGTATTCCGAGGTTTTGGAGCTGGCGGGGAGATCAACAATGGAGATGCAGTCGTTCGGTACGACCAACTCGCTGATCGATGGTTGATCGTTATGCCGATTTTCAGGCGTCTTCCACCCCGGAAAAATGAACCGACTGCAGGTCGATCTGGCGAGCCCGCCCATAAAAGTCAACCCGGAGTGGAGGGACAACCAGGTGCCGCTAAATCTCTGTTTCAACCTCCACGACCAACACCTGAAGAGGAAGAAACTGCTGCCGTAGCACGAAATCAGAGGAGGAGACAAGGTCAAAGGCAGCGACAACAGAATCCGGGGGGCTCTTATGCAATATGCTACGCCATTAGTACCAGTCCCGATCCACTCGGATCATACTACCGTTATGAGTTTGTTCGGCCGCTATTTCCCGACTACCCTCGACCAGCTGTCTGGCCCGACGGCTACTATGTACCGACTAGCACCGGCGATAACACCATCCAAAAACACGCCTATGTGGTAGAACGAGAAAAAATGCTCAAGGGCGAACCTGCGACTGAGCAAGGCTTCGTTATCGATGGTGTAAACTTTCTAAACAATGCAGATCTTGATGGGAAACAACTCCCACCAGAAGGAGCGCCGAACATTATAATGGCTACCGGCGGGGCGCAATTAAACGGCATTACAGAAGATGATGGCATCTATGTTTGGAAGTTTCATGTAAACTGGAATGATCCGTCTAAATCGAAGTTAGAAGGGCCAGTGAAAATTCCAGTGGCGCCTTATCATTACCTGGGTGGAGGCCAATTGACAAAAGCTGTGCCACAACCAGGGACCGATCAACGTCTTGATGCCCAGGGCGATAAGATCATGGCGCGCCTGGTTTACCGTCGGATAGGCGACCGGGAATCGATTGTCGCAGTGCATTCAGTGAATACTTCGGCTGGAGGCGGTGGAGTTCGATGGTACGAATTTCGGCTGGATAAAGATCGCAATGTCAAACTTTACCAGCAGGGCACCTATTGTCCTGGGGGGAACTATCGATGGATGGCCAGTCCGGCTATCGATTCCAAAGGCAACATTGGCATCGGTTATTCGTTTAGTGGTATGTCACACTTTCCCGGCCAACGCTTTGCAGGTAGACTCTCAGATGATTCATTGGGTGTCTTGACATTACATGAGGCTGTTCTCGTCCAAGGCGAAGCTGCGCAAACGAATACGTTTAGGTGGGAGGACTTTACACAGACTGCAATAGATCCAACTGATGACTGTACGATTTGGTACGTGGGTGACTATCTCAAGAAGGGCACTACAAACTATTCCACGCGTATCGGAGCCTTTCGTCTGTCTGGGTTGTAGTGATATTCAAAATGGAAAAACTAGACCAAAATGGGCTATAAAATGTGACAGACAATGTCATCGAATATCCAAATTTATTCATTCGGTAAAAGAATACATTCCTCATTGTAATATTTGGCTTTTAACTGTTTACGATACAAGTTGATATTTAGCCAGCGATAAATCTGTCCAAAAATAGTATTTCTGTTCACAATTTTCATATAATATTTTTACTAAGGAGAACAATATAATCACATTAATAATTCAAATTTTGAAAGGATGCTAATGACATATTGATTTTTGGCTTTACCCCAAAGTGACGGGTGACATCAAATCCAAGCATAGGAAACTCTCAAGTTAGAAAACCGTAACTGCCTATGTATTTTAAGATATTTCTTCCAAAGTTCATCCCAAAAAATCGGTTTGTAGATTTTCCAAAAAGCGATCATCAACCAGTTTATAAGCCCCTCTGACCAACGTCAACCATTTTCCGGAGATACGGATAAAAAGCACTCCAGCTTGGTTCAACCTCCGGTTAAGCTCCGGCAAATCTTCCTCAATAAGTTTTTCGATCGCGGCTCGGGTCTCCTGGAAAAAAGATGAGACGGATTCGAGTTCCACTTTTTGTGATAGCGTGGGTACTGCAGTGTATTCCTCTATAGAACGCGCCAGCCGGCTCAATCTCCGTGGGATTGTCGGCGGACGCCAGTCCAATTGCGGGCTCGACGAGCCCATCCACAGACGCGGGCCGGAGGCATAGTGTTCATTGAGGTCACTGACTTTCTTTAACAGATCTTGGGCCATCTGTTTCAGCTCGCCTGGAATTTCCGGTGCATCAGGTCTATTCCACTCTTGCAGGGCAGTGGATAAAGCCGAATGGAGTTTTCTGATCGTTTGCGACACAGAAGACACCTCACCGCTCAGCTTGTAGCAGCGCATTACAGCTTCCCAGCGAACCTGTCTATCTGCCGGGGATACCTTGAGCCGCGGATCTTCCTCAACGACAACCGGCTTGCTCACCACCTTATCCCCTATAGTCACTTTGAAGGTGAAGTTTCCAGGTTCGACTCTAGGACCAAGCCCTTGAGATCTGCCTCCCCTAATCTTTCCAGCCGCAGGTCCATAGCGGAGGTCCCAGGCCATGCGGTTGATTCCTGGATTTCGACTTCCCTCCAACCTGCGGATGGTTTTACCGAGTTTATCCTGGACAGCAATTGTGACTGCCTCATTCTCCGCTGGTTTTGTTTTTAAAAAATAGTTGAATATAACGCCAAAAGGAGGATTTTCTCCATTGAAAAACCTGTGGCCAGGGCCTGCATGGTCACGCCGGATGTCGTAGATACGCCACGCAGTAGCCGTCCGGATGTCAAAGAGGTGCAGATCCTCGGCCAGGACACCTGAGCTTATTCCCTCGAGAGGGGTGATATCGTCCAGAATCCAGATTGAGCGCCCATGCGTACCCAGAATCAGGTCGTTATCCCTGGGGTGGATATCGATATCGTGAACCGGGACTGTCGGTAGGTTAAGACGAAGAGCTTCCCAATTTGCACCGTGGTTGAATGTAACAAAAACACCGGTCTCTGTGCCGGCAAAGAGCAGGCCTGGGGTGCGGTGGTGTTCGCAAAGGGCATGAACCACTCCATTGTCGCGAGGAATCCCCCGGTTGATGGATTGCCAAGTCCGGCCGTAATCGGTTGTGGAATAGATGTAGGGAGCAAAATCATCTCTGCGATGAGCGTCGAAAGAGACATAGGCGGTACCGGCAGCATGGGGGGAGGCCACGATACGGGTGACGCAGGTTCTCTGAGGCAGTCCCGGGATCCGGCCGGTAGCATTGTCCCAGGTCTTTCCCAAATCGTGTGTCACCTGCAGGCAGCCGTCGTCAGTGCCTACCCAAAGGACATCAGCCTCGAGGGGGGATTCTGCGATTATGGTGATACAAGCGTAATTCCAGACTCCATCCTGCCGTGACATCATCTTTTCATCAGGCAGCCGGCCCATAGTCGGCAGAGAGTTTTTTTCAACACCAGTGGTCAGGTCCGGGCTGATCCGGGACCAGGTGTCCCCCCTATCTGTGGACCGGAACAGGAACTGAGCCGCATAGTAGATGGTCTTGGCATCGAAGGCAGAGATAATGATGGGCGTGTTCCAATAGAAGCGGTAACGGGGATCACCGGGTTTTTCCCGGGGGCGGATGGTCCGGGCCTCGGTTGTCCGGAGGTCGCGGCGGATGGGGTTGCCATCCGGGGTTTCGGCATACACAATATTTGGATCGGTCGGATCAATGACAGTATAGTAACCGTCACTGCCATGAATACTTATCCAGTCATTGTTGGACGAACCGGCCGGCATCCAGTATCCCCACTTAGTGAGGCTCATGCTTGGTCCGATCCAAGACCCATTGTCCTGCAGACCCCCGGAAACACGATAGGGTTTCTTCATGTCAAACCCGACCTCGTAGAACTGGCCGATAGCGATTGTATTCACAAAATCCCAGGTTTTTCCGGCATCCCAGCTCCAGTGAATGCCCCCGTCCGTACCCATAAGCATGTGATCGGAGTCCGCAGGATTGATCCAGATGGCATGGTTGTCGACATGGATCCGGTTGGCGGAAGATCTAAATTCTTCCCAATCGAAGGTCTTGCCGCCGTCCTCCGAATAGTAGATCGGCGAACCTAGCACCCAAATCCGGAGGTCATTGTTAGGATCAACACAGATCTGGCTGTAGTAGACAGGCCGAGGATTGACATCACTCATCTTGGTCCAGGTCTCACCCCTGTCCTCGCTCCGGAATACACCCCCCTGGGCATGCTCGACAATAGCATAGACGATGTCCGGATTCCGGCGAAAAATACTGAGGCCTATGCGGCCCGTCTGGCTGTCGGTCTCACCCTCATAGGGCAGGCCGCACATCAACTTGGTCCAGGTCGCGCCGCCATTAATGGTCTTGTAGATACCACTGCCGGGGCCCCCTCCATTGTAACCATAGGCTGAGCGCCGGCGCTGATAGGCCGCAGCATAGAGAGTATCCGGGCTGCTGCGGTCCATGGCAATATCCGTTGCTCCGGTATCCTCATCGATGAAGAGGACTTTAGCCCAGGATACCCCTCCATCCGTTGTCTTGAACACACCCCGTTCATGGTTGGGCCCCCAGAGGCGTCCCCCCGCAGCAACATAGACCACATCGGGATTGGTGGGATGGATCGCCAACCGGCCAATATGATGCGATTCCGGCAGGCCCATGTTTGTCCAGGTTCGACCACTGTCCATGGATTTATAGACACCGTTGCCCCAGGATGAGCTCTGTCGATTGTTGGCTTCCCCCGTTCCCACCCAGACGATAGCGGGATCGGAAGGAGTGATGGCCACTGAGCCGATGGAGGAGACGGCTTCCTGGTCGAACAATGGCTCCCAAGTCGTGCCCGCGTTCACGGTCTTCCAGAGCCCGCCTGAAGCCAAACCCACATAGACGATCTTGGGATCGGACTCCACAACCGCAAACTCGTCCACACGTCCTCCCATAATGGCAGGGCCGATCTCGCGAAATTCCAGACCGGCAAGAGCTTGGGAAAATCTTGCAGGCTGTGGCGGTTGTGCTGTGCGTTGAGAAGCGGCAAACGCAATAGATCCAACCAGCAAAACCAGACCTATCATAAGAATTTTATACTGATAATTTTTCACCGTTTTGTCCCCCTTTTAAAATGAAATATTTTTTGAATACATACCCTTGGTCTTCAGACGCCTCTAATTCATTTGTTTTCTTTGGTCTCAACCTGGCCTGGAAGAAGAGTCGAAAAGTAGATTGAATACCTTTCCCCAAACAGCATATAAAAGGGAATAAGTGTGACATCATCGGGTTGGCCGACGTCAAAGGTTTGGAAGGCCAATGGCTGGCCAGCAACGGGTTTAATCCACGTGTTTGGATTTTCGTTTGGAATCATAAGCTTGGGAACAGGGACCGAATCTCCAGAGGGGGCATACTGGTAGACCTTTTCTTTGGTCAATCCCTCAGAACCGAGCCGGGCTGCCATAACCACCGGTCCGTACATAATCGCAGCGATTTTGGGATCATCCGGTAACCGCTCCAGGCGAAAATTCATGGGCAAAACCACTTCGACTCTATCCCCGGTCTTCCATGTCCGGTCGAGGACCAAGTATGAGCCGGCGCTGCAAAAAATTTCGGTCTTTTTGCCGTTGAGTTTAACATGGCCTCCCTGTGCAATCCAGCCGGGGATACGGATGCGGAGAGTGAGGTCAACTGGTTTAGCCGCATTAAAATAAAGGGCGGTTCCCTGCTCCTCAGGAAACTGTGTCTCCTGGCGTATACGCAAACCTTTCTCGGGCCAGTTCAGCTCAGAGGCGATAAAGAGATTGACATAAAGCTCATTATCGCCATGGAAATAAATGCTGTCGCCATATTTGGCATGGTTTTCCATGCCTGTACCAGTGCAGCACCAGAACGAATCCTCAGGCGTCATAAAGGTCTTGTACATGCCGGGTTTCATCGACACATAATACATCATCATGCCGTCAGAGGGATTCTGAGTGGAGAGAATGCCATTCAGGAGCGTTTGTTCATAAAAATCGGCATAGGCGGGATCGGCCTCCCAGCTAAAAAGATGCCGCGTCAACTTGAGCATGTTGTAGGTGCAGCAAGATTCGTGGCTGTTGGTTCCCAACTCGGATGCCATGATGTAGGGTTCGGTCCGCCACTTTTCGTGGTTGCTCGTACCTCCAGTGATATAGGTCCGGGCCCTGGTGACTTGGTGCCAAAAATATTTGGCTATGTTGTATAGAGTGCGGTCACCCGTCATTTCATACTCCCGGGCTGTGCCGATGATGTTGGGAATAAAGGAATTGACGTGCTGTCCTTTGAGCTTGTCCCGATACTGAGAAAGAGGCACAGTGTAGTGTTTTTCATCAAATCTACGTGCTGTTGCCAAATACTCGGTTTTTCCCGTGAGAGAGTAGAGGTTGGTCAGAACCTCGTTCATGCCCCCCTGCTCTGTGTGGTTGAGCACCACCTCCATGTGGCGGTCGTCTGATTGGTCCGTACGTGATTTAACCCATCGGGCCAGGTTATCGACGACTTCAAGAGCCTGGGTATTGCTGCAGTATTCGTACATGTCGATAAGCCCGGCCATGATCTTGTGCAGAGTGTAAAAGGGAGCCCAGACACGCCGCACGGAAAAGACACGGTCAAAGAATTCCTCCGGAAAGGCGCTCAGATAACCTCGAGGACCAAGAGCCTGCTGACACTTGGCCAATTCGGTCACCAGTGCATCGGCTTTGTTTTTGATTTTTGGATCTCCGGTGCTGGCATACATCAAAGCGGAGGCCGAAAGGTAATGCCCTAAAGTGTGTCCTCGAAGCTCTCTGACCTCCCATCCGCCATAGGGCTGGACCGGGGAAGGAAGATCGGCCGTCACATAGAACATGTGGAGGAGACGGGCATTATCAAGGCTTAAGAGATAGTTCATGTCACGGGCCATGGCATCCCGGAACGGGCCAGCGAGAAGCCGGACCTGTTTAAGGCTGAAGGGGCTGGCCTTTATATCAGCCTTGGACTTAACCCGGGCAGAAACAAACATGGTGTCACTGGGTGTGGTCTTTACTGCCCTTTCAAGTGTCCCCGCTGAGATTGATTGCCCGGTCAGAAGCATAGAGATTAAAACAAAGAGTGTACGCCACATAGTAAAACCTCCTTGTCATTGGAATAACATCGTAATTTTATTAAAATGTGATTTAGCCTGAAGTATTCATAAAAAATGCCGCTGCTTTTTTTGCTTCAGCAACCTCGACTCGTGAATAATCCAGGCTAGATAATATCAGTAAATTAGATTGTTTTCAAGTTTTGCTTTGATTTAGAAAATTGGTATATTATAAGCATCTGAGTGGTCAGAGCATTTTTCACATCTGATGGAGGAATTATGAATTATTATTTGGGATCATCTTTCAACAGTTCGGCCAAAATCCTGTCACAAACAATCGCGTTCCTTCTCTGCCTCCTCACCATCACTGGATCCGATCCTATTATGGCACAAAGCCTAGGCCGGAAGATTGAGCTTGCTGACGCTGGGATGAGAGCCGTATTCACGGCCCGGGGGATAACAAGTCTTTCTTCTCCCAGCGACCGATATGGAGCTGCGGTTATTCCATCGGGAAAAGTATGGGGCAGGCCATTGGTTCGCTACCGGATAGGCCCGGGAGACTGGCTGGGCATTTATACCGGTGGGACAAAATTTGAAAAAAACGAGCAAAATAAAGTGGTCTACACCAATAATACTCCGGGAACGCCCCTTAAGATGGAACAAACATTCAGACTGACGGATGGAAGATTGGAGTGGGATATCGAAATTGAAACTAGAAAACATTTCCCTGTTACAATAGGAGATCTAGCCATCCCTTTACCTTGGCAGAGACCGGGGGGAGGATCCCCTGATTTTATTTTTGAGAAGTGTTTTACCAAGCATCACTACATTGCTGGAAACGGCTCATTTGTTTATTTCACCCGGCCTTCTGGTGAACCGCCATTCCTTATGATTTTAACCAAGCCGGGCACCAAGCTGGAATATTTTGATACGGTAAGAAGTGATTATATCGCTTTTATCCACTCCGGCTTAACAGGGAATAACATAATAGAAGGAAACTGGAGACAAGAGCACACTTTTAAGAAGCTGGGGCCGGCAGGAGCTCCTGACAGCAAAGTTAAATACGGATTTGTTTTCGTATGGGCCGACAGTTGGGATGAGATGAGGGAAAGCCTGTATCGGCACGGTTTGTTTGATGTCCGGGTAGTTCCCGGTATGACTGTACCTGAAAATCTGACTGCGACAATCTCCCTTCATACCAAGAATAAAGTGAATTCGATAACAGCGGAATTTCCCCATCAGACCAAAATCAATTTTCTGAGTGAAAAGGATAATCATTTGCTGTATGAAGTCAGATTTGGCCGGCTGGGCGAAAATAAGCTGACCGTTCGGTATGATAATGGACAGGCGATGCATCTTGAATTTTTCTCAACTGAAAATTTGGAAATCCTATTCAAGAAAAGGAGCTCTTTTATTGTCAATCGTCAGCAGCACCGCAATCCTGACAAATGGTATGATGGCCTTTTTTCCGTGTATGACATGAAAAACTCGGTTCTGAGGGGGCCTGACAATACTGATGGCTTTGATTTCTGGTGGGGCTATGTACTGGCCTGCGATGACCCCGCCTTATGCAAGGCTCCCTATGTGGCAGCCAAAAATGTCTATTTCCCCAATAAAAATGAAATTGCTGCCGTGGAGTATTATCTGAAAAATTTTGTCTGGGGAGGCCTGCAGCGTACTGACAAAGAAGAACCTTACCCTTATGGGATCTATGGGACCCCAAACTGGATGGTAAACCGGGATCCTATGCTCCGCGCCGGAGTGAAAAACCAAAATCTGGATAAAATGAATATCTGGAGGTCGTATGATTACCCCCATATGGTGATGCTGTACTACCACATGTATAAGATCGCTAAGATGTATCCGGATATGGTCGGATATCTGGATACCAAAGGCTACCTGGAAAGGGCCTGGCAGACAGCCAGGGCATATTTTACTTATCCCTATGAGATACTACCCTGGTATGACACTTATAAGTGGGGTTGCTACAACGAATTGGTCATAGAAAACCTCATAAAAGACCTGGTTTCCGAGGGAAGAGGGGAGGAAGCGGGATGGCTCAGAAACGAATGGGAAAAGAAAGTCAAATACTTCATCTATGATGACAAATACCCCTACCGATCGGAATACAGCATCGACCGCACAGCCTTTGAATCCAGTTATGCCTTTGCCCGGTACGGGGCTACCCATAGCATGGAACCTGACAAAAATCTGTGGTGGGATAAAAAACTTGAGAAATGGTATTCCCACCCCGTTGTGAACAAAAAAGAGGCCCGCAAATTTATGGACAGACAAAATATTGCCGGCCTGGCCGTCAGAGGTTGGCTGGAAACAAAATATTTCCTGCTGGGAAGTGATTTCACGTCAAGCTCAGACCGGCACTGCCTCAGTTATATGGCAAAAATGGGAGGCTGGTCCATTCTTGATTACGGGATCCGGTTTGCAAAAGAACCTTATGACTGGCTGCAGCTGGGTTACAATTCATACCTGAGCTCATGGGCCTTGATGAATACTGGAAAACCTGAAACCGACTATGGATTCTGGGCACCTGGCAAGGAGAATGATGGAGCCACAGGATGGGCTTTTATGTCGGCAAAATACGGTAATGCCTGGATCCGTAAAGATATGCCCCGGGGCGCATGGTTTTATGACGGCGAAGCTGATCTGGGCTATGGTGCGGCAGTCAGAATGGCGGCAACCGTTTTTACCGACGATCCTCTGTTTGGTTGGTATGCCTTTGGGGGAAACCTGACAATAAACGAGAATTCCTATGAGATTATCCCTCGGGACGGGCTGCGAGTAAGACTGTTTCTGGTTACCGCAGAGAGCCGGTTGGGGATCGAGTTCGATCGCGATGGGTGGAAGAGGAATGAACCCGTGACTTTATCGGAAAGCATGAATAAGATAACCGGAATATTGGAAAACCGCACCAACAACCAACACACCACCCAGGTGAGTTTATTCGGTTTTGACCCCCAAAAATGGGAGCTGCTGTTTGACGGAAAGATAATCCCGATCAAAAAAGAACCTGGCGGAGAGGCAACAGGGTCCCTTCCGGTAAACCAAAAAGAACATAAGATCGAATTGATTAAAAAATAATAGCCTGATTACGTTTCTCGGTTTTATCCAATAAGGAGGCTTATTCCACTCGAATTTTTGGGAGATAATCAAAAATTTGCGCAGCAACCCCTCAAGCGCAAAGACCTGCATCGGAGACTACCCCCGGGATCAAGTATCGAGACATCCTTTGTCTTAAGGAGAAGCGGACGATCACTAATGGATATACCATCAAGTGGAAAAAACGTGAGCTTCTCCTCGAGCGGCCGAATGCCGCTATGTGGAGGCGTAAAGTGGAGGTCAGGGAGCATTTTGACGGCCAGATCGAAATCATCTTTAACGGCCGAAGATTAAAGTACCAAGAGATTACTGAAAAAACAAAAAGAAAAAAACCTCAACTCCAAGCTATGCATAAAAACCATCGGAAAGACAAGTATATCCCACCACCAGATCATCCCTGGCGAAGATATAACCCTTCACTACATTACAACTCCTATTTGGAGAAAATTTAATAATGACAA
>Ga0114922_10002263_pt1 | contig 18079 bp, 10 predicted proteins | sample AartaG_FD_100975 | JGI IMG/M metagenome (GOLD analysis project Ga0114922, IMG submission 100975) | Deep subsurface microbial communities from Aarhus Bay to uncover new lineages of life (NeLLi) - Aarhus_00045 metaG | ecosystem: Environmental > Aquatic > Marine > Oceanic > Sediment | place...
CGGGCGCAATTCGTGCTGAATGTAGTCATACCGTCCGGGTGGAACAAAAACGTAAGGGTATCCCTCAGGCCTTCGGTTTTGAAGATCAACTAGCAATCGGCTGACATCCTCTTTCAGGGGCAGAAATCGGCGGTCAGTGTCTTTGATACGCCATTCCCATGTTTCAACCGTGTTCCGCTTTGGACTCACTTCAATAGTCATTTCGCCAAAGTCGATATTGCTCCACACCAAATTCAGCAGTTCACTTCTCCGCATACCTGTTGTCAATGCGAGAGTGATACGTCTTCTTATCCCTTCGGTCCCGGTTGTTCATTCCGGCGTCGAGCCGCATCGTGTGCAGGAAAAACAAAGCGTCGGCTTTGCGGTTCACCGGGATGCCTCGGATTTCCCCAGCCGGTTCATTCGGGATGCCTTTGCCGCCGAGCATCAGCACCGTCGGGACCGGTGACGTGGGGAATTCGTAAATCGAAAACGGCACGCCGGCGAGCTTTTGCACGCCGGTTGGCATGTCCTTGAACGTGAAGTTGCGGTCGCCGAACCAGCCTCGCTCAGTACGATATTGATTGGCCTGCCTTGATAGGTCTATGGTCTCATAGTGAAGACTGGCGCCGGCTATAATGCTTCGCCGCCCTCGAAAGGCGCCTTGATGTTTCGCAGGATTGTCGCGAGGATGTTGCGTTTCTTCTTGAGGTTTTCCGGGACGTCCTCGGCGTCCTTGAAGAGAATGTTGCAGAGGATGATTCCGCCTGAGCCTTTGGGGTAGGCCATCAATCCGCCGACGTTAAGCATGGGCTTTACCTTCTCGTAGAATTCCGGCGGCCTGACTGCGATCAGGCGGATGTTGTCCAGGCCTGTGACAGCCTGCTTGTCCGGCAGGACGTTCCACTCGGACAGACGCAAAGTAATGTTCTTGCCCCTAAAGGGCGGATTGAGGGCAAATGTTTGCGGCTCGTTGTTGGGCTTGGTCTGGAACGAGACAGCCGAATCCTTATCACCGTCTGCGATGAGTCGAACCTTCGTGACGGGATAATAGAACGTGTTGCCGATCCACTCCATCTCGCGGATTGTGACCTCCTTGGGCATATGCAGCGGAAAATCGACGGGCCCATCTTTCGGTGCAGTCGTATTGACGATGTATTTCCACGCATCCGCCGAGACCATGCCGTTGACCATATTCGAACGGTTCCAGTCGGGGTGCTCATAGTTCTCTTTCGGGAACTCGGCGAACGGGGCGACGTCCTCGCAATCAACGACGTAGCTAAATGTATCGCCTGCGACATAGTTACCCTGCGTCCACGGGAAGATTTTCTGACCCGAGTAGAGCGCGACATCGGCGATTGTAAGGCCGGAAGCCAGTGGGTGGCGTATTGCGCCGAAAGTGACGCGCTCACGGCGAAACGGGCGGATCATGTGGTTGAAGCCGACGAGGCGATTATAATCGGCCAGGCCTTCGGGGGTCAGACCGTTGAGAATAATCCAGCCACCTTTGGCAGTGAAAGCCTCGACTTTGTCACTGCTGCGAACCATTTGCTTAAGGTTGGCCGGTGTCGCGGCGATGATCGCAATCTTCGCTTCGCGCGAAGTCAGCGTTTCAACAGGCCCGGCAACGGCTGTGTATTTCAAGCCGATGGCGTCCATTGCTCCATTGAGTTGCGGATTGTCTTTCACCGCCGCGGCTACGGGACTGTATTCGAGTTTGTAAGTCGCCGAATAGCCGATCAGATTCAGAAGTAGTTGTTGAGCAACTGTATTTTCGGGGATCTTCTCGGCAACCAGAAGCTGCGTTATAAGCATCAGGCCCTCGCCGACGGGGATTTCGACAAGGCCTGTGTTCCTGAGGTTTTCGTGGCATTGTATCAGCGATCTCGCGCCGCGGGCAGGCTTGAGATATGCGTTGCGATAGACGATTTCACCGGGACTCCAGGTGAAAAAGTCTTTCTGCTTCAAGCCTGCCAGGACAGGGTGGCCCAGGTCTTCGCCGAAGGCGGTGCTCCCCTCGTTCTCGGCGGTTTCCATTTCAGCCGCAGCCAGTCCCTGATACTTGAGTGGATTGCGTTGCTCGAGGATAATGACTCTCCGCCCGACTGAGGCGAATGCAGCGAGTCGGCTTGACGTGCTCTCGGCGGCGCTGATGGCGTCCTTGCCGACGATGAGTATCTTAGTCGCTTGCGGCGGGGAATCGAGATTCGGCAATAATTTGAAACCGATGCCGCATATTTTGAGGAATGCAGCCACCTGACCGGCTGGGTCGTGAAGGCAGATGTCGCCGGCCCTGAGGCCCGAAAGACCGGGTATACTGTTGCTCCGCGAATCCGTATTGATAACGCTGACGGCTTTGACATCACGGAAGACCTCCCTGCCCTTGAACGAAAGCGATAAGAGCAATTCGACCTCCTGCCTCGAATCGACCTTCGGCATTGGGATTTCAATCTCGAACTTCTTGCTATTGCCTCCGGCAATGTAGTGTTCGCTGATATCGCCACCTGCCATTTTGCCGCCGACCATCAGCGTCCAAGCGAACGTCATAGGGTCGTCGTAGTGAGTATCGTTGAAGATGCCGATTGTCCGTTTGACTTTCTGGCCTGAGCCGAAGGTCCAGTCCCACTGCCGGCAGAATACGGCACGCGGCGCGTAGGAGATATATTGTCCTGGCGCATCGTTCTGGCCCATCCAGAAGTGCCACGCATTCTGGTTCGACCAGCGATATCCCTCCATCAGCATTCTTGCCATTATACTCGCAGCCGGCCTGGTAGCAGCCTTGCCCTGGAATGCCTCCTCTCCGCCGAAGTAGGAGAAACCGGGATCGTTGCCGGTAATGAAGAAATCCTCGCCTATGAACCGGGGCCTCTTCTGGTCCCACTGCCATCGACCGCGTCCACCGCCCTTTGTGTTGGGGCTGTACGCCAGAGCCGGATAACTCGGATACGCCCCGGTGACATAATGATCACCAGCGACAGGCATCGCGTTGTTCTTGTGGGCGCCGCCGCCGTCGTTCATCGTGGGCCTGGTCGGGTCAACGGCCTGGACGGCGTCTGAAACCTTTTTGACCTCGGCCTCGAATTGCTCCATCAGGCCGCCGTAGAGATTAATGCAGTTGATATACAGGTACTCATTCTCGATAGACCAGATCATGATAGAGGGGTGGTTACGCTCGCCCTTGACCTGGGCGATCATCTGGTCCTTCCAGTTTTCCAGCAGATCCAGCTTGATCTCAGACTGATACTTTTTCTTCATCTCTGGGTCGCTCTCGATGGCCATATACCCTATTGCCTCGCCATCGAGGATTCCGCTTCGTCGGCAGACGACTCCGTTGCGGTCAAGAAACGTCAGCGCCTCTTCCGGCGGCATGCCCTTCCATGTTGTGCCCCAGAAGCGCATCATCCGCTCGTTGTTCTTCCTGTAGAATTCAAGCCATTGCTCCTTTGTGCCCGCCTGGAAGCAGTCTGCCCAGCCGTGCCAGACAACGCCGTTGAGCCTGAAGTCTCGCCCCTGCCAACTCCACTCGCGGAATCCGAACGCTGTCTCGCTGACATCGGCGGCTTTGCCGGCGGCGTTAACCGTCGCTCGCAATACATACATCTGCGGATCATCCGGCCACCAAAGCTTAGGGGCCTCCCATCGCTCGACGATATCGAGCACCTGCTCGCCACCCGCTTTCAGACTGAACGGCTTTGACGCAAAGGCCTTCTCGACCTTGCCCGTCTCGGCGTTAACCGCCTCACAGACGATACTGCCGGAGATATCCCTGGCCTGAGGATTGCTCAATGTCACCTCCAAAGCCAATTCCTTTCGCTCTACCGATGGTTTGCAGAAGACATTCGCCGTGTTGATTGCTCCGGCCGTGACCAGTTCGGGCGCTGCGAGAATACCTGATTGCGGATGACGCCAGATAGGATATGCCAGGTCCTGGAATCCTTCGCCGAGGTATTTCAGGGGCAGATAGAATTTACTGCGAAGCTTCATCGGTCTTTCCGGATCGGCTGAATAGCCATACCACGCATCGCGAATACCCACCCATATCTCGTTCAGGCCCGGTTTGACGCCCTTTGTCACGTCGATCCGCATGCGGGCGAATGGGTTCTTGTCGAACCCGCAATAGACCCCGTTTACATATACGGTGGTATTCAGATTGTTCTGCGGAAAAACAATATGGAACGACCGCCCAGCGCACGATGCGGGCACGTTTACGCGCGTGCGGTACCAAAGCCGATGGGCGAAGAGCAGGTCGGGCCGCAGCTTGTTCTTATCGCCGGGCACATCGATTGCTTTCCAATATGGATTATCCGGAAGCCCCTTCATAGGCGCAGCCACCTTGCCGGGCAGCAGTTCATCGTGCCGGCAAATCTGCCAGGTCCCTCTCAGTTTGACCGACGAACGCGACTGCGGACTCTTGGGAGCGGGCAGCTCAAAGACGACTTCTGCCGCGTCGATATCCTGCTGGCTCTGCCATTTCTCGCCGGGTCTGTACTTCGAGTTCGGAGCAAAATGTCCGCCGTGGATGCAGAGGACGTCGGAGGCATATACTATTCTTGTCGGCTTGCCCTTGTTGTCCTTAGTCTTGAGCACTTTCACCTGGAGCGTGTGGTCGCCTTTGCCCAGGTCCCTATCGCCCATCTTCATCCAGCTCACTTCACACCAGAAGCCCAGCTCCATCAGATCGATTGTGGGGTCGTCATGTGTGACTATGGTCCACTGCTCACCGTCGATTCGCCATTCAAAGGCCGTGCGGATGGAGTCCCAGCCGAGCCGGTTCCATATCTCGTACTTCCCGTCGTTCTCGATGCCGAAGTCATAGCTGATGAGTACACCCTCAGCCGGAACTCCCTTTTCGACCTTGTCCGCATCGACCATAACCGAAAGCCACTCGCCTGAGAGATATTCGTGCGTCATGCCCGGCGAGGCCTTGATATTCATCGATTTGGGCTGCTCGGCTTCCAGCCAGACACACTCGGCCTCCCGCTCCGTCGCCGTGCTCAGGGCCGACCAGACAATTGAAATCATCAATATGGCTGCTGCCATTCTGCTGATGTGCATTTTTTTCATACTAACCTCAAAGAATTGTCCTATTGTAGAATACATAAGGCTGAAATCGCTTCAATAGCGATATCCTCCATTGCCCGCCATTATAAAACATCGCAGTCAGCCGTGTCAATCCGAAATTTGCCAGATGACATCATAAACAGTAATCCTGCACATTACGGCCTTCATGATAGCACAATATGCGGTTCGATTTCAACGCCTCTGGCCGTCAACTCAGCCAACATTCCTGCCAGAGCCTATAAACTCGTTTGAAGTTTATGAGCCAGCCCTTCTCTCTAAGCTTTATTGCGATCCTGCGATAGCCGTATCGGGGATGCTTCACGTCTAAGACGAGCAAATCGTCAATTACAGGCTTATCCGTCTCAGGCAGTTTGGGCTTATACCTCTGGGTACTTCTGGCTTGCCCTAATACCTTACAAGCCCTGCGTTGTGACGCTCACCTGCTGAACAACCTTTCTTCGCCGGGCTGGGACTAGAAGTTTCCCTCTGCCGCTACTTTCAATATGGATATATCCAGTGCCTGATCTGCTACCAGCTTCTTCGTTTCGAACGGACAACTGGTAGGACGTTTCAGACGAAGGCGGAATTGCAGGCCGGGTGACAGGCGTTCATGCTGTTACAGGGTCTGCTGATCACGGTAAATGTGGGAAAACGTATTGTTGTGTGTAATTCTCTATATGTGTGGTAGAGTCATGCGCGTGGGCCGCGAAGTCTGGCCCAGGCACGTGATATCTGAGGTGGATTGCTATGCGCAATGAATGTGTGATTGGCAGGCGGATTCGGCCGGTCGGTAGGCCGGCGAGATTGGAGGTTATGTGAGTGAATACGCATAGAGTGTTTATAGTCGTCGTTGGCTTCGCGCTGTTCGCCGTCTTCGTGACAGATGAAGTCTCCTCCAGGCTGGTCAAAACGGACCCGGCCCGATTGGCGCGGATCCGAGCCGCGAAGATGCCCCGCATCACCAAGCCAGTAATGCTCAACACCCCCGAGGCCGATGCTATACTCTCGGCACTGGAGGTGTTTCCACCAGACAACCCCTGGAACCAGGTGGTCTCGGATTGGCCGTTGCACTCGAACTCGAAGAACATCATCGCCTCAATTGGCGCCGACAAGCCACTGCGGTACAACCCAGACATGTGTTTTGTCTTGGTGCCGCCGGAACAGAAGAGAGTGGAGGTAAGAATCGTAGGTTATCCTGACGAGTCAGACAAGGGACCGTTTCCAGTGCCGGATAACATGCCCATCGAAGGCTGGCCTGTCTATTACCAGCGACACTACAAGGGCCCCAGCCTGACACTCCAAGACGTGCAGTGTGACAAGCTTGGCCTCGGCGGGGACCGGCACGGCATCGTCGTCGACCCCATGAACCGAATGCTATACGAGTTCTTTGTTACTCGCAAGACTGATAACGGATGGCAGGCAGCCCAGGCGTCGGTATTCGATCTCAAGACGAATAAACTCCGGCCCGCTGGCTGGACTTCCGCCGACGCTGCCGGACTACCGATTTTCCCGGCGGTGGTCCGCCATGACGAGCTGAAACGAGGAATCGTCGAGCATGCGATGCGAGTCACGATTCGCAAGACCCGCAGAGCTTATGTGGCGCCGGCCACGCACTTCGCCAGTCCTCACGAGAACAAAGACTACCCGCGGATGGGGGAGCGGCTCCGACTACGCCAGGACTACGACGTCTCCGATTTTTCGCCCGCGGTGCAGGCGATCCTTAAGGGATTGAAGAGATACGGAATGTTCGTGGCCGACAACGGGATCGAATGGGCCATCTCTGTCGCTCCCGACCCGAGGATCCCGAACCTGCACGAGGAACTGCGGCGAGTCAAAGGCTCGGACTTCGAGGTTGTAGTGGCGCCAGAGTGACGGACAGATACGGGAGGCGCCTGCGACGACAACTGAAACAAGGACCGACAGCAGCCCGACCCCTTGTCGTGACACGGTAGCCCTTTTACGTGCGATCTAAGGAAGCAAAACAGCATTCCTTTGCGATTTAGTGCCGTTAAGTTGTGGCCTGTCGGATGCCTATAAGCTTTTGAGAGCTTTTTGGCGAATCGGAGCATCTTCCTGAAGCATTTTTAGGGCTTCAAGAGAGACTTCAGCTCCCACGGGCAAGAGATCCGCAGCAACCTCTGCAAAAGGCCTCTGGAAGTGACATCTTAAGATGATTACTTCCGGTACACGTCCAGCTCGATATAAATTGGCTTGTCTTGTGTGATATCAATACGTGTGGTCCAACCATCGTCGACACCGCGGTTGGGCACTGTTTGCAGCGCAAATCCATAGAATTTAACATCATCCGCTGCAATACGTTTGGCAGCCCTGGTGATATCGATCTTGTAATACTTGGCTTCGGCTGGCTCAGGGTATTTGGGCACAACCGTAGTGCCGATGACTTCGCCGACATACTTGAGATCGTAGGACCGCATCGAATCGAAGGGCTTGGTGAGCAGGGCGGCGCCGACCACTGTGGGCGCCTGCGGTATCGCGTTGGTTATGGGAATGCACAAGCGGGCTTCTGCAATGTCCCGCGGCCCCGGCAGGTTTTTCATCTGGCCTCCGACGAGCATGACCCACGCCTCCGCGCTCTTGGCCCGCGTCTTTATGAAGTGGTCCTTCCAGACCTCGTCGCGCATCTTGCCTTCATTATCACGCCAGACCACGTGGCTTAACTCAAGCGGCAGTTCCCTTGTGACGGTCAGACGGACGACTCGCTTGGGAGGTTTGGCAATGCCAATCATAAATGGATTGGGGAGCGTTTTAAGTTGCTCTCTCTCTCCTACCTTTGCGGGAAGGGCGTTCTCGGGAATTGGCATTGGTGCCTGTCCAGGGGCAATTACTTCACGCCGCAGGAACAGCATCCGCGGATACACGGGATATTTACCCTTCTGCGTGGGGATGGGGATGTCAAAAGTCGCGGGTATATCGCTTGCCGAGAATACCTTTTGTACAACTATAGGGGTATCGGACCAGTTCGCCTTGTGCCCCCGAGCTAACTCGGCTCCCTGATCACAAAGGTCCTCGTACGGAACGTGGCGCACACCCAAGCAGTAAGCATACGTTACAACCAGCTTGTTGGCACCCAGCGATTCCGGATCGGCGGCCGAGACAACCACCTTGTTTTCACCGGGAGAAAGGTATGGCAGGGCGCAGCGGTTATGTTGAACAATAATCTCGATATTCAACGAGGTTATCGGCTTGGAGAAAGGTAGTCTCAAAAGACAGGCGTACTTGCCGCCCACTTCGTTGTCGAAGTCGTCCAGGCTGATCTGCTTGTAGCTTTTCCCTCTGTCGAGGGAGATTTCCGCCTTATCGAGACCAGTGGCCCGACCTTTGCCCCGTGTCATAACGTATGGCGACTGAAGATGGATGGTGAGCGACGCCGGACTGGACACATCAGCAGGGGCGATCTGTCCCTTTGTCCACTTTACGTTCTCTTTCTCTGCCAGAGCTGAGAGGAACGAGTCGTCGCTGAGATCAGGCGCGAAGCGTAAAAATCCGTTCGAGAATGTCCGAGCTCCCCGTTCATTGAGATAGTGGTAAGGCTCGAGCACCGGGCCGATGGCGGGACAGTTACGGTAATCCTTATCGCCGCAGGTATGATGCGGTGTGTACTTGCGCCCGCTGAACCAGTGTGCTCCCTCGATATGCTTCCACATTAACTCAAGGGAATATCCGGGAGCAAGATTAACGTGCGTGTTGTACCCGTCTTCTTCGAACTTAATCCCGGCGTGACCGAACTTGACATTAGTTCCGCCGACATCAGTGGTCTTGACGCCATTAAGGACGCCTTCAGGCGTGTCGCCGCAGACGAAGAACGCCGGGGCGATCCAGTTGGCCTCGTTGTTGATAATCTCGAAGCGGTTGTCGTTCATATACCAGACATGGCGGGAACTGTCGTAGATAAATTGTTTGTTTATGAGGTCCGGGTTCTCCTTGATATCTGCCTGACCGGCTATGGTCCGGCCGCCGGGTGCGTCGGGATCGGGTTTGAAGGCATAGAACTTCAGGAATGTGTCGAAGTAGTGCCACTTGCCGTCATAGCGGCATTCGACCGTTGTATGTCCCTGCCATCCAACGTAACGCCAGTCCCATCCGGCCGCACGCCACATCGCCGCCAGAACCGTGTGTTGTCCGCCGCACAGGCTCCAGCCGTAGACGTTACTTATCTTTAGCGCGGCAATCCCGCCCTCTTCACTAGGGTACTGATGGTGGTACCAGAGAAGTCTCGCAGCATTGTAGATGGCGATGGCCTTCTCGTCATTTGTCTTGCACCCACGGGTGGCTGTATCGACGATGCTTTTCATCGATGAGCAGTCCAAGGCCTTGTTTGCGATAACCTTGATCTGCTTGACGAATCCCTCAGGACAGTCAGCATCAATGGGGAGCAGATCCTTCTGTGCCGCGATTGTGAACGGGACGCACAGAAGTGCTATGATGAGAGTCTTTATTCCTATGCTTCGCATTGCGTATTTCCTTTATTCATAATTGTTGACCCTTTCAAAATCGGATTGTAACATCTCTTTTCGCATTTTGATTGCACTAATTCTCGGGGATATATTTTTTGAATACGAATAGTCAAATACTATGACACCGATACGAAATAGTCGGGCTGTGATCACGAAGGGTCGCAGCCCTATTGCTTCAGTAGTAACGGACCGGTCCTAACGCCCATATCAAGAATCTAACGTTGTGAAGCGATAGACTCTGCCCAAGTCGGGATCCGTCCCACAACCTGATGTGGCTAGTGCGTCCGCGCCAAGAGCCGCGAAATGGGGCTCTTTTCATCGCTCGCCGCCTACTACCCGACTACAACCAAACAACCCATTATCTGCCAATTCAGCAAAGATATTCGTTTCATAAACCCTGCTTTGTTAGTGTGTTATGAAAAAGTCGAGATTTGTACAACGGATTCAATGTCTGGAAGAAAAAGTATTTGGCCATTCCATAACCTTTTGCAGAATAAATGTTTATGCTCTTTTCACCTTGAGCATCGTTGCGCATGTCACTATTTTGACACCGGTTTGCCCATATCAAAGCCCCTTTTTTCGCTTGATTTGCACCCCTATAATTACGATAGACCGGATGTTATGAGAAAGGTATGAACTTACAAAAGAAAAGGTATCAAGGGCTGGTGGGTCGGCTGGTATGAAAGTGGCAAACGCAAGGCAAAAGCTTTGCCTACAAAGGCTCTGGCCGAACATTATCGCCAGATAAAATACACTCAGTTGAACTCCGATGTGTTTACCGGGACCGTCACTGTAGACTGGCAGCAGATGCGAAATGAGTATGAGCACAGCAAAAAAGTCGCAGGTATTACTGAAGCATCACTTTATGAAATAGCTCTTACATTGCGAAACTTTGAACGACTTGTTGGAAAATGTAACTCAAAACAGATTTCACAAAACGCAATTGACCACTTCATACTCGAGAGAGGCCAGGAAGGCAAACGTTCGACGCTCAATAAGGACATCAGGAACCTGAAGGCATTCATTCATTGGTGCAGGAAGAATAGGTATGCAAATGGAGAAATAGAAATCAGGCAGTTGAAGGAAGACGAAAGGCCTGTAAAATCTCTGACTAACACTCAAATAAAGAAATTGCTATCAGCATCCAAACCATATCAAACGTTAAAGATGAGAATCCTATTGGCTTTGGGCACAGGCTTAAGACGCGGTGATATTGAGTCGTTGAGAGTTTCTGATATTGACTTTGAAAACAGCTATGTCACTACAAGGAGTAAAAAGACCAGGAAGAGTATGGGCTCACGGCCTGTGCCGGTTCCGATTATGGCAGAGCTTAAGAAATATGTGTCTGGATTAGATCCTGAACAGGAAAAAATATTCAGCGACCGTTTCAACCAGTACAGATGGGACAAGATACGTGAAAAAGTTCGGTTGAGTGACTTTAGATTTCACGACCTACGTAAAACCTTTGGGTCCATTCTTGCTCAGAACGGCGTATCCACTGCTGTCACTCAGAAGTTGTTGGAGCATTCTTCACCAGATCTTACAAACAAGGTATATACAAACGTTGCTCCTGTTCTACGCCATGCAGTAGATCAAATACCAGTCGGTGATTGGCTGTAATGCTTCTCGAAAAAAATTGCTTAAAAAACAGAAGATTTCGCACAGTTCAACGAGCTCATTCTTGACGCCACCAAGCTGATGCGAATTCTTCGAGTTCGGAATAATCATTTTGCCAAGTCGTATACATTATCCCGCTGATATTTGGGATGTCTTTCATAGCCTGCCTCCACATCCGGTTATTGCTTTCGACGTTGCTGTCATAAAACGCAGCGATCATCTGACGATGTCCACGGTCGGCAAAAAACTGCAATCCCGGCCTTGCTATTGGCCCGCCGCCCCATTTCATTATGATGATATCCTTATCCAATCCTTTCCAGGAATTCTCCAGCGTGTTGTTTACCAGGTAATAGTTTTCACGGGCATTGTGATGTGGGTCGTACATGTCGGACCAGATATAAACCGGCCTGGCTCCAATGGTATCACGAATAATTCGATAGCATGTTCTGACATTATGAGCAAGTAAATCACCTGAGGACTTAAACTTTGTAACTTGATCGTGTTCCCATCCGCCGCAACGAATTTCATCGTGTGACATGAAATATCCATCCGGCTGCAACGCGGCCTCGGTGTATTCAATCTGCTGTCGGCATAATTCGAAAACTCTGGGATCGCTCATGCTGCAATTGACCTGCCCTCCATAAACTAATGTAGGATGATAACAGGAAAGAAAAACGGTCTCGTTCGGTTTAATTCGCGTGTTTGTTGTCAGAATAATCTGAGGGGAATCGTGACGCGTATCATAAGACCCAGGCCATTGCAGCCGACCCAAATGAGGATCAGCAATACGCTTAAAATCCAGACCCTCATTATAAGAAATGCCGTTTGAACCGACCACCTCAATCGGCAGAGAATCGCGCCGCAGAATATTCAAGGCAGGCACCGTTTCTATCCGCAAATCATCCCACCAGATTTTACCCTTACGACCTCCCCATATCCCCGCATATATTAACACAGTGTCACTATCGAGGCTGTTAAAGGTCACACATTGCTCCACCCAGTCGGAACTGAGGCTATTGGCCTGGCTGATATAATGGAATCGGCCGGCTTGCTTAATCTGAAGATGCTGCCATTGCAATGTTCGACCATCGGCCAGGACCAGCAGTTTTATCTCGCCACCGGTCAAGTCTTCGGTCTTCATCCAGACACGAATTCGGTATTGCTGCCAGGGACGAACTTGTACTTTCTGACAAATGCGGCCATGCCCATGCTGATTGATATCGCCGACATTGTCAAATCTGATCGAGACTTTGCCCTGCTTTTTGATTTCATGGTCTATAAAGGAACCTTTGCCGGGGTCGTCTTGAAAACTATAACGTAAGGCAAGATGGTTTTTGTAATCTTCAAAAGAACCGTTGACTATCAGAGCCGTCGGCGTGGGTACGAGTTTCTTGTCCGTTGCCTTTAAGGGTGCTTTCTTAATCGGCATGCCCGAGGCCAGGTTGACATCGTGCCACAATAACGAACCGGCATAGCCAAACGGAAATACACAAACCACCAATTCCATTTCCAGTTCTCTTGTAATATCACGCAGTTTTTGGGCGTTTCTCCGCCACCGCTGCGCATAGTCCAACTGCCACCAGGTAAATGTCTTGTAATCTGTAAAGAGAACTCCGTTGTACCCCGCTTTTTGGGCGCGTCGTAACAACTGCTCCAATTTCTGCACATTTTCATCTACGTATAGATTGCTTGATACATAAACCCATCGCTTTGGCAAACCGCTGCGAGCCTGCAATGTGCTGGAGAGCAGGCATAGAATCAACGCTGAGAATAACCATATCCTTCTTGTTTTAGCCAACACTGCCGAGAAAATCCATCTCGTGCTCACGCTCGCCTCCTTTTAGATTACTATAGCGAAATACGGGCTTGTTCTGTGTAACTTCATTTTTCTTCTTATACATTATTTATCAAGGTGCGGGCAACAAAGAATTGAAAAATGTATTGGATTTTGATATATATAGTGTCGACTGATCTTACGAAGTGACAAAGGCCTGTACAGCATCGAGAAGATGAATTGAATGCGTTAACGGCCAATAACTTAAACAACATGCAGAAATGAAGGAGACAATCAGAATGAAGAACGCAAAACGCTCGACCATCGTAGTAAGCTTCATCATTATTGGGATTTCGGCAATCTTGTTTTCGAATGCTCTTGCCCAACGTTCATCCAGGCCGAGGGGAAGCGGAATGAGTGGGTCGGAACTTGAGAAGTCTCCTGTCCCAAAAGACGACAATGAGAAGAAGATTCTCAGTATTCTGGATGATATACGCGCAACTCAAAGCTACAGGAATGTGCCACCGCAGGACGGTCGATTTCTTCGCATTACGACCCAGGTGATGAATGCAAAAAATGTCATTGAGATCGGAACATCCACCGGATACTCCGGCATCTGGTTCGGGATGGCGCTTCAAAAAACCGGCGGCAAGTTGACTACTTACGAAATCGATGCACAACGTGCCGCTACCGCCCGCGCCAATTTCAAACGAGCGGGCATGGCTGATATCATTACCCTCGTCGAAGGAGATGCTCACGAGGAAGTGAAGAAACTGAAAGACCCAATCGACATTCTCTTCCTCGATGCAGACAAAGAAGGCTACATCGATTATCTCAACAAACTGTTGCCGTTAGTCCGTCCCGGCGGCCTTGTCATTGCCCACAACATCAATACCAGGATGGCTGATCCGAAGTATATGAAAGCCATAACCACAGATCCTAAGCTCGAAACCATCGTTCGAAGCGGAGTCAGTCTGACTCTTAAGAAATGACGATGCGAGATAGCGAGATAGATGGATGGCATTTATCGGTAAAGTAACACTTCCCAGAAAAGTTAAGGGCGTAATGAAGGCGAACATATGAAACAAATGAAAAAACAACAATCCGCAAAACCGCACCGTATCGATCTTGTGACGATGAGAAGTTCTGTTGTGATTCTTGCCCTAATCCTGCCGGCCTGTCGGATCTCGCCAGTCTGGGGAGCGACGTCGGTGATGGTGGAGAATTTCGAGAAGGTTCCTTCGCCGCCTACTGTGTGGGTAGTCAATATCCCTAACGAAAATGCCTCGGTCCGGTTGTCTGGCGATCAACCACACGACGGGCAGCAGTGTCTGAAGCTGCATTACCACTTTGTCGGCGCAGGGAGCTTTCAATATCTCGGCATCCCGAACAAGGTCAGGATCCTCGGCCCCGTCCATAACCTGCATTTCTGGCTCAAGGGGGACAACTCGAAGTCTTCCTATGGGCTGCAAGTAGCCGACGCCGCAGGCGAGACACACCAGTATCGGTCGCTGTCCACAGGCAAGGGTCAAGGTGGGATCATTGACTTTACGGGCTGGAAAGAAGTCGTTTTCGACCTGGACGCACTCCATGAGACATGGGGAGGGGACAAGAACGGTAAGATCGATTATCCGATCAGTATGATTACACTCACTATCGGTCAGCCCACGGATAAGGAGACATTGTTATCCGTCGAGAGCGATTTGTACTTCGATGCCCTCAGTGTTGACTCTGAAAAGAGTGTTGAGGAGACCTTGGGCTGCCGGGTGTCCGTTGTCTCGCCCGACTATGGCTGCGACATACAAGGCGACACCATTGTCACTCTCGAGGCACCAGGCTTCAAAAGCGTGACCGTGAAATGCTGGAAACAAGGGGGTGTCTTTGGTTCTGATTCCACGGTTGCTACCGTTGTCCTTGATGCGAAAGGCAACGGTTCCTTCGTCTTCCCGGCCGATGCCTACCCGCATGGCCCTATTACGGTGAGAATCAGCGGCGAAAATGATACTACCAAAGACAATTGCTATCTGCAACTCTACAACAAGGGCGGCGTTTCCTGGAACGAAGGAATGCCCAAAGATCCCCCTCCGGCGGCGAAAGGTATGTCGCTGGTCTTTGCCGATGACTTTACCGGCCCCCTCTCCATTTCCAGCACAGATCCCAAGGCCACCTACTACGACCACAAGCCGCCGGGCGGCTGGCAGGACTTCAGTACGATTCGATTCACGAGTTTTCATCAACCCAATAATCCCTTCAGCCAGGTCGATTCCTATCTGCGGATCAGGGCGAGTGAGAAGGCTAAGAGCTCGGGCCTGATTTCCTCCATGAAGAACGATGCCAGCGGCATCACGGCCAAGGCGCCCTGCTACTTTGAATGCCGGTTTATCGGCCCCAACGCCACTGGAACGTGGCCGGCCTTCTGGCTCCTGACGGATTACATGACGGATCACGTCAAAGGCATCAAAGTGCCGTGCGATGAGTTGGACATCATTGAAGCTTACGGCGGGGAAGGCCCTCGTCAACCGAACGCTTTCGACACCTACATGGTTTGCCCCCATTGCTGGGAGCAGGGTGAGACCGGCAAGGCCATCGAGAAAAAGGCCTTCGACGGGTTGCACAATCCCATTCGCATGCGCAAGTTCGGAATCCCCTCCACCTGGTTTGAGGCACTCCATACCTACGGGTGCAAGATTACCGAGACGTACACGATCTACTATTGTGACAACATCGAGGTGGGACGGCACGAGACGCTTCCGCTCTCCAAAAAAAGCCCATTTTTCTTTTTGATCAATCTGGCTACTGGCGGCGGCTGGCCCGTCGATTTGTCCCGGTATGACGGCTTAGCCGACATGTATATCGATTACGTGCGGGTGTATTCGAAGTAAAAGCCTCAATACAATAAGATAAGAGAACCCCAGAGGCTCAGTTGGAAAGTGCAAATGTCCGACTCGAGTTGGCCGATTGGATCTTTACAAAAAGAATGGAACTACATCCTGGAACTAACAGATGCTTCACCCGGGAAGGCCCCACCATAGGTGCAAATGACGCAACAACCTGTGCCATTTTGCTGACAGCAAACAGTTAGCGTTATCATCCTCTGGTTGTCTCCTTACCAATACTGCTGAGCCGTTGTGACCTGCCCCCATCTTCTGCACCAGCCTGATGTTCGGCTTCGGCGCAGCCTTCATGCCGGCACCCAGGAAGAATCCGGTGTGGGGCGGCTGGTTGTAGGCTACATTCTGCCAGGCAATCGACTCACGATACTGCGGGTCGTGCATGAGCGTGTGGATGCGATGCTCCGTAGGGATGACGGTCGCGTAGATGCGCAGTTCCTGGTTGTCGGATGTTCGCTCGATCAACTCTTCACGCCAGTCGCCAAAGAGATCGGCGCTAAGTGCAGGTGTGGCCTTGCTGCCGTTGTTGGACTCGCACCCTTCGGCTGTGAAAATCCGGCCCATCTCGCCTGTTTCCCAATTCCACTTACTGATTGTATTTCTGTTCAGTATTTCACGCAGCAGGTCACCGTCCCACCAGATGGCGAAGTTGTTGCCGCCTCGCACCTGGATGGATTCGCCTTTGACGTTACGGGAACCGCCCGGTCCGCCAAAGCATTCGGCTCCGGGATACCTGGGGTCCACGTCCACAGCGAGACCTCGACCGCTGTCGGCATCGGCGGTTTTCTAAATGACCTCACCCGTGCGTGCATCGAGCAGTGCTGCGCCCGGGGTTCGGCGACCTTCGTGAATGCCGAAAATTTCAAGCCCCGGGCGGTCAACCGCACATTAAAAAAAGCGGTATTAGGTGCTGCCATCAGCGCGATAAATCAAAAGGACAATGTCTTCAGGGATTATTATGAAAGGATGGTGCAAGATGGAATAATTACCAGCAATGCCCGCCATGCAGTAGCCAGGAAGCTGCTGACCGTGATGTGGGGCATGTGGAAAACAAACAGTCCGTTCAATGAAAATTTGCTCTGCGTTGAATTGAACAGAACAACAGCATCAATTGTGTCGAGGTAATACTTATGTTATCGAGGTCTATATCCGGCTCCGAGTTCCTGTTTAGGCACTGGACCTGCTTATTGTGGAGTCCCCATTACGTGAATGAACCGGAGCCGCTTTTTTGCTATGCCTCAATAATCTGCATGGACTGCCAGGCCGGCAAGTCCCCTATAGGTGCATGGCGACGTTTAATACGATTGCCCGTAAATTATTTCAGGTTATTGATTTCCTCTAAGATTGCCGAGCTGAGCCTTGAATGCTGAGAAATTGGTTGTTCAGATAAATGATTTTGTGATTGTATATAAGATTGTAACTGACTGTATCGTAACAGGATGCCCTCAAAGCAAAAAAATGAGGGAAAAGGAATTTTATTACTTGACTCTGAGCTCTTCATAGGTGCCTATAAGGCACCTTGAACAATACAACAACGTTGACATTTAATCTCCGGAAGCCCCGCCACTTGTTGGCGGGGTTACTCTTTTTTGTCTTCTTGCCCACCCCTCTGGGAGGGGGAGTAAAATCCGTTTTGTTCCTTCCCTTCTCCCTGCCTTGGCCCGTTAGAAGTAAGGCGTATTAGCCTTGTTCACTTTCTAACTGGGTTCCCTTTTCCTTCATCATTCGACATTCCTTGTTCGATATTCGACATTCCTTCCGTTGTCTATCGTCAGTCATCAGTCGTCCGTCCTCTGTCCTCTGTCCTCTGTCATTTTAACGGCCAGCCCACCGGGCAGTAGCAGAGCCACTGCTTTACAAGCAGGTCTAAGTCGATATGGTCAACATTACCCAACTTGTCAAGGTCGGCTCCGCCGCACCAGTTGTTCAGGTCGTTACAATACGGCTCCAGCCACCACTCGGCGAATCTCGCATAGCTCTCAAAATCGACAAAGCATAACGGCCCGCCCGGCCAGAAGCCGCCTAACAGCTCATAATTTCCCCCACTGCTCCAGGCTGCGTCCGGCTGACCTATCGTGCCGGTAAGCGTATATTGCCCGCCGCTGCTTGTCCCGCCACCGCCGTCAATCGTACTCCAGATAATCTCATAATCGCCGCCAGTTTGAGCTAATGCTGGGACAATCATTAGCAGACATGCCATCAGCAAGGCAATGACGCCTTTTTGTATATATGCATTTGCACTAATCGGTTCCATTATCAATCTCCTGTTTTTGACTAACTCC
>Ga0114922_10002264_pt1 | contig 18076 bp, 20 predicted proteins | sample AartaG_FD_100975 | JGI IMG/M metagenome (GOLD analysis project Ga0114922, IMG submission 100975) | Deep subsurface microbial communities from Aarhus Bay to uncover new lineages of life (NeLLi) - Aarhus_00045 metaG | ecosystem: Environmental > Aquatic > Marine > Oceanic > Sediment | place...
ACCTAACATTCTTTTTGAAGCTTCACAAACTAAGATTTCAATACCCATATTCATAGTTTTATCAATCATTTCTTTCACACTTGGAAAACTACCTAATTTAATTTTATCAGCTTCTCCTGGTTTTAAAATTTTTAATGCGGTACCTAAATAGTAGACTGTTGCTTTGATATCCATTGCTTTAGCTGTTTGAGCTAGAACTAATGGTGAATATTGGCGTTCTGGATCATGGGAAGTTTGTACATATAAAATATGTTTTTCATTTTGGGTTATGACTTATCACCTCTTTTTTTAAAAATTTATTTTGTAAAGATACATTGATTTTTCAATAAATTAGCGCTATAGATTATGTGTCTCTAAATCTAATAAATCTCACTTTTATATTTCAAAAGAAAAAGTTTAACTTAAAAATTGTAGATTAGTGATCATTTGATGATCGTTTTATTTTATTAATACTTTCGAATACATAAGTTTTTATGCAATAGAAACATAATATGATATAGGAAAATCTACAAAGGAAGTTTAAATTTAAACATTATAAAAAAATATGAGAGGTGTTTGAGAGAAAATGGAAGTTTTAGAATTAATACCACTAGAGAGGAGCAAATTAAAAATAATATTAATTGAAAGTGAATTTCCAATTGATTGGTGGTTTGAAGGTCCAGCTGAAAAAAAGCATGATTTAGCTTGGAATTTACATTTAATCTCAAAAGAGTATCTTGAATTAATTGAGAGTATTATTGAAAAATATCAACCTAATTTTGCAGTCGAAGAAAAAGGAAGTAGATGGGAAGAGGTTATATCACAAGATGACCCAATCTCAGTATTATTTAGAACATATAATATTCCATATCAAATAATCGATATTTCTGAAAATGCAGAAGGTTATCTTAATGCTAATTTAGATGAACATAGATCACTTATTAAGCAACTAAAGAATGTAATTAATACCAACTCAAATTTAAGAGAAGAATTTCTTAAAAATAATTTTGAATTTCAAAGAGTTTTATTATGGAAACAATACCTACAACAAGAATATGAAGAACAAGAAAATGAAGTAAGATTTAAAGTTAGAGAAGCGTGGATGATGATGAAAATTATGAATAAAGCACGAGAGACAAAAAGTAAAAATTTAACAGCTTTTTTTATATGTGACGTACAACATTTTGATGGAATAAAACAATACGCTGAAGAATTAGGAGTAGAAATCGAAGAAATCAAAATTAAAAGGATTTCTCAAATTGCTACTAATATTGAAAATTCTACGATAAAAAGTATTCTTAATAAAACAATTAATTTAACCCCAATTAAAATTAAAAAAAAAGAAGAACTAGAGAAAATTTGTTATTTTTTCGATACTGATGAAAATGCTTCCCCTTTTGATATTAATATGGCTTATGACGCAGGATTTGATATTGTAATTCCAATTAGTAAAATTTCTGCTGATCAAGTACCAAAATTAGTACAAGATGCTATTTTTTCTCGCAAACCTAGTGCTCCTACCTCATTTTTTGTTGGGGGGTCTAATGTAAAAGAAGGATATAAAATTGCTAAAGAAGTAATAAATTCATTAGTCCCCCCATTTGAATGCCCTATAATTATTGACCCGAGAGGTTCACACACAACCGCTCCCTGCATAGTAGCAAAAACGATGGAGTTTGCTAGGATGCATAACATCGGAGATTTAAAAGGAAAGAAAGTTGTAATTTTAGGAGCAGGACCAGTTGCGAGAATTGCTGCCATTTTGTCAGCAAAATTAAAATGTAAAACTTTTATTGTTGAAACATGGAATAAATCAAGTAAGAATTTTATTCAGAATTTAGCAGAAGAATTATCTACTGAAGCTGGAGAAGATGCTACCTTAATAAAGGGTATATATGCTGTTAATGACGATCAAAAATTCGAGATTATAGAAAACGCTGAGATAATATGGTCCTTAGCCGCAGTAGGAGTTCAAGTATTATCAAAAGAACTCATGATTAAATTAAAAAACAAAATTGTAATTGATATTAATTTAGTACCTCCTTATGGAATTGAGGGTTTAAAGCCTAAAGATAATAATAAGGAAATTTTTCCAGCTATATTTGGAACAGGAGCATTAGCAGTTGGTACTCTTAAATCAGAAGTTGAGGCTTCAATTCTAAAAGAAGCAGCGACTACTAAAGGAAAAAAAATTTTTGATTATAATGAAGCATTTGAGAAAGCTAGAAAAATACTATTTGGAAGGGAAATAAAAATTTCTTATTAATTTTTTTTTTTAAAGTTGAAATTTAAAAACTCATGAGGAATAATAATCCTCAATTAACATCTAATTTATATGATTTAATTAAAGTTGGAAATGAAATAAATGAATTATTTGGCGGAAGATCTGTTCATTTGATTTCACTTGTTCCAGGAGGTGTTATTTATTCTCCTTCTCGAGAAAATATTACATTAGCTCGAAGATATTTTCAAAAAGCTTTATCTGAAATTATAAGTCTATTTTGTAAAATCTTTAAGATCTTTTAATCCCTTATCTTCTAAGAATTTTATCTTTTTTATTAGTTGGGTATGCTAAAATATCATGATAAAGATTAATATGCTTAATTGAATTAGATTCGTTTGATATAGGGATGCTCGAACTCTCTTCGCTTTAATAAACTGATGAAAGGATATTGTTCGACACATTTATAAGCATTAAATGACATATATAAAATGAAGAGATATTATCTAATCAATTAAATTGAAAAGAATGAAATTGAATTCTATTCGAAAATGTTAGAAAATAAGAAAAAGGAACAAATGAAAATAATTTATCCCGAAGCTTTAGTTGCTGCTGACGTTTCTGTTACGGTCAAGGAAGAATTATTAATGGAAACAAATCCATTTGAAATGGCAAAAAAACAAATTGACATTGTTGCCGAAAAGATGGGATTGAATAATAATATTAAGAAATTTCTCAAAAGAGTTGAACGTTCTTTAATTGTTTCTATTCCAATTAAGATGAATGATGGAACACTCAAGATATTTGAGGGTTACAGAGTGCAACATTCAACAGTTCGAGGTCCTGGTAAAGGAGGTATTAGATTTGCTCCAAATGTTAACCTTGATGAAGTTAAAGCGTTGGCTATTTGGATGACTTGGAAATGTAGCTTATTAAATTTACCTCTTGGAGGAGCAAAAGGTGGTGTATGTGTTGACCCCAGAAAATTATCAAAAGAGGAATTAGAAAGGCTAACTAGGAGATACACTTCAGAAATCATAAATTTTATAGGCCCCGATAAGGATATTCCAGCTCCTGATGTAAATACAAATCCTCAGATCATGGCGTGGATTATGGATACTTATTCGATGCATAAAGGGAGGGCTGTTCCTGGGGTCGTTACGGGGAAACCAATAGAAATAGGAGGTTCAGTTGGGAGAGAATCTGCAACTGGAATGGGATTATTTTTTGTACTCGAAGCTTTATGCAATAAAATTAATTTAGATCTAAACCCCCAGGATATTGTTATTCAAGGATTTGGCAATGTTGGAGGAAATATTGCAAAAATTTTATATGAGAAAGGATGTAAAATTATAGCTGTGTCAGACATTAGTGGAGGTTTATATGCCAAAGGCGGATTAAATATCGACCAATTATTAAAATGGAGAGATGAAAGTAATTATTTAAAAGATTTTCAAGGTAAAGGCTATAAATTCGTCAGTAATGAAGATATACTTACTTTAAAATGTGATATCTTAATTCCTGCTGCAATAGAAAACCAAATAACCCGATCAAATGCAAATAGAATAAATTGTAAAATTATATTAGAAGGTGCTAATGGTCCAACTACTCCAGGAGCAGATAATATTCTAGAGAAAAAAGGGATAATTGTAGTCCCTGATATTCTTGCTAATGCTGGAGGCGTATGTGTCTCGTATTTTGAATACATTCAAGATATTCATAGCTATTTTTGGAAATTAGAAAGAATTAATCAGGAATTAAAAAATATTCTTGTTAGTGCATTCGAGGATGTTTATAATCTATCAAAAGAAAAGAATGCTAGTCTAAGAATAGCCTCATATATGATTGCTATATCAAGATTAGCTAAAGCAATTGAATTGAGAGGAATTTTCCCTTAGGATTTATTATTTTTTCCAATATCAAAATTTATTTTCTGAGTCATTTTAAAAATATCAATAAAACTTGATACACGCATTGGTAGTTGAATTCCATCTAATATTTTAATCTCATCATTAATAAATCTCCAGAGATTTTTTTCATCCTTAGCAATAATTTTTATTAATAAATTATGATCTCCAGTTGATGATGCAACCAATTGTATATCATCATATTCGGTTAGCCTTTTTGCGACTTCATCCAATTTCATTGGATCAATAGATAGACCAAGAATAGCTATAGATTCATATCCAACTTTAAATGGATCTACGAGTGTATCAAATTTTCTTATGATTCCCTCTTTTATCATATTTTGTACTCGATTATGAATAGTACTAGCGGCTAGATTTACTTTTTTACTTAAATCTTTATAAGAGATTTTGTAATTTTCTTGTAGAAAATTAAGAATTTCTTTATCTTTTTCATCAAATTGCGTTTTAAACGCCTTATCTCTTTCTTTTTCGCTTTCAATTCTGTGTCGTTCAATTGCATATAAGATAGCTCGTGTTAAACTTTGTCCATTAAGTTCACTTTTTACTATATAATCTTGGGCTCCCTTTTGAAGAGATCGTAAGGCTAATTCCTTATCATCTAATCCAGTTAAAATTATTATAGGAATTGCAACAGTAAAACTTAAAACTCTTTCTAAAGTAGATTCTCTCTCGCTATCTGGTAGAGTTAAATCTAATAAAATAATATCAAAGTTTTTAGTCTTAAGATGATTCAGACTTTCTGAAAGTCTAGGATAAGCTTCTAAATCAAATTTGAATTCTGCGGAAGTTTTTAATAATTTTTCAATAAGGCGCACATCAGCAGTATTATCTTCAATTAGTAGGATATCGAGTTTTTTATTCTCTATATTTGTTCACCCGAAAATGTTTTTAGGACATTTTAAAAATTAAAATTTTTTCCATCTCTATTTTCCTTATACTGAATAATATTCAGTTTAATATAAATAATTATTTTATCTATAATTCAAATGAATCATTTTAGTTATAAAATTTTTAAATGTATAAAGAATACTATTATTGTTTTTCTAATTTTTAAACTGAAAGCTCATTTTCTAGACTATAATTAGTGATATTTTTGTTCGATAAAATTTATTTTATATTGGATAATATTCTTATTAATTATGATTTTTTCCTATGATTTTTTACCAATTCGTTTTAAAAAAATCACATATTAAAGAATATGTAATAAAAGATGAGAAATGATTGTAATGAACCTGAAACTTAAAGAAGAGAGATTGAGAATATTAATTATTTTTATTTTAATGATTTTATCATTTTTATTAATTTATTATTTCGATGTAGTACTTAGAACTTCTATTCTAGTTGCGCATTTTTTTTATTTTCCTTCAATTTTAGCATGTTTATGGTGGAAAAGAAAAGGTTTAATTATTCCGGTTTTATTAGCTGCAATAATAATTATATTTCATTTTATCCCAGAAAATGAGTTTTTTAATTTAGAAACCATTAATAATTTTCTGAGAGCTATCTCATTAATAATTGTTGGAATAGTAGTATCATTCCTATCTGAGCATATTTCAAAAAGAGAAATTGAATTCAATGTAATAATGGAGGATTTAAGGCGTTCTAACGAAGATTTACAACAATTTGCCTATGTAGCATCTCATGATCTACAAGAACCTTTAAGAGCAATTGTAAGCTTTTCTCAACTTCTTGAAGAAGAATATCAAGATCAAATAAATAAGGAAGGTAAAGAATTCATTCACTTTATTACAGACGGCGCAAAAAAAATGAATACTCTTATAAAAGATCTATTATCATATTCAAGGATCACTACACATGCTAAACCTTCAAAATTAACTAATCTTGAGAAGATTTTAGAAGATGCTTTATTTAACTTACAAGAGGCAATAAAAGAAAGTGGTGCTGTTATAACTCATGACAAAATGCCGATACTAAATGTTGATAAAACTCAATTTATACAATTATTTCAGAATCTACTTAGTAACGCTATAAAATTCCGAAGCCAAGAAACACCTAAAATTCATGTTGGAGTAAAAAAAATTAATGATGAGTGGTTATTCTCTATAAAAGATAATGGCATAGGTATTGAATCAACATTTTTTGATAAACTTTTTAATATTTTTTACCGGTTACACACTAAAGAAGAATATCCTGGTACAGGTATAGGATTACCTATATGTAAGAAGATAGTACAACGATATGGTGGAAAAATATGGGTAAAATCAGAATTTGGTAAAGGATCAACCTTCTTCTTTACAATTTTTCCAAAAAAAAAATAAAGAATAATGGTATATAATTATGAATGAATATAAAAGAACTAAGGCTAAAATCTTACTCGTTGAAGATAATGCTGCAGATATTCGTCTTACCAAGAAAGTTCTTCAAGAGAATAAAATTGTAGGTAGTTTAGATATTGTAAGGGACGGTGCTGAAGCGATTGATTTCTTAAAGAAGAGAGGTAAATTTTCTAATGCTAGTAAACCAAACCTAATCCTTTTAGATTTAAATTTGCCAAAGAGGAATGGTTTTGATGTATTGAAAGAAATGAAACATGATGAAGAATTAAAAAGGATTCCTGTGGTAATCTTAACAGTATCTGATGTAAGAGAAGATTTAATAAAAGCTTATAATCTTCATGCTAATTGTTATATAATTAAACCTTTAGAAATGAAGGAATTTTACAGAATTATTAATTCAATAATAAACTTTTGGTTTACAGTTGTAAAGCATTTTGAGGATGATTAAATATAAGATAGGTTTCTAAAAAGAAGAATAAAACGATTTTATTTATTTAAATTATTATTAGGCGATTTTTATTGAATGTGTAGATTTGAATATATCTAGAAAGTTTGATACATGAATTTGAGGTTTTATTCCATTTATTGTCTTTATTTTTATATTTATAAAGTTCCAGAGTGATTTTTCATCCTTAGCAATGATCTGAGCGATAATATCATGATCTCCTGATGAAATCGCTACAAGTTGAGTTTCATCAAATGATGCAATTATCTCTGCAATTTCATTCATTTTTACTGGATCGACTGAAAGGCCTACTAGTGCTATGGTGTTATAGCCAATTTTCACGGGATCTACTATAGCTCCAAATTGCTTTATTATTTCTTCTTCAATCATCTTTTGTACTCTATTATGAATCGTACTCGCAGCTAATTTTAGCTTCTCTGCTAATTCCCGATATGAAATTTTATTATTCTCCTGTAAAATATTTAAAATTTCCTTATCCGTTTCATCTATAGAATGACAATTCCAAGGACGATTTTCACGATCATCATTAAAAATAACACCGTGAGATATTGAAAACCCTTCACAACTATGATAAATTTTTCTACCTAATGAGTATTCTTCTCCACATTTAGGACAGGTTACCAAAACAATCAACTCGTTTGTATTAATTAAAATTTAAAATTTTTTTTTATTATAAATCTGAATAAAATTCATTTATTATTTTTCTTGATTTTATAACAATTTAGTTTCTCTAATATAAAATATATAGATTATAATATTTAAACCTATCGAAGTTAATTCGATTATTGCCTATATCATCGTACGATATGTTAGATATAATTATTTGAATCGAACATTATTCAGTTTATTTAAGATCAGAAAAATTAAGATTTTTAGGTTGTTTGTTAAAAACTCTTTTAGTTATGTAGTTTTCAATACTAATCTTAAAAAATGAATATTTTGGAGGGAAAAATGATTTTTAATTAGTTCTAAAAAGTGAAATTTAAAAACTCATAAAGAAGAATAATCCCCAATTAACCACTCCTCCTATTAATAATGCCATTCCTATTTCAAGACCAGCTATTTGTATAGCATATTTCCAATTAGTTTCTTTAGCAATTAGAACTACAGTTGCGAAGCAAGGGATATAAAGCATTGTTACTAAACTGAATGTGATCATCTGGACTGGAGTAAGTAATCCTAGGAGAGTAGTACCCATTGAATTTGCTAATAAAGCTAAAAGAACTAAAGTTAATTCCTTCCTAAGAATCCCATATATTAAAAAGATTCCAGTAATAGCTGGTAATCCTAACCAAAAGACAGTAATTGGTGATAAAATGAAATTGATAGGATCTAATAATCGGAACATAAAGAAAATCTCTAATAAGACTCCTGATATAACAATAATAGGCATTGCTTTAAAGATGAATTCTTTAGTTCTTACCCAGGTTTGTTTTGCAATAACAGAATAATTTGGAACACGATATTCATGCATTTCCATAATTAACTCAGTACATTGACCAGGTAAAACCTTATTTAATATTTTTCCAGTAATTATTATGACAATGAAATTTATTCCAAACAATATTAATACCCAAGTTATACCTATATACCGTCCAACCAAGCCTAAAACTACAGTCATTACTGCTGCACATGGAACTAGAGAGGTTAATGCAATTGAAATTTTCTTTTCCCGTTCTGTTTCCATGATTCTACATCCAGTACATGCAGGAACATTACATCCAAATCCCAATATCATAGGAATAATAGTTTTTCCATGAACACCTAAGAAATGCATGAATCTATCCATGAGGTATGCTGCTCGTGGTAAATAACCGGAATCTTGTAAAAATTCAATAATTAAAAAGAAAGGGACAACATATACCAAAACACCACCTAATGCTCCAAAAATTCCTCCTATACCACCTTCCCAAAATATTTTAACCCCCAAATCATCCTCTCCAAAAATATCATAGATAATGTTGCTTAAAACCTCAAAGAAATCCTCAATAACTCCACCAAAGAAATCTCCAATAAGGAACGTAAAATAATATATCCCAAAAAGGATTAAAATTAATATGGCATAACCCCAAAGAGAATGAGTAGTTAAGTGATCTAGTTTATCAGCCCAACCAAGTTTTTTTTCACCACGACCTTTAACAATGACAACTTCTTCAATGATTTTATGAATATTTGTATAAATTTCAGAAGAGATGATTGTACTGATATCTTCCCCATGTATTTCTTCTAACTCTGTTCGATATTTATCAGCTAAATCAATTATATAAGGTGTTTCCTGGTTAGCCTTGAAAATTTTTTCAATTTCTTCATCGTTTTCTAAAATCTTATTAGCTAAGAATTTTGAGACGTAATTAAATCTTGAGAAATATTCTGGATACATATCAATGTTTCTAATTAATTCATTTACTCTAGTTTCGACTTCTTTACCATACGTCAATATTGAAGACAAATCTGGAAATTTGAAGGTTTTTTTAGTAGATAATTTATTTTTGAATTTTTTATCATCATGAGATAATTTATCATGAATTTTTTTGCCATCTTGAGTATAATGGGAAGTAGGTTGGTGATAAACTGCTAATTCTATTGCTTCTTCAAGTAATTGATGAACACCTATACCATGAACTGCTACAACAGGAATAACAGGTAATTTGAAAATCTCTTCTAACTTCTTAAAATTTAGTTCTAGATTTCTCTTTCGTAATATATCCATTTGATTGATAGCTAATATCATCGGGACTTTTAATTCTAATAGTTGGAATGTAAAGAATAAATTACGCTCAAGATTCGTAGCATCTATTACATTAATAATAATATCTACTTCTTCCGATACTATGTACTCTCTACTAATAATTTCCTCTAGTGAGTAGGTTGATAGGGAATAAATTCCCGGTAAATCTACAATATTAAATCTATACCCTAAAAAATTCAAATGTCCTTCCATTTTTTCTACAGTTTTTCCAGGCCAATTTCCTATAGTTTGAGAAAGTCCAGTAAGTTGATTAAAAATCACTGATTTGCCAACGTTTGCGTTACCAGCTAAAGCAATATTAATAATATTTTTGACTTTATTGGGTTTCGTATTCTGCTTTTTCTTAGTTTTATTGATCTGCATTTCTCTTTCTAAAAAATATAGATATTTTATGGTTAAATTATCAAATTGTTTTAAAAGAATTATTCAGAATTTTCATTAATTACAATTATTCTAGCTGCTAAACCTCTGCCAATAACTAATAAGGATCCTTTTACAATTATTTCAATAGGACCTCGAAAAGGAGCAGCTTTTCTTTTAATTATTTGAACACCTGGTATAATTCCTAAATTAGCAAGCCTTCTTTTAGCATGATGACCATGATGACCATGATGACCGGTATTTACTCTTAATACTTTTAGTTTTACTCCGATTGGACAGTCAATCAAGCGATTTATTAGTGGTTCAACTTTTCTTTTTCTCTTGAAATGAACCTTCGAACTTTCGAATTTTGATTTCATGGTATTTTATTGTGAAAAATAACTTTTTTTTCCCTATTGAAATATAAGTTTAATTATATTTAAAGTTATTAGTTATGCCTAATAAATGTAAGTTTTCTTTTGTTTTTTTTATATTTTTCTTAAAATCGATGAAAAATTGAATCAATCCATAATTAGATTATTATTAATTTCGACAATATTTAAATTTCAGCAACAATTTATTCTAATATTATAGAAATGAGTTAGAATATTATTGTAAAATTTTATAATTGATGATAAAATTTTTAAGGTATTCTGAATATATATTCATAACACTTAAATAAGTAGTTTAATACTATTATTATAATATATAATAATGAATAATCATTCATAAAAAATCTTAGGAGGAAAAAATATGCCAAGTGGAGATAGAACTGGACCTAGAGGATTAGGTTCAATGACTGGTAGAGGTTTAGGATATTGTGCGGGTTATGATTCACCAGGATATACAAGGGGTCCTGGAATGGGACTTGGTCGAGGTTGGGGACGAGGTAGGGGAATGGGGTATGGTAGAGGTTATGGGTATGGTAGAGGTTATGGTTTGGGTTATAGAGCTCCAATCTATGCACCTGTTTATGCTCCATATCCATCAGGTATTATACCAAAAATCACGCCAGAGAATCAGTTAACGATGCTTAAGCAAGAAAAAGAATATCTAGAATCAGAAATGAATGGAATTAAAAGCGCAATGGATGATATCTCTAAAAGAATTGAAGATTTAGAAAAGAAAGAATAAATTCTTTATTTTTTTTTTTTAAATATTAAGTGATAAAATGTCAGAAATTCATGAAAGTTATGAAAATTATCTCAAAGCAATTTATTTAATTTCAAAAGGTAATAAGGGTGGTTGGACATCCAATTCTGAAATCTCAAATTTTTTAAACGTCAAACCATCCTCAGTGACTAACATGTTATATAATTTAAAAGAAAATGAGCTCATTGCATGGAAACCTAGAAAATCTTTAAGATTAACTAAAAAAGGAAAGGGAATTGCTCTAAGCACTATTAGAAACTATAATTGCTTATTCAAGTTTTTTGTACATGTTCTAAAGTTGAAAAATGAATCAATTGTCCATAAATTATCTTGTGAAATTGAACATCATTTAAATCCTGAAGTATCTAATGCATTAGAAAATCTAATACTTGAATATTAATCAAGATTTAATTTCCAAAAGGTTTGCTTATTATAGAGAATCTCTTTAATTCTTTCTTGAGATTTAAGCTTTTTTAATCCCGTTATAATCATTTCTTTATTCAAACCAGAAGTAGAAAATGTTTCAATTATTTGATCTTGTCTCATTGGATGTCTCTCAAGTATAGATAGAACCTCTTTTTCGAAATCTAAAGAATGGGTCCTGAATAATCCTTTCTCAGGAAAACTTATATTAGAATAATCACCAAAAATTTCATTTAAAATCAAAAATATACTGTTATCAGGAATTTCAACCCATTTTTCTACTGGAGGTCTTATTGGAACATTGATATCTATTTTATCTGGTTTTATTATATCAATTTTTTCTTTAATTTTGAATAATTCTTCTTTAGAATCATTAATCCCCTTCATTAACATCACTTCTATCCAAAATCTCCCCTCGAATTTCTTCTTAAAATCTATAAAACCTTGAATTAATTTTTCAAAATTAATAGAGGGATGAGGGCGATTTATTCTTAGGAATGATTTTTCATCTCCAGCATCTAAACTAGGTAAAACTACATCTGAATATATTAAAGCATTCTGAACTCCTTTTTCATAAAGTAAACTTCCATTAGTAATCACGCATAAAGGTTTTTCAGATAACTCTTTAGTTTTTATTATCAAATCCTTTAAATCTTTATATAATGTAGGTTCGCCACTACCTACAAAGGTTATATAATCGAATTTATTTTCATTTAATTTGATTGCTTTTTCGATTTCAGCAGTGATATCTTTCTTCGGGAAGTAATTCTTCCGGATATTAGTAAAATTAGTTGTTTTACCTAATTGACAATAGATACATTGATAATTACATGTCTTAGAAGGGATTGGATCAATTCCTAATGAATTTCCTAATCTCCTGCTAGGAACAGGTCCATATACATATTTCATATTTTTCTATTAAGAACCTTTATCAAGAACTTTGTATTTTGTATTTCTCAATCGCACGTTTTAAAGTAGTTACTGCTAATTCAGCACAATGTTTATGATCATCAGGTAAGCCACCTAAAGCATTTTCGACATCAATTGGTTGTAAATTCTCAGCAAATTCTAATACTTTGCCTTCTACCATCATAGTAGTTTGACTTCCCGCTGCTACTGTAGCACCACAGCCATCTGTAATAAAATTCGCTTTTTCAATTATACTTTCCTTGATCTTCAGAAAGAATTGCATTGTATCCCCGCATGATCCTTCATATGTATGCCATGCACTTATTTCATCATCTTTTGGTTTACCCCAATTTTTTGGATTTTGAAGTAATTCAACAATATATTTATTATATCTTTTAATTTCCTCTTCTATGATTTCTTTTTGAATTTCTTCTACCCATTTATCTAAATTATCTGGTGGCATTTTATTATTACTACTTCGAGGTTTTTCAATAAAAGCTTGATTTATTATTGATTTGAAAATTTTGAAAATTTATAAAAATTATTCTTTTAATTTTCCAGTATTCCTCGAATCTTTTTTACTGTCTCTTTAAATGCTTTGGATGATTTACTTTCAGGATATTTTAATACAAAAGGTAAGCCCCTATCACCTTGCTGGCTTACTTCAACTTCAAAAGGTATTTTACCTAATAATTGAATTTCAAAATCCTGAGATGCCTTTTCTACACCACCGGGGGGATACAAATCAATATGTTCTCCACAATGAGGACAATCGAAGCCAGACATGTTTTCTATTAAACCAAGTACTTTTCTTTCCATTATCTGAGCCATTCTAATAGTTTTTCGAGCATCCATTAACGCAACTTCTTGAGGTGTCGAAACTACGATAACATTCTCGTCGGGAATAAGTTGTAAAATATCTAAGGTTTCATCTGATGTTCCTGGTGGTAAATCACAAATTAAATAGTCTAATTCACCCCAAATAGCCTCCCCTAAAAACTGTCTTACTGCACTCATTTTCATTGGACCCCTCCAAATAACTGGTGAGTCTGAACTTTCAATGAGAAAAGCCATGCTCATTACTTTAAGATTTAAGGGCCCATTAACGGGATAAAATCTTTTCTTTTCAGCATCAACCCTCGGTTTAAGATTTGGGTCAATACCCAGCATCTTCAGTACATTTGGACCTGTTATATCCACATCTAAGATTCCAACCCTCAATCCAACGCTTACTAAACTCATAGCAAGGTTTATAGCTACTGTGGTTTTTCCGACTCCACCTTTACCTGATATAACAACGATTTTGTGCTTAATTTTATCCATGTTTTTGTTAATATTCTCCGTTAATTCATCCATTTTTTCTTTCTTTCCTTGTTCAACTGTCTTCTTTAAATCAATATCTGGAATTTTTTTTTCTTGAATATTCGTTTACCTCTTAATTTTTATTAAATTAAATGTAATTTTAATCTAAATAAGTTAAATTTAAATATTTTCAAGTTTTTTCTAGTAATGAATAATTATTCAAAATTATTCAAAAGTTAAAAAAGTTACTAAAAAAAAAAAAGAAAAATGGTGTAAAAAAGAATGAGTATTATTGCAATTCCTTCAATGGGAAGTGGAGGCTTAAATGATCAAATGAGTCCTCGTTTTGGAAGATGTGTAAGTTTCACATTTGTTGAATTGGAAAATAACGAGATTAAAGCCGTTAAAGCGGTTCCAAATCCTGCAGCAAATGCGATGGGGGGAGCTGGTGTACAAGCTACTCAAATAATTGGTAATAATGGTGCTACTGTTATAATCGTAGGGTTTTTAGGTCCTAATGCAGCTAGTGGGCTTAATGCTTTAAATATAAAAATCTTTCAAGCTCCAAATCAAGCAATTACGATAAAAGAAGTTATGAATCTCTATATAGAAGGAAAATTACAACCGATTGCTACCTCAAATGTCGCTTCACACTATGGAATGGGAGGTGGTCGAGGTATGGGGGGTGGTGGTAGAGGCATGGGAGGACGAGGTCAAGGTATGGGAAGAGATAATCAACCCTAGAAGAACTAAAAGATAATTAGAAAAAAAAGATATCTCTTATGAGTAGCAATAAATCCAAAATAATTTGTATTACGGGAGGTAAAGGAGGAACTGGTAAAACTTTATGTGCTGTTAATCTTGCTGTCATGTTTAAAAATGAGGGAAAAAAGGTTCTTCTTATTGATGGTGATGTAGAAAATCCTAATACATATTTATTATTAAATGGAAGGCTTGAAAATAAGAGAGATGTTCCATTTTTCAAACCTAAAATTATTGAAAGTAAATGCTCTAAATGTGGATTATGTGCTCAAAATTGTGCGCCGCATGCTTTATTACACATAACAGATTCATTTCCCATTCCAGTATTAGCCTTATGTTCTGGATGCCAATTATGTTATAAGATATGTCCGGAAGAGGCAATTGAAGCTGATTCAAAAGTAATAGGCTGGACTTATTCGACAAAAGTAAACGGGATTTCTCTTTTAATAGGTGAATTAAAACCGGCAGAGGCTCGTTCGGTAGCAATTGTAGAAACGCTCCTCGAAGAACTTGACAAGATTATAAAAGATGATCCGGATAGGTTCGATGTAGTCATTCTAGATACCTCTCCAGGGGCGCATTGTGATGTAGAAGCCTTAATCAATAAGGCCGATTTAGTAATTCCCGTTACAGAGCCAACTAGGTTTGGTAAGTTAGACTTGATCCGGATAATAGAACTAATTGAATTATTGAATAAAGATCATCGAGCTATTGTTAATAGATCTTCGTTATTGGGCTTCAGAGACGAATTCTTAAAGGAGTTAAAAGAAAAGAATATAATAATTCTTGGCGACATTCCTTTAGATGACGACATCGTGCATTCGTATTGTATAGGCGTGCCTTTAATGGATGGAAATAGCGAAACTGACAAGAATGGAAAGGGGTATAAAGCATTTAAAAGGATATTTGAGAATTTAATCGAATGGATGGAAACTAAAGAACAAGGTGAGGGGAGCTAAAGTAATGGAAAAAAAGAATGTTGGAATCATTTCGGGGAAAGGTGGAGTAGGTAAAACTTCTCTGGTTGCATCCTTGGCAAGTTTAGCCAATAAGGATCCGGATTTAAAAACAATCGTACTTGATTGTGATGTAGACGCTCCTAATCTATCTTTAATACTTCCGGCGATGGCTGAAGATACAATAAAGAGTCAAGACATTTATGTTACTCTAAAAGCTACATTCCTCGAACAAAAATGTGTTAATTGTAAGAAATGCATTGACGAGCATTTTTGTGAGTTTCACGCGTTAGGATGGGACGATGATAATCAAGTTCCAGTAGTGGATTATTTAGCGTGTGAGGGATGTGGGGCTTGTAAGTTTTTATGTCCTGAGCACGCCTTTGAAATAAATTCCGTTAAAAGCGGAGTTATCGTTTCTTACATTTCAGAGATGGGCTCACCGCTAGTTTATGGCAAAACCATTTTAGGAAGCTCAACATCCGGAAAGTTAGTCTCGGATACTAAAGAATTTGTGAAGAACTTAAAAGAGTTCGAAGAAACCAATTTAACATTAATAGATGGCCCTCCGGGAATTGGCTGCCCCGTAATTGCGACCGTTTCAGGCTTGGATTATGTCATTACCGTAACCGAACCTACTCCTTCTGGATTACACGACCTAATACGGGCGATAGAAGTCGTACAGCAATTTAAAATTCCGTTTGGGATAATAATTAATAAATCTGATTTGAAAAGCCCTTTTCAAGATAAATTCAAGGATTACATCGACAATACGGGGTTTGACATCTTGGGAAAAATTCCATTCGACTTATCAATCCCGAAAGCAATGTCTTTTGCTGAACCAGTTGTAGATTTTGCCCCAGATTCTAAAGCAAGTTTATCTATTAAAATGATTTATCAAAATTTAAAAGAAATATTATGGAATAAAACTTTAATTTAATCTTTTTATTTAAAATAAGAATCTACATGTATTCTCTAATAAGATGATATACGTTATTGGAATTACATTTAATGCAATTAACTTTTCCATTCTTGGACGCATTAGGATCTTCCCACTCATGATTACAGTTATGACATCCATATCCCTTAAAGCTTAACTTATAATCAAAATTCCCACCATAGACTTTAATTTCTTTCCCCTCAAGCAGAGCTAAGGTGTTTTTTTGATGAGCGCTTTCAAGAATTCTTGAAAATGTAGGTTGACTTATATCCATTCTTTCAGCAGCTGCTTTCTGATTCAAGCCTAAATAATGTTTTAATCTCATAGCTTCAAATTCAGCAACAGTTATTATTATCGAATCTTGGGTTTTAGGTGAATCTCCAGGGAAATAAGTATTATTAGGAGTTTGATTAACCCATCGTCGATGTCTGTTTCTTCCTATATCGAATCACCAAAAAAATGATTATAACAATATTTCCAATTGATATACTATATAAAAGTATTAATTTAGATTTTTATTATTAATTATTCAAAATTATAAGAAAATATTTATAAAGAAATATTTTAGTTCTTTTCATCTTTATACTTAATATATTATATGGTTTTATACAAATTTATACACATAATATTTATTATGAATAATTATTCATAAATTATAAATATAATTATATATTAATCAAATATATAACAGAGTTGATAAAAAAATGAAAATAGCTATTAGTACAGATTCAGGAAATGTTTGCGCTCACTTTGGCCGAGCGCCAGAGTTTACTCTTGTTACGATCGAAAATAACCAAGTAATAGAAAAAGAAGTACTTCAAAATCCAGGTCATTCTGTAGGCAGTATACCCGAATTTGTAAACCAACAGGGAGCGAAATACATGATAGCGGGAGGAATGGGTCGCAGAGCTGAAGCTTTTTTTAATCAATATGGAATTGAAGTAATTGTAGGAATTTCTGGTAAAATTGATGATGTTATCAAAAAGATACTAGACGGAACTTTAGAAGGAGGAGAAAGTCTTTGTGCTCCAGGGGGTGGTAAAGGATATGGTGTTGAAAAAATTCATACTGATGCTGATGATAACCATGAACATCATCATCATGATTAAATGATTAATTAGAACTAAGAAAGATCATTTTTAATATCACCATTAGGTAGCAGATTATCGGGATGATACTTTCCATTTTCTTCTAATTGATATCTCACACAATCTTTATTTCCAATTAAACAATAGTCTTCGACCCATTTTTTGTCTAGTTTACCACTTTCAACAAAAAGTTTAATTGGGCAACCTTGATACCATTTACATGTTTTATCTTTAGGTTTCAATTTTGCTTATAGCCTTCAACCTAGTTTTATTATAGTTATTATATCGAGAATAATAATTTTGCTAACTAATAATTTTATTGATAATTTCAGGAATTATTGCATTGTTTGGACAATTTTTAAAACATTTTAAGCATTTGAAGCAATTTGAAAGATTTTCTTTCCGAAATTCAATCCACTCATTATCAGTATTTTTATTTTTTTTCAGTTCAAATAAATTTTGAAAGCAGAAATCCTCCTCTAGACAGAGTTTACATAATTCGCATTTATCTTGATCAATGTGAAAACCTGTTAATTTCCCTTCC
>Ga0114922_10002265_pt1 | contig 18074 bp, 13 predicted proteins | sample AartaG_FD_100975 | JGI IMG/M metagenome (GOLD analysis project Ga0114922, IMG submission 100975) | Deep subsurface microbial communities from Aarhus Bay to uncover new lineages of life (NeLLi) - Aarhus_00045 metaG | ecosystem: Environmental > Aquatic > Marine > Oceanic > Sediment | place...
AGCCTGCGAAAGTTTTTTCCGAAAGCGGAAGAAATATTTGCCACAATTGCAAACGCTTCTGACTGAAAACTTCCACATTCAGTTAGCTTAACAACAGGAAAACTCAATCGGGAAGAGTATAACTTAATTATCTACCAGAATAGTTCGCATAGGGATCTTTCACCCGTAGAATCGCCGAACTGGTCTTGAAGGTGGGGCATCGTTCGGCGCGATAGCCGTTCAGAAAAGCTACGAACGTTGGCTGGCATGTCGTAAGCGAATGCTTCAAAACAAAAAGTTTTTGTGGCAACAGATATTTTATTATTTGACTTTGGGCTCTTCAGAGGTGTCCTTTCCCGTTTTAGAATTGGTTGTCAGTATTTCACGTTGTGTGCGTTTTCCAGGTTTGGGTGATGAGGCGTTGAAATCGAACCGCATATTGTGATATTATGGAGACTGTGGTGTGCAGGAGTACCGACTATGAAGTTAAGCGGAAAATACCGGATTAAGTTCAATATAAACAGCATGAGACTATCAATGAAACCGTTTGCCATAACATCTATCGTGCTCATCGCATTAACGTCTCTAATGCAATCTTGCAACCGCCTAAACCCCGCGGCCGATGATGCTTCCAGTGACAAAACCAAACTTGCCAAGGATTGGCGCACATACAAAGGTTGGGACTCAATGTGCCTGGCAAACGGATTGGTTGAGCTTCACATAGTGCCTCAAATCGGCGGCAGGATCATCCAGTACAAATTTGGCGATAAGGAGTTCTTCTGGGTGAATCAGCAATTGGCCGGAACATTGCCGCCGGCTACGGGTCTTGACCCCAATGGCGATTGGCTCAATTATGGCGGCGACAAACTTTGGCCGGCGCCACAGGGATGGGATAACGACCGGCAGTGGCCCGGCCCTCCCGATGCCGTGCTCGATGGACAACCCTATACTATGGAGCATTTGCCCGCCGACAAGAACGGCGCCATAGGTGTCCGGTTGACCAGCAGGAACGATCCACGTAGTGGCATTCGCTTTTCTCGTATGATTCGACTGCACCCGAATGAAACACGCGTGACTATTGAAGCAACCATGACGAACGTGGATAATAAACCACGACGCTGGGGGATATGGGCGCATACGCAGTTAGACGGCTCCAGGGCGGATGGTTCAAGTCACAATGACCTTATGAACGCCTTCTGCCCAATCAACCCGAAAAGCCACTTTGACAAAGGTTACGATGTCATATTCGGAAAAAGAGACAACCCCTCATTTCAGGCCGATTACGACCAGGGTTTGATGAAAGTGAATTATCAATATCGCCTCGGCAAGATCGGCATGGATAGTCACGCCGGGTGGGTGGCAACCGTTGATGGTGAAAAGGGTTTGGCGTTTATCCATCGTTTTACATTTCAACCGGACAAGCATTACCCTGACGGCTCTTCCGTCCAGTTCTGGCTCAACGGCCTCGGACGCATGCATGCATACAACAAGGACATCGACATGCCCACCACGGCCTCGGACAATCCATACGTATTTGAGAGCGAAGTGCTCAGCCCCTTCGCACAACTTGCCCCGGGCCAAAGCTATACCTATAAGTACGAGTGGCTTTCAACAAAAATTGGTGGAAATTATCCCATTATGGATTGCACCGCCGCCGGTGTTATATGCGAACCCTTGAACGCGAGCTTCAAAGGGAAAAAACTGCATTTGACCGGAAGATTCGGAGTGTTTTCTCCAGGCAGTCTGCGGTTATCATTGTCCGACAAAAGAGACGATACCCTGCTTACTCATGTTATAAGCGAAAATGTATCACCTTTGCAGCCGGTTACGCTTGACCATTACATCGATTCACCGGCAACAACGGCTTCTGTTATACTCGAATGGATAAGTGAAAAGGATGATCACAAATGTGTGTTGGCACAAACAACTGTCCATTGATAGAAAGCGAAAACGACTAAGGAGTGTACGACATGAAGCAACGCAATATAAACCTTTCGAGTGATATTAGGACTTTACTAAAGAAGGTGTTATTGTGTGGGTGCCTGATTATGGCATTGACCGGGCATCAAACATTGGCCGATGACCGCTTGACGGCCTACCTGATGGCCTATTTCGGCCCTGAAGAGAAACTGTTTTACGCCTGGAGTCGTGATGCACTTAACTGGACCGCTCTCAACGGCGGCAAACCTGTCTTTAATCCGGGTGTACGATTGCGCGATCCTTTCATCCAACGCGTCAACGGCCGGTTTCACTTGGTCCACACCAAGGGATGGGATCATCCCACGATTTTTCACTGGGAGTCGGCCGACCTGATCAACTGGAAGGGTGGCCCAATCGATGTCGTGCCACCTGATAGCAAGCGCGCATGGGCGCCGGAGTTTTTCTACGAAAAGAAAACAGGGCTGTTCTATGTCTTCTGGGCTTCGATTCACAACGGCCACAATACAATGCACATGGTCACAACACGTGATTGGAGCGATGTCACACCCGATCGCTCGAAGGTTTACTACGACATTGGAATGCATGATATTGACCTGACGATTGTCGAGTTCAACGGTGTCTACTATGGATTTCATAAACCGGGCTCCGTCGATGACCGGATGGGAAACCGTTTGTCTACCTCCCGAACTTTGGATCCCCAAACCAACAGCTTTGCAGAGGGAGGAGCCGGTAAGATAGTGTTTGATGGCCAGACAAAGCAAACTGAGGGGCCGGAGGTCATCCAACTGATTGGCCGGAACAAGTGGTATGTCTACGGCGATCCATTCCACAGACCCATGGAAGCGTGGGAGACCACAGATTTTGTGAAATTCAAGAAAATCTCAGTCAAGACGGTTCCCGGTTCCAAGCACTGCAGTATGTTTGCGATCACCGAGAAAGAGCTTCGCGTTTTGCGCGAGACTTACCCCGGCCCATCGTCTAAGAACGAAAAAGCCGAAAAAGATGTCAGGATACTGCTGCCACATGCCAAACAGAAGCCCGGCCTGTGGCGGTATAGCTTTGAGCGACTCGCCAAGGACTGGTTTAAGCCCGGGTTTAACGATTCGCAGTGGAAGGTGGGCAAGAACGGATTCGGCACCCAAGGAACACCCAACACGGTGATCGGCACCGTCTGGGATACTAAGGAAATCTGGCTTCGCCGCTCATTTACCGTGGACAAACCGGTGGAGGGTGAACTATACCTTCAACTGCACCACGACGAGGACACCGCGGTGTATCTCAACGGCGTCCGAGCCGCCGCGGTCACGTGGTACAACACGGACCATGAAATGGTGTGCGTCGATGACGATGCCGCGAAGACGGTCAAGCCCGGACTAAACACGATCGCCGTATATTGCCGACAGACCGCCGGCGGCCAGTATATCGACGTAGGCCTGGTAATGACGAAGGAGGATCGCTGGACTCGCAATCAGGCGTGGAAGTGGTTCAAAGGTCAGCCCTGGCCCTGCGGCTTTAACTACATCCCCGCCAACGCCATCAGCTATACAGAAATGTGGATGCCCTATGCTTATGATACAGAACTCATCGACACAGAACTGACGCTTGCTGAAGAAACCGGATTCAACTGCCTGCGCGTTGTTCTGCCGTTTGTTGTCTGGGAATATAATCCGGCGGCGTTTAAGAAACGTCTGGAATCCTTTGTCAGGATTTGCGAGAAGCGCAGCCTTAAGGTCATGTTTACCCTGTTCGACGATTGTCATTTCGGATCGAGCGATTCTCTGAGGAATCCAGTGTATGGTAAACAGCCGGAAGTGCTCAAGGGCTGGTATGCCAACGGCTGGACACCCAGCCCCGGACATGACATTGTGCGCGATCCGAAGACGTGGCCCCGGCTTGAGAAGTACGTGAAGGATGTAATCGGGGGGTTCAAGGACGATCTGGGCGTATGGGTCTGGGACCTGTACAACGAGCCTACCAACGGCGGTTTGGGTAACACGTCGGTTCCATTGGTTGAAAAGGTGTTTCAATGGGGGCGCGAGGTGAATCCATCGCAACCTCTGACCGTCGGCCAATGGAACGGCAACGCCGTGCTCAACCGCGTGATCTTTCGCAACAGCGATGTCATCACCTTCCACGACTATGGGCCGGCCGACAGCTTGGAGCGTCACATCGAGGCACTGCAGAAGCACGGACGGCCGCTGATCAACACCGAATGGCTCAATCGGGGTTGTGGATCGGTTGTTGAAACCTGCCTGCCCGTGTTCCACGAAAACAACGTAGGTTGCATGCACTGGGGACTGGTCAACGGTAAGACCCAAACGCACCTTCACTGGGGCTGTCGGCCCGGCATGGATGAGCCGAAGGTCTGGCAGCACGACCTCTACCATCAGGAGCATTTCCCGTATGACACGGGTGAACTTAAGCTCTTCCGCAAGACGATCCGTGAGAACGTGAGTCGTTAGTCGAAATCCATAATATCCAGACCGTGTTGATAGGATAAAACAAGAGCTGTCGGAGTAGAGGGACGCTGTCTTGTCTTATTGCCCTTTCGTTCTGGGAGATCAAAAGAATAATGTGAATGCCTGGACCGATCCCTGTAGCCAACCAGAAGTACACTGGGCCGCGCACGAAGCGCCCCCAAAATGGCCACATTCTTGCTACTTCGCACCTACAACCGTTATACAACCCAACAAGCCGTTATCTGCCAATTCCACAAAAATGTCCATCTCATAAGTATTGTGTTGTCAGAGATTTATAAAAAAGTGAAAATTTAGCATAGGTTTCAATGACCCATTCGCTTTTGCCAGGACACATGTTAATGTTGGCTGATATGTCGTAACAGGATGCCTCAAAACATACTTGTGGCAACAGAGATTTTATCATTTGACTTTGAGTTCTTCATAGGTGTCCTCCTCTGTTTAGGATCGACACTTCTTGTTTTCATGATTGCAGCAACTCGTCTTGAGCTCTATCTTGAGTTACCCTTAAAATAAGACAAATTCCCTGTGTGGTTCATGAGCCTATTCTATCTTCCCATGGGGACATAGGGAACGAATAGTCGAACATGTCGCTGTCGCCTTGCATAAGGCATTCCTCGGCATGCCTGCTTACCGAAGTCCGCTGAGGGTCTTTCGGGCTCTCTGCTTGGTGCCATCGTTCCTTGATTTCTCAGCGACCGTTTGAAGCACTTGCCGGCGCTGGTCCCTGGAAACTCCGCGGATATCTTTGGCGGCAATTCGCACCATTGCCGAATAGGCTTCCTCGACGACCGCCGGGTCCTCAGCGAGGGTCATCAATAGCTCCAGAGCACTGGCGCTTGGCGCTTCGCCCAGAACAGCGACTGCCTGGCGCTTTTCTTCGGGTCGCTTGATATGGGACAGCATGTCCTTGACGTTGGACACCTTTCGTTCGTTGCTGAGCTTCTTATTGCCGCGTATGTACTGGAGGTAACCGCGCAGACCCAGCACCTGATGGGGCATCTTCTCAGCCGATGTGGCCAACATCAGCAGGGCTTTCCCTGCCTCGCTGTCCTCAGGCCAGTTGTACGGCCAATTCGACAGGATACGCACGGCCTCATCCTGGGCGAGTGGCTCGGCTGTCTCAATAGCGGATTTGACAGCCGCCAGCGCCTCGGGGCCGCCGACGATGGCCAATGCACGCAGGCCGATGATGTGGAGCTCGTTGTCACTGCTCTCTGTCAGGGGTTTCAGGTGCGGGATGCATTTTACGCCGCAACGGCCACTAATCGCCAGCAGGGCCTTTCTGATGCCCGCCCGTTCACTGGAGTTTTTGGTCTTCTGAAGCATCTTGACGAGATCGGGCGTCTGCTGATCCTGGCCGATAATGCTGATTGTTCTTACGGCCGCACTGCGAATCTCGGCATCAACATCCTGAAGGCTCAGGACGACCGCGGGAAGGGCCTGGCTAATTTGCCTCTGGCCAACCAGCTCGATGAGAACCTGTTGCAGCTTGCCTTTCGCTTGCGGCAGGCGGGCGAGAAGGTCGGCATTGACGTCTTTGCCGGGAAGTCTGACGAGCGTCTCCATAGCTGCTTGTTTCAGCCCGGAATCATCCTCGGTCGCGGCCTTCAGCAAGACCGGCACGCACGAAACATCGCCCAAGCGGATGAGGATGTTGATGGCCGTGATGCGCAGTTCCTTCGAACTCCTCTGGGCCGTCTTGCGAACGATTGGTAGAACAGCAAAGTCGCTACGGTCGGCCAGCGCCAACAATAGCAAGGGGCGCCGGTCAGGACTTAAGCGGTCCAGTTCGACTGCCAACGCCTCGGTCACGTTGCGGCCGCCAAGCTCACGGGCCGTGCGCAATCCTATACCGAGCCTCTTTTTGTCTTCCGATCGCAACTGCTCGAGCAAGAGAGGGAGACCAGCGGACTCACGGGCCAGAATAGCGCCGCGGATTGCCTCCAGGTGTCTTTGAGCTGGCACGTCCGCTTTGCGAACCGTGTCGTACAGCTTGACGGCTTCAGCAGTCCTGTCGTGTGCCAGGAACCGCTCCGCACATAGAATGCAGCCTTCGGCCACCGCCGACCGAACACCGGCGGGCGCAATGGTGAGAGATTTCGTCAGTGCCTTGGTTGCCTTCTCGCCCCCGATGTGCCCCAAAGCTACGGCGGCGGCCGATGCGACGGAAGCATTGGCATCATCGAGTTTCTGCACGAGGGTTTCAACAGCGCGGACATCCCGACGCACGGCAATCGAATTTATCACCCCGACAAGCAGCCGGCCCTGCAGCTTGCCCAGCGCGTTGCGTAGCGCTGTGTCGGCGGAGGTCCCGGGAATCGCTTCGATCGCGATACGCGCCCACGACGCCAGTTCCTTGTCCGCCAGCAGCGGGGCGAGGGCGGGGACGGACTGCTCGGTGCCATAGATGGCCAGTTTCTTACAGGTGATGGCTTTCTCACTCTTGGGGGCATCTGACTGCAGCACGGCTATCAAATCGCGCTGTTTCACGTCCGAAGCCGGCCGATCCTGAGCGACGGTTCCGGCTGACATAGCGACTAAGATGAGTATAACGAACCAAATGGAATATTGTTTCTTGATTATCATGATTGTCCTCGTAGTTTGAGTTGTTTCCTTCGAAATATCCGGCGCTATATTCGCCACGGTTCCCGCAGGGCCTCTGAACGCAACCGGTTGGCCTGCTCGTCGCCAATGAATTCATTCTTCTTCGGGTCATACTTGACCTTGCGATTAAGGAACAGGGCGATGTTTGCCGCATGGCAGGCAATATGCGCCCAGCACGCCGCGTCGGCGTTGGCACGGGTCAAGGCCCGCGTCTTGACGCAATCAAGGAAGTCACGCACGTGGAAGTCAGCGGGGTAGCCCGGTATCTTGGTTCCTCTGCGGAGCAGCAGCGATTGGGAACTCGCGGCGAACTCAGCATCGTCACCTGTCTCGACCCAGCCGGTTTCGCCTTCGAAACGGACCGGACACGAGCCTAACGGCAACCATCCGTCGTTACGCATGATGAGTTTCACACCGTTGGCATAGCGGGCATGTAACTGGCCGTTGACCGGCTCGTACTCTACCGGTGCTGTGTCGTCGGCGTCGTTGGCCAACTGGCACAGGTCGACGCAGTGGGAGCCCCATTCGAGGCACCCGCCTCCGACCAGACCACCACCTTTTTCGAAGTGGAAGGCGCTCATGAGCTTGCGCGTGTAAGGTCGCCAGGCGGCAGGCCCGAGGTACATGTCCCAGTCAACCTGTTCTCGGGGCGGCTCTGGCTCAGGCGCGACCCACCCACTCATCTTGGTCCCCAGGCCGCCAGGGTGAGCGTGTAGTGTCTGAAGTGGACCGAGCTTGCCGGTCCTGGCCAGTTCGATCGCATAGGCAAAGTTGGGCAGGCTGCGGCGTTGCGTGCCGGCCTGGAAGACGTGGGCCGTGCGGCGAAAGATATCCGCCAGCGCCAGGCTCTGGGCGATGTTCTTTGTGCAGGGCTTCTCGCAGTAAACGTCTTTGCCTGCTTTTGCCGCCATCGTAGCGGCCGTGGTGTGCCAGTTCGGGCCGGTCGCGATCAGCACGGCGTCGATATCGTCGCGGGCGAGTAGCTCGCGCATGTCAATGTACGTTGCGCACTGCTTGTCACCGTTGATGGCATCTACCTGATCCTTGGCACGCTTGCGGTTGTCGCCACGTACGTCACAAACGGCCACACATCGCAAATCAGGCTCGCGTAAGAAGCAGCCCAGTACGTAACGGCCGCGATTGCCAATCCCAATGGCACCCAGTGTGATTCGTTCGCTGGGAGCCACACTGCCACTCTTGCCCAACGCCGTGCCTGGGATAAATTGCGGCACGGCCAGGCAGACACCGGCCTGCACTGCGGTTTTGAGAAACCGCCGTCGGTTTAGAACCATTCTTTCTTTGTACATATTTGACCTCCTAATGAGCAAAAATCTAAGAGCCACAGTAATCAAACTTCTCATAGGCCCCTTTTCTCATATAAGAATAGAGAGAAACTGAGGCTTCAATTCATACCAATGTTAGTTGAGCGCGTTTACCATACTCGACATCGTTAATCGAGATTCGCTGTTTATAACCAACATTAGCAGCCATACGTCTGGGAAGTATAGCAGGAAATCTTATCCTATGCAAAGCGATTTTCTCACCAGTAATAGTACGCCAGCAGACGGACCAGTCTCTATTCATGCCTCAAGCCCACAAGTTCTATAGGATTAGCTGACCCTCAGACGCAGCGGCGAAGTGCCTCACAATTCGTGACACCATTTTGTCTCCAGAGATGTCAATTCCTATGAATTATTAAGCCACCAAACATTATATCCTTAAAAATGAGTATTTTTTTAAAATTTTTAAGCGAATGTAGGATTCAATGGCCGTTGCTCTTGTCTACAGTTCAAGTCTCCCGATGTTTAGGAATAGATTGCTAAATACGGATAGACCATACATAAAAGCAATTATAACTACCCAACCCGCTCAAAAGTAATCTTACCTGATCCTAAGAAAACGCACACAGACTGGTTTTGCAACAGAAACCTTATGATCCGTCGGCCCAAGAGCGCCAGTTTCATTATTGATACGAAAAACAACGACACTATCTTTGCCTTGATTGGCGATAAGGCAAAACTTGCCCGTCGGATCGATGTTGAAGTTACGTGGTGTTTTTATCCCGGCTGTCTCGTGCTCAACATAAGCCAGTTTCCCATCAGCCAAATCGACTCGGTAAACCACAATGCTGTCATGCCCCCGGTTTGAACCGTAGAGAAACTTCCCACCAGGGTGCACACGTACCTCAGCACATGCATTAGACCCATTAAATCCATTCGGAAGCGTTGTGATGGTCTGGATCTCCTTGAGAGCACCCGAAACCGACTCATAGGCAAAGGTAGTCACTGTGCAATCAAGTTCGTTGATCACGTAAGCGTACTTTTCGTTTGGGTGGAAGGCAAAATGTCGCGGTCCGGCTCCAGGCTTAACCTTTACAAACGGAGGACTATTGACAACGATCGTTCCCTTTTCAATATCCAGTTTATAAATCATGATCTTGTCAATTCCGAGGTCTGCGACAAAAGCAAAACGATTGTCCGGGCTTACGTTGATCGAATGTGCATGTGGTCCCTTCTGTCGCTTGAGGTTCACACTGGAACCGGCGTGCTGCACAAAGCCAGTTGGTTTTCCGAGTTTGCCGTCCGATTTGATCGGAATTACCGAAGCGCTGCCGCTACCGTAGTTGGCAACGAGCAGGTTTTTCCCCATATGGTCTATACTGACGTAACATGGACCTGCACCGTCCGATGGCTGTTTGTTGAGCAACTTGAGGTTTCCCATATCTGCCTCGATTGAATATGCACTTACACTCCCAGCTCCACCTGCCTCACTGACAGCATACAGGAACTTGCCGTTAGGGTGGATCTCGAGAAATGACGGATTTCTGGCCTCGGCCGCAAGAACCGGATCAGACAGCTTCCCAGTCTCAAGGTTAAGCACACTGCGGTAAATTCCCTTACTGGAATTCTCTCCCCTTGTGTAAGTCCCGAAATAGACAGGAAGCGATTTTGCGAAAACTGTTGATAACACCACGAGTGAAAACGCTACAGCAACAAAAACTCTCATTTTCATACGCAAACACCTCTTCAGAATAGTTCATATCGAATACTTAGCCACCTACCTAAGGTAGACTAACTGGATAGGATTATCAAATAACTTTTTCCATTCCATAATTATCCATTATAAGGCCATTGCTGATATCTCAAATCAACCACCAGTATCCAGGGCGGATGCTTTTCAGGCTAAAAGATCGTTTATCCTTCGGGAGTGACTTAAGAAGCTGCCTGGCTTTCTTGCCGATAGCCTCTGCGGCGAGTTCAATGTTTCGTCTGCCAACCTCTGGGGATGCGTGCTTGCGAGGGTCCAAACCACCGATCCCGTCAGGTGCCTTCATGTTAGGGGCCAACGGACCAGTACCCAACATCGACATATCTACAAGATCGGGATAGAGAAACATCATGTTGGATGTTTCCCATTTTGCCGCGTGGTCCGAGCTTGATTCTCGACTCTTGCTCAATGTTATTTCCCACAGCCCCACGCCGGCTACGTTACCATCGACCGTAACTGGTCTGAGGGCTTGGTTTATCATGTCAATCTGTCCCTGAACGTTGTGCCCTGAGACCCCTATAATGACGCGAAATCCCGTCTTCTTCAGGCGTACAAACAGCTCGGTTAATACAGGCACAAATGTCTTCTGGTCGAAACCGTTGTGGAAGTAAACTGGGGGATATACTACCCCTCCGAAATGTTCGGCCGTCTTGACCAGGATGCCATAAGCCTTTATCGGATAGGAAATGTGTTGATATTTAAGCTTAGGCACAGATAATCCAGAGCTTGACTTTTGCCGGTTTTTTTGCATAATATGAACTATTTGCAGATGTAAAGCGTATAAAATATCCAGCTATTTTCTATAGTTTGTATCTCTGGTTGGGCTTGAATTAAGAAGTTTATTTTGCAATAGGTCAGATTTGAAGGAGAAATTCTTTATGGCTGCAGATGTGAAACAAATAGGGAACTTAGTCCAGGAAAAAAGCGAGTTTGTGCGGGCACTTTTCGGGGAGATGAACAAGGTAATTGTGGGACAGCGATATATGCTTGAACGTATGCTTATCGGGCTTTTGGCTAACGGGCATATATTGCTGGAAGGTGTGCCGGGTTTAGCGAAAACCATGGCTGTTACGATTTTGTCACGAGCGATAGATGCGGATTTTCGGCGAATACAGTTTACCCCTGATTTGCTCCCCGCTGACCTGATTGGCACCCAAATATATCGCCAGTCAGACGGTAAATTTTATACCCGCAAGGGACCGATTTTTGCCAATATCATATTAGCTGACGAAATCAACAGAGCACCGGCAAAGGTCCAAAGTGCCCTGCTGGAAGCTATGCAGGAAAGACAGGTGACAATTGGCGAAGAAACCTTTGACGTCCCCAAACCTTTCCTTGTACTTGCAACACAGAATCCAATCGAACAGGAAGGAACTTACCCGCTGCCGGAGGCACAGCTTGACCGGTTTATGTTGAAACTTAAGATTGACTATCCCAACAAAGACGAAGAACGAAAGATTCTTGACAGAATGGCTGCGACAAACACGGAGTTTGATATTAAGTCCGTCATCAGTCCCCAACAGATTTCCGAGGTCCGTTCTGTGGTAGATGAAATATACATTGACGAAAAAATTAAAGATTACATCGTCGATATAGTTTTTGCTACCAGAGAGCCGGACAAATACGGAGTAAAAATGGGGAATTTCATAAGTTATGGTGCTTCGCCGCGTGCGACAATTTACCTTGCGATTGCTGCAAAAGCACATGCGTTTATTCAACAAAGAGGTTATGTCACTCCGCAGGATATCAAGAGTATCGGTCCTGATGTTCTGAGGCATAGAGTGATTGTCAGCTATGAAGCTGAAGCTGAAGACAAGACAAGCGAAGAAATCATAAAGACAATTTTTGATAACATTGAGGTGCCGTAGTCAATGCTATCGTAGTTTGTTTTCAAGAACACAATGATACCTCAGGAATTAATTAAGAAAATCAGGCAGATTCAAATCTATACGTCCCGGGCGGTAGATGCCGGCTTTGCGGGCCAATACGAGAGTGTCTTCAAAGGCAGGGGTATGCAATTCGATGAGGTTCGCGAATACACACCCGGTGATGACATCCGTACTATCGACTGGAACGTTACTGCTCGTACGGGGAGGCCTTACATTAAACGATTTGTTGAAGAGCGTGAGATGACAGTGATGTTTGCTGTTGATTTAAGTGCTTCAGGCGACTTCGGAACGGTAAATAAGGCCAAGAACGAGTTGGCGGCCGAATTTTGTGCTGTGTTGGCATTTGCAGCGGCAAAGAATAATGACAAAGTGGGATTATTGATTTTTACCGACCGGATAGAACTGTACATCCCACCGAAGAAGGGGATCAGTCATATGCTGCGGCTGGTTCGAGAACTGCTCTATTTCAAAATGCCGAAAAGAAAAACTAATATCGGCCAAGCCCTGGATTACCTGGGCAAGGTTATACGCAAGAAGGCCACAATGTTTCTCGTATCTGATTTTATAGAAACGGATTTCAAAAGGCCTCTAAGCCTGCTTAATAAGCATCATGATGTTATTGCTGTCCCGGTTCGTGACAAAGCTGAAATCACGTTGCCCGGTATAGGACTGATTGAGTTTGCTGATGCTGAGACCGGCGAGATTATCCTCGTTGATACATCCAGCAGAAAATTTAGAAACCAATACAGCAATACGACTGCCCGGCGGTTTGATGAGCTCAAGAATATGCTGAGAACAATTAATGTTGATTGTATCAGTATAAGTACGGATAAACCTTATATACAGGATTTAGTCAGGTTCTTTCATATGAGGCACAAGCGTTATTAACTTAACTTTTAATCGATATGTGAGGTAGAAGTTATGGAGGATAAACTGAATTTTTCATTACCCGAGAAAAAACGGAAAAATTCTTTTACATCCGGAATAGTTATCGTACTGCTTTTAATTGTAATAGGCCTGGGAGCAACCAATTTTCTAATAAGGCCTTCGAATCAAAGCCCTTATTCGGCAAATGCCGTATCAGCTCTTTCGCCTGAACAAGTTAAGCAACTGGCTGCCAGGCTTGCCGGGCGAAATTTATATTCCAGAGCTGCTAAGGTTTGGCAGGATTATTTGGCCCTCAACAAATTGCCGGATCAAGAACATGCCAGAATTCTATTTCAGATAGGTACTTTGTTCGAGAAAACCGGTTCTTATGCTGAGGCGATTGAATATTTCTATCGAAGCGAAACAATTGCGAAAATCAATGAATTAGAGCCTCAAATTAATGCTCATATTAAAAATTGCTTCGAAAGGCTCGGGATGTTTTCAGCTTTGCGCTACGAGTTGATGGACAGGACAAGTTTCAATAAGACAAAAAATGCCGGAGATAAAATAGTCGCAGAAATCGGTGCGGGAAAGATAACCGAAGCCGACCTTAGTGCACTGATTGAAGCAGCAATCGAAAATCAGCTTGCCCCGATGGCGGCATTTATGACAACTGAGCAATTATACGAGCAAAAAAATAAGGTACTTGAACAATATAATGACCCTTCGGCCAAACAACAATTTCTCCAGTCCTGGCTAACACAGGAAGTTCTATATAGGCAAAGCTTGAAAGAGGATTTAATGGAAAAGGCTGAGACTAAAAAGCTTATAGAGGAATTGACTCGCAGTGTCTTGAGCCAGCAGTTAATGAATGCCGAACTGGCCGGCAAAATTAATATTACCGAAACCGACCTTCAAACATATTACGAAGCAAATAAAGAAAAGTATATTGAACCGGCAAACGAAGAAGACCCCAACTCCACTGAGCGACAAAAGAGTTTTGACGAGGTTAGAGACCAGGTTACCAGCGAGCTTGTGGGCCGTAAAAGCCAGGATGTCCAGCAGAGCTTTATTAAACAGTTGATGGACAAGTACAATGTTATCATCCATTCCTCTGCACTGATGCCTAAAGAACAAAATAAAAATGACAACTAAAACGCAAAAACACAAAAGTATAGTGGTAATCGTATATGCACTTATAACCTGTGCATTGCTGTTGGTTTGCGTTGGTTGTGATAAAAGTAGCGACGCCGGGACCAAAACGACTGAGTTCGAGATTGACAAAGATTACCAGAGAGGGCCTTTAACCGTTCACGTACGTGCTGACAAAGCAAAAATGACTATTGCAGAAACTGTCTTGCTGGAGCTTGAAGCGGCCATTGAAACTGGATATGAAGTGAAGATGCCAAAAGTCGATAAAGTGCTTGAGAACTTCGGTATAGTCGACTGGGACAATTTAGGTGATAAGCTTGATGAGAACAATCATGTAGTCCAAACATATCAATATCGCCTTGAGCCGTTTCTTTCAGGTACATTTGCGATACCAGTTTTTACGTTTGATTTTTATGATATTAATAGTCCCGAAGAAAATAAATATGAGCTTACAACCGAGCCAATAGATATCGAAGTGACTTCTCTGCTTGGCGAGCAGCGGGCCGAGTTGGTAATAGCTGACATCGAAGATGTTGTCCAGATGTCGAAGGGAAAGTCTTGCTTCTGGCTTTGGGCATTAGGTATTGTTGTCGTTATTGCGTCTGGTATTGTGGTCTGGAGGTATCTAAGGCAAAAGAGACAGGCTGAGCTTGTCAGGATTTTCAAACCGGCTCATGAAATTGCATACGAGCGGTTGCGAGCTCTTATTAAAGAGAATTTGGTTAAAGCAGGCAAAATCAAGGAATTCTACGAGCAAATAAGCGATATTCTCAGGCATTATATCGAGCATCGCTTCAATCTCAGGGCCCCGGAAAGAACTACAGAAGAATTCTTAATTGAGTTGGCAAGCGCAGAGGTTTTTGGTGCAGACGACAAGGAGGATTTGGGAGAGTTTCTAAAACATTGCGACTTAGTGAAATTTGCCAAACACAATCCTACTACAGAGCAAATCCAGAAAACATTCGATCTGGTTAAAAACCTTATTGAGAAAACAAAGTCCGACGAGAAAAAGATTGATGTAACAGAAACTGATGTTCAAGAAACTGTGGAAGTGGGGAGCGTATAAATGCAGTTGAATTCGCCATGGGTTTTGTTGTTGTTTTTGGTTTTGCCGGTTCTGGCGTTTGTGTATCTGCGCAAAAAACGTACTGCTGCATTGAAATTCCCCAGTCTCATAGATATGAAAAAATGTCTTACTTCTGCACGCATCAGGCTTAGGCCGTTATTGTTAATTGCCAGGCTGGTCTGCGTTGCGCTTTTGATAATAGCCCTTGCTCGGCCAAGAAAAGGGACGGTATTGTCGGAAATTTCCACTGAAGGTGTGGCAATCGAGGTTGTTGCCGACCGCTCAGGTACCATGCAGACGGAAATGGATTATTATGGCCAAAAACAGAACCGCTTGGAAGTAGTTAAAAAGGTTCTCTCGGAATTTATAGAGGGTAATAACAAAGACCTGGCCGGCAGAAATAACGACATTGTAGGCCTGGTTACTTTTGCCCGATATGCTGATACGATTTGCCCGTTGGTGCTTAGCCATAACGTTCTACTTGAATTTCTGAAAAAAACAGAGATTGTCAGACTTCGCAGTGAAGATGGTACTGCTATAGGCGATGCGATTGCCCTGGCGGCAGCTAGGCTTACAAAAGCCAAGGAAGAACTACAACAAAGAAAGACTCAATTGATTCAGGCAGGTGAAAAGAATGTAGTTGAGCAGCAAGGCGGATTTGAGATTAAGAGTAAGGTAATTATTCTGCTTACTGATGGTATTAATAATGCCGGTGAACATGATCCTCTGAAGGCTGCTGAGCTTGCAAAGGAATGGGGAATAAAAATATATACAATTGGCATCGGTTCTTCTCAGGCATATACAACCATTCAGACTCCATTGGGAATTTACAAGATGCCAACCGGCCAAAATCTTGACGAAAGATTGCTTAAAGCAATTGCCGAAAAAACAGGCGGTTTTTACGGCCGAGCTGATAGTGCAAAAACACTTGAACAAATCGTCGAAAGAATCGACGAATTAGAAACGACCGAAGTTAAGTCGATTCAGTATACTCAATATGCAGAGCTTTTTGGGCCGTGGACGTTTGCTGCCTTGCTGGTACTGGCTTTGGAGATGTTGGCAAGCTGTACCGTATTTCGTAAGATTCCTTAAAAGAAATAGTGTAAGAATATTTATGAACCTGGGAAATGACAAAGCATTGTGGTTATTATTTGCTGTGCCGGTAGTTTTGCTGCCTGTGTACATCTGGTGCTTTTGGCTAAAGGCAAAAGCACTTAAAATATTGGCCAGCAATGAAATGCTCAAAAAGATCAATGTCGCCGTGAGCTTGAAAAAGCAAGTATTCAAGGCATTGTTGTTAGTTGCTGGTTTCATTAGCATCACAATTGCGTTAACCGAGCCTAAATGGAATCCTCAGGCCCAAAGAATCAAACGACAAGGTCGTGATGTCTGTATATTACTTGATACTTCCCGCTCTATGCTCGCAGAGGATATTAAACCAAACAGGCTCGAGCGTTCAAAGATAGCAATACGTGACCTGTTGGAAATGCTCAAAGGTGATCGGATGGCCATTGTAACATTTGCCGGAAACAGTACGGTAAAATGCCCTCTGACACAGGATTATGCTTTTGTAAGAATGGTTTTAGCGGATATATCCACTGAGAGCTCCAGCAGGGGCGGTACAATGATAGGAGATGCTATCAGAAAGGCTGCTGAAGAAGTTTTCGACAAGAAGAGTCGTGAGTATAAGGATATAATCTTGATTACTGATGGAGAAGACCATGACAGTTTCCCTGTCCGGGCCGCAGAAAAAGCTGCCGAAGCTGGTATAAGAATAATAGCAATTGGTCTCGGTGATGAAAGTCAAGGATCGCGGATACCAATTACAGGTCCAAATGGTGAGAAAACGTTCCTCAAATATAAAGGTGAGGAAGTCTGGTCAAAGGTTGACGGTGATATGCTGCGGGAGCTTGTTTATGCAACTGATGGTGGAAAATATCTTTCGGTTGAACCCGGCACGACTTTGGATCTTGGCCGGATTTATGAGAGCTTGATTGCATCCGCTGAAAAACGTCAACTCGAATCGACAACAATGCTTAAATACGATGAAAAATTCCAGATTTTTGTGGCCTTAGGATTAGTATTGATTATTTGTGAGGCTTTTATAAATGAACGCCGGAAAACATAAAATACTTTTACAAATGTTACTGATTTTGGTTATGGTGCAAACAGCTTTTGCTGATTCCGCCAGGATTTCTACCAGCCAGGGTAACCGGCTATATCGGCAGGGAAAATTTGACGAAGCAATCGGACAATATGACCAGGCTCTTATCAACAGGCCTGAGGCTTTAGAACCAAAATTCAATAAGGCAAACAGCTACTACCGTCTGGATGATCTTGGACAGGCCATGAATTTATACAGGGAGGTTGCTGCTGAAAGTAAAGATATGAAACTGGTCACAAAGGCCAAGTATAATCTTGGTAACTGCTCGTTTCAACAGGGCTCAAAACAAAGAGACTCAAATCTGCAAAAGGCAATTGAGGAGATGGAAACCGCTATAGGGCACTGGCGAGCGGTGCTGGATATTGAACCTGAGAATAAAAAAGCCGCAAAAAATATTGAAGTTGCACGATTGATTATAAAAGACATTCTCGACCAGCTCAAAAATCAACAGCAACAACAGGACCCGAATCAGCCCCAGGATCCCAACCAGCAACAACAGAATCAACAACAGCAGCAAAAACAGCAGCAACAAGCTCAAGACCCAAACCAAAACCAACAACAGCAGGGCCAGGACCCGAATCAAGAGCAAGCGCAGCAGCAGGAACAACAAAAGCAAGATGACGAAAAAAAGCAGGCTCCGGATACAACCGCCCAGGAAATAATCGACAAAGAGCAGCGTGATAAAAAACAAAGACATATTTTGCAAAGGGCTCGTTACCAAAAAGTCGAAAAAGATTGGTGACAGGTATTAATTAGTACCTGTTGCGGAAAGCAGTAAAAACGATAAAAAACTAACCGTCCGATTTAGGACAAGGTCAGTCCATCATCATTTTTGTTGAACTGTCCGCTAATGCTCTTTAAAAAGTTAAAAAATCAGTTTTTTG
>Ga0114922_10002266_pt1 | contig 18072 bp, 17 predicted proteins | sample AartaG_FD_100975 | JGI IMG/M metagenome (GOLD analysis project Ga0114922, IMG submission 100975) | Deep subsurface microbial communities from Aarhus Bay to uncover new lineages of life (NeLLi) - Aarhus_00045 metaG | ecosystem: Environmental > Aquatic > Marine > Oceanic > Sediment | place...
AATTCCAAAATGAAATGATCATCTTTCCACATTCCGGAAGTTTCAAATCGTAAAGTGGTTGCTTAAAATTGACTAAATATAGTCATTTTACTGAAAATGGTTCTATATATACTGGAATACGAGGTTGTTTCAGTTTTTAAAAGATGTTCATATGATGAAACTTGGTATAGTAATTGCAATTTCAGATTCCAAATGTTTTTTTTGATTAAAATCTGATCCGAACAGGGGAGTAGGAAATATCATTTTTAGGTCATTTATGAAAGGAGTGCTAATGGACGAAAAAAACAATAATAAAAGGAAAGGAGAAGTTAAAATGAAGGATAAGAAGAAACAGTTCTATAAATACTTAGGGATATTTGGCGCTGGTTTAGTCCTTCTGGTCTTGTTATGTTTCACTGCAACCCAGCTTTACCTGTCTTATAAACAAAATATTGTCAGACTGGAGAAACTCAGTCAGGAATTGGTCGATCTTCGATCAGCCATGAATATCGATAGTGTGAGACAATTCAAAATTCAAAAGATTTTAAATATCATTCGTCATTATAATCCGGACCTTACCTCAGCCGAAACATACGATATAGCCAGTGAGATTTATGAGATGTCTGTAAAATACACCAACCTCAATGTTGATTTGCTCTGCGCTGTTATTACCCACGAAAGTGGACTTACCTGGGATCCCAGAGTGGTTTCTAAAGCAGGTGCCATGGGATTGATGCAAATCATGCCTGTGACCGGTTTACTGCTATCCGAATACGAACGAATTGCCTGGACCAGTCCCGAGGAGGTGATATTTGATCCGATCAACAATATTCGGATGGGATCTCGATATCTATCAATGCTTGTTGAACGATATGGTTTAGTAGGAGGACTCGCAGCCTATAATGGCGGTGAAAAGCAGGCCGTTTTATGGCTGAAAAACGGAAAGGATGACCAATACCTTTGGAGTGAAACGCGAGGCTACATTCCAGCAATCCAGAAATTGTATGATGAATATCAGACTGAGGGATTATAGACTTCAAATAATATTTAAACCTTTAGTATAAATAGTGTTAAAGTTTATCTTGTTTCTGGTTACTGGCTTCTGGCTTCTGGTTTCTCATATTCAATCACACTGATTCGCTTAATTTAACCAGAGACCAGTGACCAGCAACCAGTAGCAAATAGCCAGTAACCAGTATTTATCGTTTTGCGGCTAAGCTTCAATATTCCATTGATTTAGATAACAAATCAAACAGGTTGGTTGAAAAATTACCCTGTTTTTTTTGATTTGTCATTTGTTCAGTTTTTATTATATTACTCAGGGTGGTTAATTCCTAAACCACAGATTACACTGATTTCACAAATTTAAGGATATCGGATTGCGCATTCTTCATATTGCTCCCTTTAATACGGCTGGGGTTCCATTGACATTTGTCAAGGCCGAGAGGGAGATGGGTCATGAAAGCCGGCTCATTACTCTGGGAAAGAATCCTCAGAACAGGGAAGAGGATGTATGTTTAGCGCTCCCTTTTCTGGATTGTTGGAGTGTGCGTTGCGTAAAACGCATATTGATCCCGAAGCGGAGGAGAGTGATAAGCTACATCGCTGATATTCCAAAAGAGATTCCACCCAAATGGAAAGCCGGGAGTTGGTTGGAACGCTCTCTGGTGAGATACCGGGAGCGGATTTGGAAGCCCAGGATTGAGGAAGCGATTGTTGAGTTCCAACTCGATGATTTTGATATCTATCAACTCGATGGTGGATTGGGATTCTACAGGGATGGAAGGTTTATTCAACGACTCAAGGACAGAGGTAAACAAATCATCTGCTGTTACACCGGAAGCGATCTGCGTACACGAGGTGTTATCCCGACCATTGACATGATAAGCGACCTGAATGTCACCGTCGAATTTGACCATCTTCAATATCATCCCAATATTCAGCACGTCCCTTTCCCTTTGGATAGTTCTCAATTTAAAATGAGCGAAGCCTATGAAGAGGGCCCAATTCGGATAGGCCATGCTCCAACGAATCGAGCGGCGAAAGGGAGTGATATTATCATTTCTGTTGTCAGAAAATTGGAAAAGAAATTTCCCGTTAAATTGATTCTAATCGAAAACCTGCCGTATCAAAAAGCCATAGAATTTAAACGAACGTGTCACATCTTCATCGATCAGATAGGAGATTTAGGATATGGCATGAATAGCCTTGAGGCTCTTGCCATGTCCATTCCTGTGTGTTCCTCATTGGCACCAGGATTTTCCAGAGCATATCCCGATCATCCATTCCTGTCCATTAATGAAGATAACCTCGAAAAAAAAATGATCCTGCTGATTGAAAATCCTATTTTGAGACAAACGATGGGAAAAGAGGGTAGAGAGTGGATTCAATCCATTCATGATGCAAAATCCGTAGTAAAGAAAATTCACCTGTTGGCCGGACTGATTTAACAACATAAATTGGACCATCTAAAATCCCATTTTTTTCGTTTGGCCGCAAGTAATTTTCATTTCAAGTGTTTCACTATAAAATATGAAACGTCTTCGTAAAGGGATCATTTTTAAGAGAAAAGAAGAGAACTTAAATTGAAAACTAATCGTCTTATATTTGATTGGAAACTTTTAGAATCGAATAACGTTATAACAACGTTCAATTGGGGCAAAATCATATTATAGCGAGAATTTATGAAACTCTATCGTATTTTGAATGATTTTATTGAAAGATTACCAATCAGTCGAAAATGGGGGGCTGATCGAGTAAAACAGGTTATCTATGCCTTCGCAGGAATCCTCGTGGTGATCATCATCTTACCTATCATTCTACCGGGAGAAGCATCGACAGGATCCAATTGGGCCGTGGTTAAAAAGGGAGACTTTACGGTAGATTTGGTGGAATCCGGTGATATCGAATCCCTTTCACAAATGTCGATCTCGGCCCCAATGATGTGGGGGAGCAGGCTCCAAGTCATCGAGCTTGTACCCGAAGGAACCATCGTAAAAAAGGGTGACTTTCTACTTCAGTTTGATGTGAGTGATTTGGATGACCAATTGAACCTTCGTGAGGATCAATTGAGGTCATTGCTTGCAGATTTGGAGAAATTGAAGGCTCAGCAGGCCTTGACCATATCCAACCAGGAGAATTCACTGACGTTGACGCAATACTCATATGAACAGGCAGAACTACAGTTGGAGATGAGACAATTCGAATCTCTAGCCAGACAGGAGGAGGCGCGTCTCCAGCTTAAGCAGGCGGAGATCCAGTTAGAGAGAGTGAAAAAACAGCTTGCGTCACAGAAGATCATTCACGCGAGTCAGATCGTCCAGAGAGAGACGGCCATTCGGGAAGCCCGAAACAGGGTAAAGTCGACCGTCGATCGAATTAACAGGCTTCAACTCCGTGCTCCGGCCGATGGGATGGTCGTATATCTACAGATCCGGGGTGAACGGGTGAAAGAAGGATATGAAGCTCGTGCCGGTTGGCCGCTCATGTCCATACCTGATCTCTCAAAAATGCAGGTTAAGGTGTTTCTTAACGAGGTGGACCAGTTAAAAATCCGGGTTGGACAGGAAGCACAAATTGTTCTGGATGCGTATCCGGATTCCGTGTATCACGGAAGGATTAGGGATCTCGCCCCCCTGGGACAATTGGTAGTAGGGGAAGAAAGGCTTAAAGGATTTGTGGTTTATGTCGACATCGATGGATCAGATGAAAAGTTAAAACCTGGGATGACTGCAAAGGTGAAGATTATTCTTGAAAGAATGGAAGATGTTGTTTATATTCCGACGGGGACGGTCTTTGAGGTCGATGGACAACCTACGGTTTTCCAGTATGGAAAGATCAAACCCCTGGATATTGAAATTGGCCCCAGAAATGATGGATATATTGTCGTCGAACAGGGCTTGAACCCCGGTATGAAACTTTCATGGGTGGCTCCTCTGGAAAATACGCCCCTTCTGGGTATGGTTGAGGAGAAAAGGCGGATCGATGAAATAAACCGCACGATTCTTGAAAGCTTTTCAATATTCAAGGAAAGAGGTATGCTCTTCGATTATGGAGAACGGGAATTTGAAGAATCAGCGGCTGAGACAGACAGTAAAACAAAAATAGATATGGATAAACTTCCGGCGTCGATACGCCAAAGGTTAAAAGCACGGGAGCAAACAAAAGAAGCTCAAAAACCAAAAGTGGAAGTCGGGAGTCCCGAAGGCAGACAGAAGAAGGGGGCCTTTAAGGTCAGTCCGGAAATGATGAAACGACTTCAAGAAAAAAAGAGTTCGAAAAAGGATGGTTCATAAACGTCCAATCCAGAAATAATATGGGAGAAGAACCGATGAAATTCCATTTAGATTTAAACCGTCGCGTATCTATGCTTCGCAAAGCAAAGAAACGTACCTTGCTGATGATCGGCGGAGGAGTCGTATTTCTTTTCATTTTATTGGCCATGATCATACCGAAATCTGTTAATATTGCCACGGCCGCGGTTGAGAGGGAAGAGTTCATCATCGACATCGGGATGAGAGGCGAGATTGATGCGCTCGTTTCGACCAATATCTCTGTCCCTCGAATCCGGCGTCGCATGTCCCTTCAAATTGTCGAAATGGCAGAGGAGGGGACCATCGTAAAGAAGGGAGATTTTCTCCTTCAGATGGATACCAGTGAGGCAGAACAAAAAGTGGAAGAGGCACTGGATGAACTGGCCAACGAAAGAGCGCAATTGGAAAGTGAGGAGGCAACGATTGCATCGAATATGGCTCAATTAGAGAGTCAACTGGAGAGTGAAAAATACAGTTATGAGCAGGCAGAACTCAGCTTAAAAATGATGCAGTTTGAAGCGGAAGTAAGGAAGCAGGAATACCAACTCAACATGAAGAAGGCCGAGGTGGCTCTGGCTCAAGCAAAGGAAAAGATCTCATCACAAAAAATCATCGATCGTGCGACGATCATGAAAGCGGAATTGAATGTACGACACGCCGAAATGGAACTTAAGGAAGCAGAGCAGGCCCTGGATAAGCTCACGCTTCGAGCACCCATCGATGGACTGGTCGTGTATAAGGAAATTTGGAGTGGGGGCACAATGAAAAAAGTGCAGGTGGGCGATACGCCATGGATGGGCATGCCGGTTATCGGAATACCGGATCTTTCCGTGATGCAGGCAAAGATGACGGTCAATGAAGTCGATATCAGCAAACTCGATAAAGGCCAGAACGCAATCATCACTGTCGATGCATTAGAAGGAAAGGTCTATTATGGAAAAGTGACCCGTGTTGCTGCCCTGGCACGCAGGGAGGAAATAACCAATGTCAAGGTTTTTGACATAGAGGTAACCCTCGATTCAACGGATGGAGAACTTCGTCCTGGAATGACCTGTGGATGTCAGATCATCACCGGACGTATCCTAGATGCAATGAGCATCCCTCTTCAGGCCGTTTTTCAGAATGAGGATACGACCGTTGTCTACGTTATGGGGACTCGTTCTCCGAAAATGCGGGAAGTGGCGATAGGTGAGAAGAGCAGCGACCGGATTGTGATCCTGGCAGGTGTGGAAGAAGGAGAACAGGTCTGTTTACGGGATCCGACGATTCCCCTGGACCAGATAGGAGGAGAGAGCGAATCCGTTGCTCCTACAAAACCCAAAAAGTCCACAACCACACAGAGAAGAAGGGGTGGTTTCATGAGAGGTGGACCCCATTAGAATGTCAGGGAGGATTTTGTGAATTTTCAAGAGAGTTTTTCTGTAAGCATTGAAGGGTTGTCATCACATAAACTCAGATCGTTCCTGACCATGTTGGGTATCATTTTTGGTGTCGCAGCCGTTATATCGATGCTCTCCATCGGGGCCGGAGCAAAGAAAGAAGCCATGGATCAGATCAAACTTTTAGGGATGAACAACATCATCTTGCGATCCTTCCCGATTCAAACGGAGGAAGATGAGAGAGGAACCATCATTGAAGCCAGGGGATTGACCATGGAGGATTCACGTTCTCTTAACATATTGAATCCACTGGTCGAAGCATCGGTACCGCAGAAAGAAATGAGCGAGGTACGTGTTTCCAGGAAGAGTGAGGAGTCGACAGTAACTTTAGTGGGTACGATGCCTGCGTTGCAGAATGTTTTGAATTTAGATCCTGTGAAAGGTAATTTCTTTAACTTTGTAGATGTGCATCAATCACGGCGCGTCTGTGTACTGGGGCACAGGATTAAGAGGGATCTTTTTTATTATGAAAATGCAGTGGGTCAGCAGATTAAAATCGGTAATCTCTGGTTTACGGTTGCCGGTGTGATGGGACCAAAACCCCGTTCTACCGGGAAAGGAGGTGTCGGAGACAGGGATCTCAATCTGGATGTCTATATACCCCTTTCATCGATGATCCACCGCTTTGATATCGATCCGTCCGAACCTGAAGTGGATCAAATCATTTTGAAGGTCACGGATGAGACTCGTATCAATGAAGCTGCAAATCTTGCGGGAACACTTTTGGGTTTAAGGCACAATCAGGTGGAAGACTATAGGATCATCGTCCCCGAGGAGTTACTCAGACAGAGCCAGCAGACCCAGAGAATTTTCAATATTGTGATGGGCGCCATTGCCGGTATATCTCTCCTGGTGGGGGGTATCGGCATCATGAACATCATGCTGGCAACGATTTTAGAAAGAACGAGAGAGATCGGCATCCGTCGGGCAATGGGTGCGACACGAAAAGATATTTCCGGACAGTTTCTCATCGAGGCTATTCTCTTGAGTTTCTCGGGTGGACTCATCGGCATTTTAGTGGGATTTCTCATGACAAAGGCCATTTCGTCATATGCCAACTGGCAGACCATCGTGGATATGGGTTCAATCCTACTGGCGTTCTGTGTATCGGCCAGTGTGGGCATTATTTTCGGTATCTATCCGGCCCGCAAGGCTGCCCTGTTAGATCCCATCGAATCGTTGAGATATGAGTAAACTGAGAATGAGTTGTCAATAGGCTTGAGGTGATTAAATAATGAACAGGACAAAAAAAGCAGGGTTTTTCGGAAGAGGAGGGCTTTTCCCGGTTTTAACTGTCTTTCTACTCGTTGTTGGTGTGGTTAAGGGACAGGATGTTTTTGTACTTACGATTGATGAGGCCATTGATATTGCATTGGACAAAAGCTATAATATCAAAAACCTGGAGCAGTTCGTCATCGGAGCGGAACGGAATCTATGGGCAGCCAAAGCGGGGTATCGTACGCGGATTACGGCTAATATCTTTACTCCGGCATATGATGAGGGTTTTACCTTGGTCGAACAGGTCGAGGGAAATCCTGTGGCCAAACAGTTCGGGAGTTTTCAAATGAGGGGGGCATTGGATATCACCCAACCCATGCCCTGGATTCCTTTCGGGGGAGGGGATTTGACGTTCCGTTCTGAAGCCTATCAGTTGAATTCGTGGACACCCTCACAAACGGTTCCCAATCTGGATATTAAATCCAATAAGTTTTTCACTTCCCTCAGTCTGATTATGAATAAACCCCTTTTCACCATCAATGAGGTGGCATTGGAATTAGAATCGGCCGAATTAAATTATGAACGACAGTCCCGTCGTTTCAAGCGTATGGAACTGGACCTTGTATATGAGGTGACCAACTCATTTTATATGCTCTATCGGTTGAGCCAGCAGCATGATATCAATATAGAGAAAGTCCGACGTCAGGAAGATATCTACAAGACTACAAAGAACAAGTATGACGCCGGTCTCATTGCCGAGGTCGATGCCATGCAGGCCGAGGTGGACCTCATCAGGGATCAAAATGAATTGAAGTCATCGGAGGGAAGACTCAATGAGCAGGAGGCTGCATTCAAACAACTCATCGGTGTTCCTCTGGATACCCGGGTGAAGGTGATCACCGAACTGGAACTGAAGCGGGTGGTCGTTGATGTCACAAGAGCCATTGGCCTCGCTCTGCAGAACCGGAGCGAAATCGTTGAGCAACAGATCAACATCGAGGATCAGAAAATTTCTATCGAGCAGACCGATGCCAGAGTAGCCATTAATGGAAATTTAAGAGGATATTATACATTTTCGGGCTTTTCTGATCCAACGTTTCCCTTCGGTACACCGACAGCCGATTTATTTTCTTCCAGTTGGGACGTATTGAAGCAGACACCCAATCGGGGGATTACGTTTAATCTCGAGGTTCCCATCTGGGATTGGGGACGCAATAAGGCCCAGGTCGACGCAGCAAAAGCCATTCTTACGAGAGATGAATTAACCCTCGATAATTTGCATGTGACTATTGAGAGGGAAGTTCAGGATGTCGTACGTAAAGCCGATGAGGCCTGGGATCGGGTGGAGATGTTGGCCAGGAGCAGAGATGTGGCAGAGAGATCCTTCGATATCAGCCTTCAGCGTTTCGCCAATGGTGATATTACCTCTACGGAACTGGCCAGAGCGAGCGATCAACTAAATGATGCTAAGATATCCTACTTAACCGCCTATAATGAGTACAAACTGGCCCTGGCGGATTTGAAGCGAAAGACGCTCTACGATTTTGAGAAAGATCAACCCCTCGTTGAATAATTGGTTTGTAGTGCCGGAAAGAAAAAACCTCCCAGAGATTCGGACCTTACGGGAGGTTTTTTATTTATGTAAATTCGTGCCTGTTCGTGGTTAAGTCAAATCCCTCCGACTGTCATCTCCTTGATTTTGATCGTCGGTCCGTTTATTGACCGTTTGAATTCTAAATCATTCCCGACCATTTCGATTTCTTTAAGGATCTGTCCAAGGTTACCGGAAATCGTTATTTCGGCAACGGGGTATGTAACTTCTCCATTCTCGATCCACATGCCAAAAGCACCTCGGGAGATGTCTCCTGTCGTGGGGACCAAACCCTGACCGATGGTGCCCGTCAGCAGGAGTCCTTTATCTACAGATTTGATGATATCGTCGGGTGAAGATTTGCCTGCAGCTAAATACAAATTATTAGGGCCAGAAGCATTACCCGTCGATTTCATTTCTAACTTGCGTGCTTCGTAAGTATCCATGAGATAATTCTTGAGCACACCCTTGTCGATGACGGTTGTCTTACGAGGGGGAACGCCTTCTCCGTCAAAGGGCTTCGCTCCAGGGACGCCGGGCATGAGTCCGTCATCTATAACAGTGACCATGCTGTTGCTGATTTTTTCTCCCAACTTATCTGCCAAGAATGTTTGTTTCAAATAGACGCTGTGACCATCGATACAGGTATAAAGGAAACCGAGAAGACTCGCCGTCATCAGAGGTTCCATTATGACCGGAACGTTTTGCGTCTTCATTTTTCGGGCACCAATGAGCCGGGTCACCCGATGGATGGCTTCCTCGGCAATGGTTTCGGGAGTCATGAGACTGTCGAGATTTCGGGAGAAATCAAACTTGCCCTCATCAAATAAATTGTTCCCTTCTCCTGCCTGGAGATAGACACCACAGGAACAGCTCGTTTGTGAATAGGATCCACTGAAACCGTTGGAATTGGCTAAATAGGTGGTACCGACATAGGTCCCGAAGGAAGAACCATAGGTTTTCTTAATACGCTCATCGGAGAGACAAATCGATTCCGTCTTTTTTGCGATGGCAATTTTCTTCTCCGGGGGGAGTTTGACAATCTCCGGATCGAAGATCTTTAATTTTTTAACATGAATGGGGATTCTCTCCTTCTCAGGCAATCCGGCAAAAGGATCCGGACTGGATACTTTTACTCTTTCGATTGCCCTGTCAACGAGATGATTCAATGTTTCTTTGGATAAATCCGAGGATGATGCTGTGGCAACTTTACGGTCGAGAATCACTTTCAGAGAAAGTCCATTGGAACCGGCCTCGACGAGTCTCTCAACTTCACCTTCCCTTATTTCCACGGAGAATTCGTTACCCTCTCCGATAGAGACTTCGACTTGGTCGGCTCCCTTCTTTCGTCCGTAGAAGACCAGATTCTCGGCCAGGAGGAGGAGATTTTTATCTGATCTGTTCATCTCCGGCCTCCCACGGTCATTTTTCTGATTTTTAATGTGGGCGTGCCTGCTGTGACCGGGATCGACTGACCTTCTTTTCCACACGTGCCCAGAAAAAAACCCATGTCATTCCCGATCATCGACACATCATTGAGTATTTGTAGATTTGTACCGATGAGTGTGGCATTCTTGACAGGGGTTGTGAGTTTTCCGTTTTCGATGAGATAGCCCCTTTTCACGGAAAATGTAAATTTCCCCGAATCCTGGACTTGGCCGCCATGATAACTCACCGCATAGAAACCCTTGTTCACGGATTGCACAATCTCCTCAGGATCATAATCACCCTGGGCAAGTATGGTATTGGCCATCCTGGGAACTGGAGAATATTGGTAAGATTGGCGGCGACCGTGGCCATTGGGGGCAGCATTCATGAGTTTCGCCGAGAGCCGATCCTGGAGATAACCGACGAGTTTCCCCTTTTCGATGAGGATCGTTTTCTCCGGAAATGACCCTTCATCATCGATGTTGAGACTTCCACGTTTGTGGGGAATCGTTGCATCATCATAGATGTTTACTATGGTATTGGCAACCTGCTTTCCCAGTTTATCCCACATGATAGAAGTCTTCTTTCGATTGCCATCGGCTTCTAATGGATGTCCCACAGCCTCGTGAATCATCACACCGGACTGGCCGGATCCGAGGACGACCGGCTGTTCACCTGCAACGGCATCGACAGCCGAAAGAAGTGTTATGGCCTCTTCAGCAGCTTTCCGACCTATATGCTTCGGTGTTCGTTCTGTCTGAAAGTAACTCAGACCGATTCGTCCCCCGCCGGTGTAGGCTCCCGTATTTCGGTTCTCTCTGTCTTCTGCAGTTGCAATGGCAATGAGTCGGACCTGTGGACGCACGTCGGAAACCAGAAGGCCTTCGCTATTGGCAATGGTCACAACCTGAATATCATCGACCAGGTAAGCCTGAACCTTGGACACTCTGGAATCATAGTCCTTTGCTCCGGCATAAGCCTCTTTTATGAGATCGATCTTGGAATCGAGTTTCAGGCCGTGTAAGGGACGATTCAGATCATAGACCTGATGAGAGATCTTTTTCTCTCTCAAATCGACTGCTGTGTGTTTACTGCCTATGGACGCGATGGCACCGGCAGTCAGGGCGGCATGTCTCATTTTATCGATGGTGAGATCATTGGTATATCCGTATCCTGTTTGCTCTCCTTTTAGCACACGGATGCCTGCTCCAAGAATGATCCGCTGAGAAGATTCTTTGATGATGTCCTCCTCCATACTCACCGAGTTGATAATACGGTATTCAAAGAAGAGTTCAGAGAACTCGCCCCCTTTCGTGAGGGCGATCTCTAAGATTTTCCTCATGTCCTCAGGTGTGACACCGAAGCGATCATTAAAAAAGGAAAAATGTGGTGAAGGGATCTTTCCTTTTAAGAGTAGATTGGACCAGAGGTTATTAGATTCAGCAACCACGAGTCATGTCCCTTGATTTTGGTTAAAGCCACTGATGAACAGGAAACAGCAGGACATCGCGAATATCCGTGTTATTGGTGAAAAGCATGATGAGGCGATCTACACCCAGGGCGATTCCCGATGATGGTGGGATTGCCATGTCCAGGGCGGAAATTAATTCTTCATCTATGGGGTAGTGAAGATCATTATCGGCGTTCTTTTTGAATTGTTCCTGCTCAAATCGTTTCCTTTGCTCATCGGCATCCAACAGTTCACTGTAACCATTGGCCAGTTCCATTCCGCCAATGTAGAGTTCGACTCTCTCCACCAATTCGGGATTGTCCTTTTTTCTTTTTGCCATGAGACCCATTTGCAGAGGATAATCTAAAACAAATGTAGGTCTGGGAAATCCCAGGTGAGGTTCTATCTTTTCCAGGAAAATACGGAAAAATAGAATATCCCAGGCATCATCAGGTTCAAAATGAATATTGCATGTATTTGCAACTCGACGTAATTCAGCGATATCCCAGTTTTTATCGAGTTCAATGCCGAGGTGATGTTTAAACAGTTCATTTAGAGTCAATCTTTTCCAGGGAGGTGTGAGATCGATTTTATCATTCTGAAAATCGATGTGATCCTTGGAAAATGTTTCCTGGGAAATATAGTAGACCAATTGTTCTGTATCTTTTTGGATATCCTCATAGGTCGCTCGAGTCCGATACCATTCGAGCATGGTAAATTCGGGATTGTGGAATCTTGTGAGTTCCCGATCTCGGAAGACTTTCCCCAGATAAAAGATACGCTCGGCCCCTGCGGCTAAGAGCTTCTTCATCGAATGCTCCGGAGACGTGTGGAGATAAAGGGATTGTTTTTTCCCCGTGTTACTACAAAGGGTTGTTTCTATACTATGTATGTTTGAATCGAGGGTTGGATAGGGAGTGAGCAAGGGGGCCTCCACCTCAAGAAAATCGTTGGATTGAAAAAAAGTGCGTATCGTCTGAATGATCTGAGCACGGATTTTAAAAAGGGTCCAATCCAGTTCTTGGTCATGCAGTTTACGCCAGTTGGATTTTGCCATAGTTCATTTCTGTAAAAATACATGGACGAATACGCGGGCGTCGTTGATCACGTTTCCAATTCTACAGGATTCGTTGGGCTCATGGGCCGTATCATCGATGGTAGACCAGCAAACAGCAGGAAGACCTTCTTGCCTGAAGTAGGCAGCAACCGTCCCGCCACCTATACCCATGGCTTTTGCTTCTCGTCCCATGACCTCTTTGATGGCTATTTTCAGTGCCTGAGCGACAGGGGCATCCGAAGGGGTAGAGGGGGGGGCAGACAGGATTTGGGGATAGGACAGCTTGATGGTTACACCAAACTTGTTTTCGATTTCGTCCGCCCATTCTCGAATCTGTTTCTGGAACGCTTCCACAGTATAATCGGGTAGAATACGGCAGTCGAAATAGATGATATCCTCTCCCGGGATGGTATTAATATTGGGCACGTTGTTTTCCTTTTTGGTTGGTTCGAAGGTCGAAATGGGTGGATCGAAGAGAGGATCATTTTTGTCGTAAAGATGATAGAGCTCATTCAATTTTACTATGAAATGAGCCGCTGCATTGTGAGCATTGATTCCTTTTTCAGGAGTCGAACCGTGTGTCTGTTTGCCGATGGTTTCACATTTAATCCAACAGATTGATTTTTCAGCGACTTCGATCATGGACCCGTCCGGACTGCCGGCATCCGGGATAATGATGAGATCTTCGGGACGAAAGTGATCTTTTGCTTTCTTTAAAACGTATTCAATACCATATCCCGAACCCATCTCTTCGTCGGAGACAATGGCAAGGCACACATCATACTCGGGCAGGATATTCTTTTCTCGGAGTGCCCTGACAGCCAGAAGAGAGGAAATAAAACCCTGATGATTATCCTCAACGCCTCGTCCATAAAGGATGCCGTCCTTTTCGACAACCTGATACGGATCGGTATTCCACAGGGTCAGATCTCCCGGTGGAACGATGTCCATATGGGACATGACCCAGATTGTTTTTTTATCCGATTTTCCTTTTATTTTTACAAGAAGGTTGGGACGATATCCGGCTTTCACTCGATCATCGGGTGCGTTCAGTTCTTCGAGATTATCGTATTGCAATTCTTCTAATAATGTCTTGATATATTCGGCCTTTTCCGCTTCGCCATCACCCCCGTTTTCGGGTCCGAGGGCAGGAATCGAGGTCAATTTTGTTTGTATCTCTACGATATCTTTGCGATATTTTTCCAGATGGTCGAAAATATCCGAATTGGTCTTATTCATGACAAAACTCTCCCAATTAAATCATCAAAATCCTGAATCAATACCTTTTTATTTTCGGTGTAATCCGTGCAATCTGTGGTAATGCTCTTTCAGGTTAACATGATACTAAAGAATTGACAAAGAAGCAAGAAATAAGTCTAATAAAAAAACCTTGCCTTTTTAATTCAACTTCTATAAATTATGTTTCACTATACGCCCCAGTAGCTCAGAGGATAGAGCAGTGGTTTCCTAAACCATTGGCCGCAGGTTCGACTCCTGCCTGGGGTACTAAAATAACAGCCTTATTTCTAAATGATTTAGGGCTTTTTTATTTTACTTATGGTCTACTACTTGCTAGTTCATATTTAATAATTTTCTTTTCCAATGACTTACAATTAGGGCATTCGATTATAGGTTGGATCTCCTTTAGATTATCCAGAACTGTGATTGTGTTTTGGCAATCTGAGCAGTGAATCTCGGTTTTCTTTTGAAAATACCCTTCAAATACAGCAATGCCATAACGTCGACTGGAGTTTTCGGAATTACAGGTACAAAGGAATGGAAGGGAAAGACGGCCGAGGAACGGGATGTGAGCGAAATGGTGAGTGAGAAGGAATAGCTACATTAAAGTAATTAATCTTGACCCCAGATTCGTGCGAGTATGTTTTTTTCCGATAAAATATCGAGAGCGATATTTTCGTATCCTTTTGGAACTACCAAAACGAATACTGATTTTGTGTTTTGGGTAAATTCGGAAAATGCTAACCATTGGTGATGTGAATGGTCCTCAGAAATAGAGTCAACTGTTTCGACCTCGAAAATGTGAAACGTGTCATTTTTTCGGGCTGTGACATCCGGAAAGTGCTTTGGAATATTGTTTCCCCATGGAATCCCATCAGGCTTTTCGTGATCCGGAAGGTCCGCTTTGATGTTTTTATATTCTTGTTCTTTAAGATGTTCCACCAATGAAAGGATCATAAGATCATGTTCAGATAATTCGTCAATGTCCATATTAGTCACCTCATAATTTAGGAGTTAAAAATGGGAAGAACGGTTATGAATCGAGGGTTCATCAAATTGGGGTCAGAGTTTCTTATTGGTGATTTAGTACGACATGAAAAGTATGGTATTGGCAAAGTTACCGGTATAGAGGGAAATGTCAGGTATTTCGGAACAATCTATTCTACAGGCTTTTGGTTTCGTGTCGATTTCGAAGACGGGACACAAAAGTCATTCCAGGAATGTGATTTGGAATTCATAAATGATGAAGCTCCTCCTCCTGAAAATAAAAAAAGGCGAACACGAGAAAAGATGTCTCGTTTCGCCTCTCAACAAAAAGTATAAGAAATTGAATTTAGAAAGTCAAGCTAAATGATAAATAAAAAACGGCATGTATGCCACCGCCTTAAACTTAGGAGATGTGATTTTCGATGGTTTTTACCACCACCCCTCCGGATCCTTGTTTCCCCTTACTCATAAATACAAGTAGCATACATGTCATTTGAAACATACTATAATAAAATATGAAAGTCAAGAATAATTTAAAGAGGATTCAATATGGGAACATGAAAATTTAGTCCGATTAAACCTCAGTCAGAAGTGCCATTTGGTCAGGGAAAAGTAAGAGCTGTAAAATCCTGGTCAGATGGTTACAGTAAAATTCACCAGATCGAAGACGACGGTTGTTATGTATATCTACTCGAGAATTCGAAGGGTGTTAATTCAATGAAATGGATACTGAAAGTAATAATCGATGGATGATCTATTGTTTCCCACATGGTGGAATGGATTGACTTCTAATATCCTGTTCAACTCGACTTCTGGATGTTTCAGAAGAATCTGGCATATAATGAGCAGTATAATGAATATTTCCAGCTTGGCAGTTATTACTCCAACAATCTGTTCTGTCGTGGTTTTGGCATCGATCTCTTACATCTTCGGATTGCCCAACATCGATGATATGCCATCCATAATTTGTCTTGCACCAAATGGCATAAACTCCAGCTTTAGGGTCGAGAGTAGCTTGTGATACATAAGGACCGTCAAATTTATAACCCCATTGTTCAAAAGACATGGTAGGCTCCTTTATGAGAATAAAAAAATTATTGGTTCTGGTGATTCGTTAGTAGGTGCCTTGGAAAATGCCTATCAGAAGTTAAATAGACCATTTCCTGATAGCATCTACAATAGAGGATGTGTTCCAGCCAACAGCTTCATCTGTGGCAGTATAAACGGTTCGGGGTATTTGTTGGCCACCAAAAGGTTTTATGCCAATAATTGGTTTATCAAGTTCCAGGGCAATTTCTATTTCTACTATCATCCAATTACTATATTGAGCATACATGCCAGAGATGACAAGAACACAATTTACAAAACGGATTTTAGATGCGATTTTATTTTTGATTGTATCGTTCAGAACAGACATGTAGGATGGAATCAAAGGTTTGTCTTTTGGAGAACTATAATTTCTATAATGAAAATTAGGAGCATCATCGATAAGTTTGATAAGTCTATCATACGCTTCACCATATTTCCAGGCATGGCTTATGAAGATATCATAAGTTTTAAGATCTGGCATGATTATCTCCCTTCGTTTAGTAATGCTAAAAATCCTATAGGGCCAGAAGAACCCTAATGGGAATAAAAAAAGGCGAATACGAGAAAAGATGTCTCGTTTCGCCTCTCAACAAAAAGTATAAGAAATTGAAGTTAGAAAGTCAAGCTAAATGATAAATAAAAAACGGCATGTATGCCATCGCCTTCAACTTAAGGGAGATGGTTTTAGGTGGTTTTAACCACCACACTCCTGTAACCTTATCTCCCCTCACTCATAGATACAAGTTGCATACATGCCGGCCAAAATATAATATATTTAAATATGAAAATCAAGAATAATTTAAGGTTGAGAATGAAAGAGAGAAATTTATTCGGGAATGTTTAGATAGGATGGATAAGGACGATGAATAAAAAATGTAAAGGCTATAAAACTGAAAATAAACTATGCGAAGAGCTTGACAAGGAAATAAATGATCTATTTCTTTTGATGACTACGCCAGAGGAGATTTGCAGAGCAGAAATTATTGCTTTTCAATCAGATCGCTGACAAGAGAGTGAAACGGCCAATCGAAGTGGAGGGATTATCAAAATGAATACCCGTATTGAAGTTACTAATCTTGACCCCAGACTTCTCCGAATATGTTTTTTTCAATTAATATATCGCGAGCGATATTTTCGTTTCTTTTTGGAACTACCAAACCAAATACTGAATTTGTGTTCCGGGCAAATTCAGAAAATGTTAACCTTTGGTGATGTGAATGGTCCTCAGAAAGGGAGTCAACTGTTTCGACCGCGAAAATGAAAAACGTGTCATTTTTTCGGGCAGTGACATCTGGAAAGAGTCTTGGAATATTATTTCGCCAGTGAATTCCATCAGGCTTGTCATAATCATTGAGATCTGCCTTGATACTTGAATAATTTTCATTTTTTAGTTGTTCAACTAAGGAAAAAACCATCAAGTCATGTTCAGATAATTCGTCAATGTCCATATTAATTACCTCATAGTTTTGGAGTTGAAAATGGGAAGAACAGTTATTTGTAGAGGTTTCATCAAATTAGCATCAGAGTTTCTGATTGGTGATCGAATATGCCATAAAGAGTATGGTATTGGAACAGTTACCGGTATAGAAGGAAATGTCAGGTATTTCGGAACAACTTATTCTACAGGCTTTTGGTTTCGTGTCGATTTCGAAGACGGGACATAAAAGTCATTCCAGGAATGTGATTTGGAATTCATAAATGATGAAACTCCTCCTGAAAATACAAAAAGGCGAATACGAGAAAAAAATTCTCGTTTCGCCTCTCAACAAAAAGTATAAGAATTTGAATTTAGAATGTCAAGTGAATAATTATGAGTTGTAAACACAAATTACACATCCGAAAGGAAAACTCGAATGCTGTGTCCGATTTGCGAGCAATGTGAGCTTGTGGTGCTTGATAAGCGGGATGGTAATTAGGAATAAGGAGGATAGGAAGAGGGGATGCCCAGAGTGCAAAAGGGTATTTGTTACTGAGGAGACATTGTTGAGATGTGTTGGGAAGTCGAATGATAAGAGGTTGCAGAAAGAAATTTAGTAAATTTCATTTGACTTTTTCGGCTCTTCACGGATTTGCGTGGGTAATTCTCAGATTGACAACCCTACCGCTGTCAGGGACAGCTACTATCCATGGGTGTTTTTTATTCTGGAGTCGAATGTATCTGTCTGTTTAAAAGTTAAAAACAACCTCACGGTTAGAGGCGGTCCCTGACCGCCGATCTGGACTGAGGGAGATATATACATATTTTTTATATATGATAGGATACATCTCATATGGATACCCAC
>Ga0114922_10002267_pt1 | contig 18067 bp, 12 predicted proteins | sample AartaG_FD_100975 | JGI IMG/M metagenome (GOLD analysis project Ga0114922, IMG submission 100975) | Deep subsurface microbial communities from Aarhus Bay to uncover new lineages of life (NeLLi) - Aarhus_00045 metaG | ecosystem: Environmental > Aquatic > Marine > Oceanic > Sediment | place...
ACGACTGGTGAGTTCGTCTGGCCTGGCGACGAGGATCTGGATCTTGCGGCCACGTATAAGGTGCAGATTCGTGAGAGCGGGAAGGCAATTTGGTATTGGTCGGCTGTCTTCGAAGTTGTTGACTGATGCATCTTTGATCGCTTGATCTTTTGCCGGGGACTGGTTATCCAGTCCCCGGTTTTTTGTGCGTGGGGTTTCAATCTACTCTTTCGTCATTCCGGGCTTGACCCGGAATCCATCATTTGTAGGGTAGGTTTGTCTTCAAACCTGCCGACAAAGGCGGGTCCGAGGACGGACCCACCCTACGGATGTGTGGGGCACCGGGTGGGCTGCTGCCCGTGCAAGAACCGGCTGGGTGGCACTCTCAAACTTGTTTGGGGGTGTCTCTTCCCGGGCTGAACCCCGTTCCAAACAAGTTTGAAACGGCCACCCGACGCAACCTCCCGTTGTCATTCCGGGCTTGACCCGGAATCCAGGTTGGATTCGAAGTCTGGATACTGGCTTTCGCTAGTACGACGGATGGAGCAAACGGGGCGCCTGTCGCACAAGAAAAAACCAGCAATGCCTGTCTGCAGCCCACGGAACAGCAAGCGTGTGGGGCACCAGGCTGTAGGTCAGAACCCCTGTGGTTCTGACACTTGAATCTGTCGAGACCGCAGGGGTCTCGACCTACGACTACCACAAGCTGTGAGGCACTTGGTTCGAGAAGATGCCGGCCTAATTTACCATGTCAGCGAGCATTACCCGCATCGTCCCATTTGAAGAGTTCCGGAATAGTACCGCCTTCCGTGTCGATTCCGACGCCGAAGTTGTCAAACCCGAAAGTGGAATCTGATCTGGCCGGTTGAAGCCAGAGGCTGTTGTCACCGGCCACAGGATGAGCCGACTCGCCGTCATCGTCAAATGCGAGATACCGGTCTGTGCCGCCGATGTCAATAAATCCGCCAAAGGATTTGGCGTAGGTATAGTACGGCGTCAGGCGCGAAGGTCCGGCGAAATCCGCGCGGAATGTCGCCTCGCCGAGACCGGGCGTGCCCCGGCCAAGATGGTAAACGTCATCGCCGCCAATGTCGATCAGGAAGGCGCATGAACGAATCTGCGCCAGGCCCATCGAGATCATCCTGGCGCGGTAGCTGTCATTGCCGCCCTTGTTGATGAGAAGAGCGTTGGTGTAGTCCCACCCGAAACCCAACCCCGCGCCGGCCGTTTCATAGAGCTCGTGGCGATCATGGCCGGACTCGTCAAGCAGGATGCCGTTACAATAGTGCGCCCCGGAACCCTGGGTAAAGTAGCAGGATTCATAGACATCGTCGCCGTAGCGGTCTACCGCGATGCCGGTCGCAAACCAGTAGCCGACTCCCAGCGTCCAGTTGCCGGAGTAGTAATGGTCGTCACCGTGGATATCAATTATCGCCCCTAATCCACCCGCCCAGGAATGGCCGTCGGAACCGTCGCCGCGCCGTCCGAAACCGGCGCCCTGGGCATTGTTGCCATTGATTTTGTGCTTGCTATGGTAATCGCCGCGATTGTGGACGTCGGAAAACGGCTCCGCCTTGTAACTGTCATCACCTTCAAACGACGCACATACGCCGACCCCGCCGCCGACACCACCCATCCCCTGTCCGTCGCCGTACAGATAGCAGGTGTCCTCACCGGTTGCGTCGAAACAGAGCCCGATACCGAAATACCCGCATCCCTGCGCCGATAGATCGGCCCGGTACCGGTCGTTGCCCCGCCGATCCAGCAGAATCCCGACCCCAAAAAGCCCGGCACCCTGGGCAAAGATGGAGCCGTTATAATGGTCATCACCCTTGCTGTCGATCACCAGGCCCACTCCCATCAGACCAGCGCCTGACGATGGTGGGTATTTTTGCCTGCCGTAGCCGTAGTAATCATCGCCTCCCAGATCGATCAGCACCGAAATCGGGTTTGACAGCGATGAAGTCGCACCGGGGCTGCCTTGATAGATGATATCGCGTCCGAAATCAACCACAAGCAGACAGCCGGTGGCGTCATACTCGATATACCCCGGGAGCGGCGATGGGGCCGTAGCGGACTTGTCCCTGTCGCAGGTGCGGGAGAACACGGCCACTTTGCCGAACGGAGTGCGCAGTTCGAGTTCGAAGCCTTCGGGAATCTGATCGGCGAATCGGGCCAGTATCTTCTCGGCTTTCTCGGCGGCGGCGGCCGTTTTCAGGGCGGCGTAGTGCAGCGACGGCAGATCAATGGTGGCCGCAATATCATCCAGTTGCGCGTAATAGACCATACCGTCCGCCTGGGTGTCGGCCAGGTCACGGATGTTGAAAGCTGTCTCCATGTCGAGCCGGTCGCAATTGCGAAAGGCCATCTGTCGCCACTTTATGGCCTCGGTCAGGTTGACCAGCAACTCCGCCAGGGTAAGTCGGACGGAGTCGGGCAGGGCGGCGACGTGCTCGCTGATCTCCCGTTTGTAGTCGGGCCAGTCCGCTTTGTTTCCGAACGTATAGAACTCCGTGGCGCGACCGGCCAGCGCGAATATCCCGTCGATCGCCGTCACCAGCGGCTGATCCCCGACCGGCGCCGGCAAAAGGTTCGCCGAATAGGAGCGAAAGCCCCCCAATCGCTTGTCTACGCCCAGGTTGTACACCAGCTTGTAGAGGCCGTTGTCGGCGCTATCGGCATACGCAGGGTCGAGATAGAGCTCCACTGTGTTGGCCATCACTGCGGCGTAGTCGTAGAGCTTGAGCGGTTCGGCAAAGAGGGCCTCGAAGGAAGTCAGCCGGTGGGGGATATCGAGAGGAAACCTGTTCCAGTATCCGGTGGGACGGTAGCCTAAGTCTGCTCGTTGAAAGCCTGCCTCGGAAAGGACACGGCCAAGCACGTCGGAGCTGTCCTGCGCCGGGGCGGCGGCGTCCAGCCACAGCAGGATTATCAATACTGACACGGTTGTCTTCATGGCGCGCAAACCTCCGCTAGTGATTGTATCGCCAAGGGGAATAAAACAACGGGCCCTTGCAATCTGCAAACAGTTTTGAGGATGCTTTTCGGGAGAACGTAGCCGCCGCCGCCCAGTAGTCCGTTTCTCGTCCGTCAGGCAGGCGGACTCGTCTGTCTGCCGGTCGGCAGCAGAAAGGCGCTGTCTCAACACAGGAGACAGCGCCCGTAAGCCTTTGGCAAGCTGGGTTCCGGCGAAGTGCGATCACCTTCCGCCAGTGGTCGTTTCCAGCAAAGTACCGTCCTCTCCGACCGCCCAGCCGAGGTTGCCGTTGACCAGGGCGATCCCGGTCAGATCAAGGCCCGTCTGAGTCCCCTGCTGATCCCACAGAACGCCAGCCGACGCCGTAAAGAGAATCAAGCCGTTCGATCCGACAATCCAGCCGGTATTGGCGTCAATGAATGTTACTGCGCTCAGGTCCGGCAGTTCCTCGTCGTCGCCCGCGGTGAGACTCTGGTCGGTCCAGGTCAGGCCACTGTCGGCGGTGTAGTAGATGGAGCCTGCATCGCCGACCACCCACCCGGTGGCAGCATCGACAAAGTCCAGGGCGTAAAACGAGCTGGTCACAAGCTGCGTCGTAGTATCGATCTGCGAAATGTCAATCGGCTGAACCAGCCAGTTGGCGCCGCCGTTAACGGTGCGCATTACCAGTCCGTCATGACCAACCACCCAGCCGGTGTCAGCCCCGATGAAATCGACCGCGTAGAGTTTGTAATCCGTGGAGTCCTGTTGCGCCCAAGTCTGGCCGCCGTCGGAGGTATGATAGATCCTGCCCCCGACAGCGCTTTCCCAGGAACCGCCCACTGTCCAGCCGTTCTGTTCGTCGGCGAAGGCTATCCCCAACAGCGCAACCGACTCAATCACATGGGGGTCCCCCCAGATCGCACCGCCGTCAGCAGTACTTATTATCAGGCCGTCATAGGGGACCACCCCGACAGCGCCGACACTCCAGCCGGTGGTGGCGTTAAGGAACGTGACGTCCATCAACCAACTGTCGGTTCGGTAGGTCTGGTGCTCCCAACTCTCGCCGCCATCGGTAGTGCGCAGCAGACTTCCGGCGAACCCAACCGCCCAGCCGTTTGTTTCATCGACAAAGACTACATCTTCCAGTGTGTTCAGAAAGGGATCGTCCCCGAAGTCAAGTTCGTTCAGATACCATCCCACCTGTGCGCCATCCCCGCCGGTCGGGCTGTCGTCATCATCGCTGCATCCGGCAAACAGTATCGGCAGTGTCATCAGGATGCAAATCATACCCGCCGCGTGGGCCGTTAAAAACCTGGTCTTCTTCTCCAAAACAGTATAACCTCCGGCCATTTGGTAATTGACTTGAGCCACAATAATATCGCATGATCGGTCCCGTGTCAAACGAAAAGGGGGGCAAGGCGCGCCTTTGCGCGCACTCCGGACAGGAACGGAAATGCCGGACGGCGATCCGTAGCCTCGTCTGGCCGGGTGGAAACCGGACGTTATAGTCTTGTCTATGGTAGCAGTTGTTCTACCTGACCAAGGGAGACCGGCCTGGCAGATAATCAGGGGTATTCCTCTTCCAGTTCGCCGATTATGATATCTTCCAGCCGCTGTCTGCGAACTTTGGGTCGATCACGACCCTGGCACTGCTTTCCATCGTCGTTGTCCGTGATCTCCGAGAGGCGTCTGCGGATTTCGGGCTTGCTGCGGTGTTTCTTGTTAGACCTGTTCCTACGCTTCCACTGGTCGCGCATCCTTTTCCTCCAGGCGAAAACTCAAAGTAGATGAAATAAGGTTGCCATTTCTATCGGCCTTGTCGCGTTATTGTTTTGTATTTCAGTCGCCCACAACGGTATTCGTCGGTATGCTGCGCAGCAATTGGGCAGCGGCCCTGTGGCTGCGGCGTTTGCAGATGCTTACACATACTGAAACGGTCCTGGCAGACAGGCAACGGGTTGCGTGGTGGAGATCAGTAGGCGGGGTTGCCGCCGGGCCGCGGTCGCTCGGTCGTAATCCCATGTCCGCCTTGCTGATAGGGCGCTGCTGCGGTAGGCAGGGGCGATTTGCCGACTCCCGGCACAGGCTGTGCTCGAACGGTGGTAGACAGACAGCCTGCGAAGGAGTTCCGATGTTAGATGGCAAGTTTCAGCGAGGATTCTCACCCGAAAGGTTGGCCTCCACCAAAGAGCCCAGAGTCCGCAAGGACGAGAGGGGATTCTTCCTGATGTCGCTCTCAGAAAACACGAAAGTCTACTTCGAGGATTTCTACCGATTCCTTGAGGCAACCTATTCCCGGGCCGGGACCAAACGGGAGATACTCAGTCAGAAACTTGCCGTCACCAGGCCTGAGCACGTCGAAACCATCGCTTACTACCGGTCCCGAGGGGTGATCATCGACCTGCTGCTTCAGACGATCCGGCGCTTTTACACCGACGGCGCCAATTTCGGCGTTATTATGACTCCCTGGTGCTTCGGGACAGTAATGCTTGAGAAGGTCGAGGTTCACCGCGATCGGCTGAGTAAAGGAGAGATACACGACGGCAATATCCCGGATTATCCTTACTACGTTATCAAGTATATTGACGAGACTTACAAGACAACCCTTCTGGAACTGTTTGATTTCCCGGAAAAAGCCTTCCAGATGCGCTGGCAATACTCTGAACTGTTGAAGAGGTACTCACGGATTCTGACCAACATCACGTCCTCTCTCCACTCCGTTCTGGGGATGATAAAAAACTACGGTTCGTAAACCTTGTCCTACGTTCCTGTATTCCCTCCTGCGGTTCCCTCCGGCTTTCGCCGGAGGGTTTTTTTAATTCCGTTCGCAATCGTGCCGATAAGAAAAAGATAGGGGCGCCGTCGCAGGTGGCGGCGTGGTCGTGATCGATTGAGGATACGTTCAGATGACCGGCACAGTTACCAAAACCGTCATTGAAGAGAAGTATGTCCCCATATACCTTGATTGCCTCAGGGTGGACTCGGTCCTGGACTTTGACCTCTACCTGTACGTGAACAACAGACTGGTTCTTTACCGATCCGCTGACCTGGCGTTCAACGATCGGACGCGGCAGAAACTGCTGGAGAACAGGGTTGACCGCCTCTACATACGCGGCGACAGCAAGGACAGCTACCAGCAGTATATCGAGAAGAACCTCGACAAGGTGCTGGCCGACCCGGAGATTGGAGAGGAAAAGAAGGCAAGCATCCTCTACGAAACGTCCACCACCCTGGTCAAAGATATACTCTCCAATCCCACCTACGGAGAGAACATTCAGCGCACCAAGAACATGGTCAGCAACACCGTTGGCTATATCCTGAAGGGACGCGAGGCGTTTATGAATCTCCTGCAGATCACTGCCTTCGACTACTACACTTATACTCATTCAGTCAACGTCTGTACGTTTTCCATCGCCCTGGCCCAGCAATTGGGTTTCCGTGACGAGCAGTTTCTGCATGAACTGGGAGTGGGGGCGCTGCTGCATGATGTCGGTAAGTCGAAAATCTCGGAACGCATTCTCAACAAGCGTTCAGCCCTGAGTCCTTATGAGTTCGAGATCATGAAGAAGCATCCCCAATGGGGCGTCGACATGCTAAAAGAGACCAACCAACTGGCACAGGTTTCATACTACCCGGTGTTGCAGCATCACGAGCGCGGCGATCGCTCCGGATACCCCAACGCGCTCATGCTGGACGAGATGCATGTATTCTCGCAGTTGGTGGCCATCACCGACACCTTCGACGCCATGACCACCGACCGCGTTTACCAGAAGGCCACCGATACATTCCCGACTCTCAAGATCATGTTCTCGCTCAAGGGAGCCTACGATCACGACCGCCTGCGAGCGTTCGCCGAACTGATGGGGCCCAGCGGCCTGGCGGACATCTGACAACCGCCCCGGCCATGCGGCCGTCGTCCGACCCGCCGCATTTCCCATGACCAGCTACGCACCGCCCTGGTGCCGAAAGCCCTTGCGCCGGGCACAGAGATCACCTAACTATGGCTGGCTATAACGATGGAGGAAACATGAAGCAGATCATAGAAACCGATCTAGCACCGGCCGCGATTGGTCCTTACTCGCAGGCAGTGAAAGTCGCGTGTGGTACGATGATTTTCTGCTCCGGCCAGATACCGCTTGATCCCGACACGGGAGAGATTGTGGGCGAGACCGCCGCCGATCAGGGTCGCCGGGTGATCGAGAATCTCCAGGCCGTTCTGAAGGAAGCCGGCGCTGACTGTTCCCAGGTGGTCAAGACAACTCTCTACCTTGCCGACATGCGTGACTTCGCCGCCGTGAACGAGGTCTACGCCGCCTGCTTCTCAAGCATGCCCCCGGCACGGGCGGCCATAGCCGTCCGAGACCTGCCCAAGGGAGCGAAGGTTATGATCGACGCTGTTGCGGTGGTGTGATCGTAACACTGCCGCAACGCCGAAAGCAACCGCAGGGAGGATGGCGCGAAACTATCCTGTGGATCCGAAACGCGAACGGGAAATACATGGCCTACAGCGACCTATGTTACACATGTTTTTCTGCGTCGATTCACACTATTTGCTTGACAAGCTGTCTGATGATACTTAGGCTGGTATGGATTTGTGCCGACTCATCACGCGGCGGGACCAGACTGCTGCGTTGGTGACGACGACAAGAGTTCGATTGGTCGGGAGAAGGGTATACCGTTCGAGTTGCTTGATGTCGGGACTTACCAGTCGTCGACGGCGGGGAGATGATCATAATTATTGCAGCTAATTGATCCGTGACATTAAAGCTTTTAAATGACAAACTTCGAGGAGTATCCATGAGCAGGAAATTAACGGTTATAGTCGTGGCGCTTTTATTGGGGGCTGTGACGGCTGTCGCGGCTGAGCAGACTGTGTCAGTCCGACCCTATCTGCAGTTTGGCCGCCTGATGTCGGCACCTTCAGCGGACGATTTAGGCTACGAGGATGTCGATGGCGCTAGCCTTGAGGAATATCTTGATGTCGACAAGGGTACCATGGGGGGCGGGGCACAGCTCCTGTTCGTTGTGGGACCACAACTGAAAGTCGGCGCCGATCTGGGTTTTCGCAAACTGTACGATTCAAGGTTCGACACCGGAGCAAGCGACTTGGACTATATCTACGAGTCCTATCAAACGGACAAGGAGTCGACAATCTACTTGATGGGCGTTGCGCAATACTCCCTGTTGGATTCGCCGGTTTTCCTTCAGGGTGGACTCGGAATGCACCTGGTATTCTGGACATGGGAGAAGAAACACTGGAGCGAATACGGGCGTGACGACAAAGAGAGCTCAGATACTGAAGTCGGTCTTGGCTTCATGGTTGCCGGCGGTGTCAATCTGCCGGTGCATGAGAATCTGAGTTTCCCGATTATGCTGCGTATCGATTACATGTTCCGTCACGGCTCCATGATTCCGGTGAGTTTGATGGCGGGCGCCAGCTTCAATCTGTAGGAAAACAGGCTCAATTCTGAGGGCAGAGGCGTGTGTCGCTTCGGCCCTCTTCTGTGTACCCTGGGCCGCGACGGGTTTCCTGTGGACTCCCCCGTAGCGTGACGCCTTTTCAAACCGCCTGTTGGCAGCAGGAGAACACGCCCCTTGCCTCTCGCGCGCTCCCGCGACGATATCGGGTTTAGGTTCAAAAGACCTTGTGATCGCAAGTGAAAATCCTTATTATGTATAGTTATGCAAGATCGAGGACAGAACCTCATTATGCGGCCGGACGAAGAGTTGAAGCTCGCAGCCGCATGGGGAAGCCCCGCTGTGTGGATGAGTCCAGTGCGAACCGGCAAGGGCTTCCCGAATTCCCGGCTGGGGAGAGCAGTGATTAGGCGGCCTGTATAAACAGGCTGAAAGAGAGTGTTATTCATAACGAAACCCGCGGCTGAGATGGGAGTTGGCCGGGACAAGCACAAGAGCGACGCGGGTTCAAGAGCGGTTTCAGGGGATACTGTGACAAGAGCAACTACTGTGATTTCACTGGCAACTGTGGTGGGGGTACTTCTGGGAGGTGCGGCAGGTTACTTCTGGCCGGAAGGAATGCTGTCGCTGGGCTTTATCGGGGAGCTATTTCTTAACGCCTTGCGGCTGGTGATTATTCCACTGATTGTGGCCGGCCTGATTACCGGCGTGGCATCAATCGGAGACATCCGGAAAACCGGTCGGTCAGCCGCCACCGCCCTGGTTTATTTCGTCGGCACAACGATCGTGGCGGTGGGCATCGGCCTGGCCCTGGTAAACATTATCGGCCCCGGATACGGAGTCGAACGGTCCGCCGAGATTGCTTCCGGGCAACTGCAGGAGGCTGGCCGAATGACGGCGGGTGAGATCGTCTCAGCCCTGATCCCCGCCAACCACATCGAAGCCATGTTGAACGGGCGCTACTTTGGAATTATCCTGTTTTCTCTTTTTTTTGGCGCCGTCCTGACGACCATGGCCTCTCGCCGGCAACCGGTGGTTCAGTTTTTCCGCGGCGTACAGGAGGCGGTCATGAAACTGACTCAGCTTCTGCTCTATATCGCGCCGGTGGGACTGTTCTGCCTGGTGGGCGCAGCCGTGGCCGACAATGCCACTCACGGAGGGATACTGTTTGAAAACCTAGGGCCATACCTTCTCGTCTTAGGGATCGGCTTTGCGATTCACGCCGTCGTTGTTCTGCCCCTGGCAGTGAAGTTCCTGGCCCGCCGTTCTCCATGGACATACCTGCGCGATATGGTTCCGGCCTTTTCGACGGCGTTCGGGACCGGTTCGTCATCGGCAGCCCTGCCGGTAACCTATGACTGCGTAATGGATAAGAGCCGCGTGGACAGCCGCGCCAGCGCTATGACGCTGCCGCTGGGGACCACCATCAATCTTGACGCCACGGCGATGTACGCGGTGATAGCGGCGATATTCGTGGCCCATGCTTACGGCATTCCCGTGTCTGCGGGGCAGATGATTCTGATGGGGCTGATGGCCGTGGCCGCATCGATTGGAGTTGCCGGCGTTCCCGGGGCCGGCCTGATGATAGCAGCGGCTGTGTTTGGAGCCGGGGGTTTCCCGGCGGAGGCTTATGCCGGGCTGGGGCTCGTAGTCACGGCCGACTGGCTCGTTGACCGCGTCCGGGCGGTGGTCAATGTCTGGAGCGACGCGACTGGAGCGGCCGTCGTGGCCGAGCGCATGAGACCAAAAAGAACCGCGACAAAACGAAAGAGCGAATCACCCCGGCGTTCCGAGCGGCGCTCTTCAAGGCAACCTCGCCGCGTTGACGGTGAGCGCCGTCGCGACCGGGCGGCAATCGCGCGGAACGAACAGCGAGAGTCGCGTCACCCCAAGCACCCGCCCACCGACAAACCGCAGAGTCGGGAACGTTCCCGACCTTCCGCGGGACGTAGCGAGCGCGACGGGTACAGCCGACCTGGTGACAAGACCAAAACCAAACCGGTGGCCAAACCTTCCCCCTTCGAGATACCAGCCGGCAGGCAGCCTGCTGTCGATCTCGAAAGTCCCATACCTGCGGCAACCGTCGAATCCGGACGCGACCGTGGAACTAAAGCGGCGAGACCATCCCCGTTCAGGATTCCCGCGGCTGACCCACCATCGGGCAAAAAGACATCCAGCGAAGCAGTCGTCGGATCAACGACCGGCGCTGATCGAACCGACAAGCCTGTCCGCAAGACGTCGTCCCACTCATTCGCCAAAGACAGGCCAACCGGTGGCAGCTCTGCACCCAGGTCTTCTCGCGCAACCAGGTGGCAAGGCGACAGAACACGCAAGGTCAACAACAACTCAAGTGCGAAACCGCCCGAGCTACCGAAGGAAACCGAAACAGCGCCGGCGGAACTGACAGATGACACCATTGAGCGCGAAAGATCCCGGGTGGTAGCGCAGTTGGCCGAGATGAAGAAGATCGAGGAACTGCAGAGAGCTGACGCTTCTGCCGGTCGCGACGACCACTTAAGTCCGCCCGGCCCGCCGGATTCGACCAAGCCGGAACCGGCAGCAGAGCACGCCGACTCTCCGAGAATCGACTATCTATCCGAGACCGAAGCAGCGTCGGAGCCTCGCTCCGATATCACTCCCAAGGGGGTCACCGGTGTTCCCCCGGCTGCCAAGCGCGAATCTTCGGAGACGCCGACCGACACTCCCACTGTTACGTACGGGCGACGTACGGGGAAGAAGGGGGCCGGACCCGGGAGTGCCAGTACCGAGAGCGACCGGCCACCGGCCCCGACGCCTGAATCGACCGACGGATACACCCTGGAGAACCAGACGTTTGGGCGCACCAAGAAAAAGCGCACCAGGTAGCATGGCCGAAGGACGGGGATGAATCCCCGGCGGAATCACATCACCGTGGCTATGGCCGGCAGGTGAGGCTGCCCGCCACCGATCCGGGCAGCCTTCATAGGTGATGGACGGTCCATTGGTGGTGAAACCATCGGGCTGCCTTTCCACTACAACGGGATAACGATGTCAAAAACAGTTGATTCCTGTCGGCCGATTCGCATAGATTACCGCACGAGGTGATAGTGTGAACGGATTCAAGGTCTTCCTTATGATGCTCGCCCTCATGGTCATCTTCATGTGGGTTGGTTATGCAGTCGGAGGCCGGGGCGGCATGATGCTTGCCTTTCTTCTGGCCGGCGTGATGAATTTCGTCAGCTACTGGTATTCGGACAAGATCGTTCTTCGCATGTATCACGCGCGTCAGATATCCGAGGCAGACCACCGCAGACTGTTTCAGGTAGTCAAGCGACTCTCCGCCCAGGCTATGATTCCCATGCCGAAAGTGTACATTGTACCCAACAAAGCTCCCAACGCCTTTGCCACCGGCCGCAATCTCGAACATGCCGCGGTCGCGGCAACCGAGGGACTCCTGGAAATCCTCAACGAGGATGAACTGGAAGGGGTGCTGGGTCACGAAATCGCTCACATTATGAACAAGGATATGTTGATCGGTACCATCGCGGCGACTTTCGCGGGGGCGATCGGCATCCTGGCTTCCATAGCGCGCTGGGGGGCCATCCTGGGCGGGTATGGTCGCAGTGACGACAACCGGGGCGGTGGTATCGGGCTTCTTATCGCCGCTATCGTGGCGCCGTTGATGGCCATCATTATCCAGATGGCCATATCCCGACAGCGCGAATATCGGGCCGACGAACAGGGTGGACGGATAAGCGGAAAACACCTGGCGCTGGCATCGGCGCTGGCCAAACTACACCGGTCACCGGCCCGAAGGCAACTGAGCAGACACCGCTCGACGGCCAACCTTATGATTGTCAACCCCCTATCGGGCAGAGGTCTCTCGTCGATCTTCTCAACCCACCCGCCGGTAGAGAAACGCATCGAGAGGCTTGAGAAACTGGCTCTGGAGGCGCCGTACCAGCGTTATGCAGGATAGTGAACCCAGCGACAACTCCGACGTTCCCCTGCCGCTGACGGGAGTGTTTCCCTGACATGGACACCTCGTTGCTCATTGAGGTGCTGGCCGTATTGCTGTTGATCCTGGCCAACGGCTTTTTTGCACTTTCGGAGTTCTCGGTCATCGCCAGCCGCCGCAGCAAGCTCAGACAGAAGATTCAGCAAGGGAAAAGAGGGGCCGCTGCAGCGGAGAAACTCCACCGCAACCCGGACCGATTCCTGGCCACGATTCAGGTGGGCATTACTCTCTTTGGCACCCTGGCCGGTGTCGTCGGCGGTGCGACCATCGTCGAAAAACTTGAACACCTGTTGCAGCAATCCCCCATTGCTTTTGTCGCCGGCGCCGCCACGCCCATCTCGGTTGCTGCCGTAACCGTGGCTATCACAATCACGGCTGTCGTTCTCGGCGAACTGGTCCCCAAGTACCTGGCGCTTTCCTTCCCGGAACGTTACGCCCGTTACGTCGCCCGCCCGGTATCGGTCTTCACCACCCTGACATCCGTCTTCTCACGTCTCCTGAGCGGCACCGCCAATCTGATCGTTCGTCTCCTCGGCGTGCGACCGGACCCAAGCCGGTCAGCCGTAAGCGAGGAGGAGATTAACCTCATGATCTTCGAGGGCAGAGAGAAGGGCGTCTTTGACGAAACCGAGGAGAAACTGATCAGATCGGTGTTCGATTTCGCTGACTCGACTGTCCGACGGGCCATGACCCCGCGCACCGACGTTGTCGGAATCGAGATAAACACCAGGCCCGACCGCATCGTCGACACCGTCATCAGCCACGGATACAGCCGCTACCCGGTCTTCGGCGAGACAATCGACAACGTCATCGGCGTCCTGTACACCAAGGACCTGATACTCCAGAAGCTGGACCCGAAGTTGATCATTCTGAAGGACCTCATCAGGAAACCGACCTTCGTCCCGGACTCCCTGCCCCTATCGAAGTTGCTTCAGGAGTTCCAGCGTCGCAAGGGTCAGCTGGCCGTCGTTCTGGACGAATTCGGAGGGACGGCGGGAATAGTTACGCTGCAGGATATTCTCGAAGAGCTGGTTGGAGAAATCCAGGACGAAGACTCCCTGCGACCGGCGGAACTGGTCAAACACTCCGAGATTGTCGCCTTCGCAGACGGTTCGGTCTGGCCCGGCGCCATCAATGAACTGATGAACAGCAGGCTTCCCGAGGACAAGGCGGAGACCCTGGCCGGGCTGTTCATCGACACCTTAGGGAGGTTGCCGAAGAAGGACGAGACTGTCCGCATCGCTGACATGAAAGTGACCGTTCTGGAACTGATAGACAAACGCCTGGCCCGACTCAGGCTGGAGAAAGTGACGCCCGATCAAGACGCCGGGCCCGGTGAACGGCGATGACGGCAATACTGACAGCGCCTTTGCGCTGGATGCGCTCCCTCTACGACTGGGTACTTCAGTGGGGTGATTCCAGACACGGGCTGACAGCTCTTTTCTTTCTCTCGCTGGCGGAAGCGTCGTTCTTTCCGATTCCACCTGACGCGTTGCTCATAGCTCTCTGCATGGGGGCTTACCGGAAATGGTTCCGCTTCGCGCTGGTATGCTCGTGCGGTTCGATTGTCGGCGGCGTGTTGGGTTACCTTATCGGTCACTATGCATTCGAACTGATCGGCGAGAAGATGTTAGCGCTGACAGCATCGCTCTCCGGCAGCGATCCCGCCGAACTGCTTGGTAGCGCCCGCTACTGGTTCAATGAGAAAGAGATGTTAGGGATGCACGTGGGTTCCTGGGCGGTGGGCATTGCCGGTTTCACGCCCATACCGTACAAGGTGTTCACGATAGCAGCCGGTTTTTTCAATATGGCCTTCATACCTTTTCTTTTCGCCTCCGCCATCAGCCGCTCCCTGCGGTTCTTCATCGTGGCCGGTCTCATTGGCCTGCTGTATCGCAGGTATGGTGAACGTATCCGGCAGTTCATCGACCGATACTTCAATCTGCTGGCTATTGCGTTTGTGGTGTTGCTGATACTTGGATTCGTTGTGGTGGGGTCACTCGGCTCGGAGTGAGCTTACTTTGGTATGGGGATGGTGTGCGGCCTATGAAAAGGCCGCCCTTTGACGGACGGCCTTTGTTGCCTGTGCTGGTTGCAACACCGCGCCACGTCAGGGACAGGGCGGTGGCAGGGGGCCCCCCGAGAACATGTAGTCCACCAAATACACCAGGTCGCCCATGTCTATGGGAGGTATCCCGCTGCCATCCACGTCGCCCTCGTCCCAACAAGGCGGTGGAGACCCCTGCACGTACATGTAATCCACCAGGTAGACAAGGTCGGCCACGTCTATGAGTGGGGCGCCATCGTGGTTCACATCACCTCTCCTAATGCAGCAGGAGGAAGGTTGCATTATCTTGATGACCATCCCGGCGCGGTTGTCGGGATTGCCGGCCTCCGACGAAGTACCGCCCAGGATGAAGCCGCCATCATCGGTCGCTGCGCATGATTGGCCACATGCCGTTTCGATTCCGTTGTACATCCGCCACCACTGCTGTTCACCCTGTTTATTGGTCTCTATCACAAAGAGATCGAAGGCTACTGCGCCTGGTCCGTCTGTGCAACCGATGAGAAGAAAGCCGTCAGCGGTGGGGATAGCGGAGGCCATGAACTGGTCATCGGGGCCGCCGTAAATGCTGTCCCATAACACCTGACTACCAGAGGTGTTGATCTTCATCAATCGCATGTCCCAGTTATTGCCGGACCTGATCACGTTCCCGGCGATCACATAGCCTGAACCCGTGTCCTCAAAAACAACCAGCGGCTGATCGGTATCCAACCCATCGTAGGTTTGGTCCCATTCGACATTACGCCCGGCGTCCAGTTTGACGACGCGAATATCGGTACCGGTGGGGCCGCCGGTAGGCCAATCGGTAACGAAGATTGTCCCGCCGTCGGAGGTTTCGCGAGCGTCCATACCGTTGTATGGACCGTAGGTGAAAGCGCCCATGTCCCTCCACCACGTGAGGTTACCATCAGCGTCGCGCCACTCCAGAAACCTACTATCGGGATAATCGCTGCGAATCGTGGCCAGGTATCCACCGTCGGACGTCTGATGTACACTGAAGCCAGGCCAACCATTTTGGACGTGCTGGTACCACTGCTGGTTACCGAGGTGATCCAACTTCACCAGTGCGAGTGACCCATCATTGGTCAGCACGATGAAGCCGCTGTCAGCGGTGGGTTCGACCATCGGATGCTTCTGGTAATAGTTCCGCTCATCAGAAACGGCACCAGTGGGAAGGGTATGTTTGTTGCCGGGAGTAGTTTTGAACGGAGGCCCGCAGCATGGCCGATCCCAGATAACGCCTCCGCACGGGTCCACCTTCCACAGATGGTAATAGCACCCGGCCACCGGGTCCGGCTGACTGCCGGCCACGAGGTAGCTGCCGTCATACATCGGCAGCACCGATTTAGCGTCGTGGAAACCATCAGTACCGTAATACAGCGCACTCCATTCTCTCAGCGCGGCCGAATCCTGCTCCGGGTTGTACGTGTAAGGGCATATGTCCATATCGTCATCTATCCCATCACCATCCTGATCAACAGGTGCGAGCACCGTGTACGCATACTGCACCTGCAAGGGCTCGCAGGGGAACCAGCCTACATGTCCCCCCGAAACGGTATACACGTCATATACGTATGTTCTCAATGTGCAACCTGTGGTGGTCAGTGATCCATCGACCACGCCGACATAGCCGGCATCTGAGTGAATCAGCGCGTCAGAATAACCAATCGATGCGTTGCCACGACCCCATACTAACGGCACCTCGGCATACTCGTGCGGGAAAGTCACATCTGTTCTGATCTCATGGCAAAACGTCCAGTAATTGACTGGCGCCAAGCCGGATACATCCAGGAACCATTCATAAGAATAAGGATGTGTGTAGTGAATCCCTCCGCCCGTTGTCGTGAAGTGGTCCAGCCGATAAGGCGGCTCCAGAAACTCCAGGGCCTTGCGAGCATTGATCCGCCCCCAACCGGTGCGTTCATCATAGCCTACATCTGCCGGATCCTCATCAATGTCGTCGGCCGAGTACCTTATTATGTACATAATGTCGTCGTTGTTGAGCGTGGGTTCATGGCTATGAAGAAGGGCGGCAAGCCCGGAGACATGTGACGCAGCCATAGATGTTCCGGACATCCAAGCGTAGCTGGAGGGAGTCGTAGCCATTGTGGAGAGGATTTCTACGGCAGGGGCGCTAACGTCTATGCCTGCGCCGTAGTTTGAGGATGGCCAATAAAAATCCTCTGACGTTGACCCTCCTACCCCAAAGGCGTGCTCATAATCTGATGGATAGTGGACCGAACCGGATCCATCGTTTCCTTTGGAACCGACGAACACGCGGTTCATTTTGTAGGCATAAGCTACTTCGATGAAAAAGAACGAATACCAGGTGTAATTGCCATAACTGTTGTTCAGGATGTGGGCTCCGGCATCCACAGCTTCCCTGGTTTTCGTGGCACTTATCGACGCATCATTGTTCGCATACTTGTTGAGTAAGGAAGCGCACCAATGAACTCCGGCGATACCTGTATCATTGTTACCTGTGGCCGCTGCGATTCCCGCTACATGGGTCCCGTGGTCGCTGGAGTTTGCATCCCCATAAACTCGCCAAGACAGGTCCTCATGAGACGACAGGACACCCTCATCGATTATGGCTATGATAGTATTCTCAGAGCCAGTCTCTATATCCCATGCTTCAGGTGCGTCAATATCATGGTCGTATTCATCATCCAACGACCATTGCATCCAGAAGAAAGGATCGTCCGGGACGACACATGGCACTTCGGGCTCATTAGGCTCTACCCATAGCACATCAGGTGTCCCCTGCAATTCATTCAGTATTTCATCCCTGGAACCTCTGTCGCCGAACGTCAACACGAATTCGCCGGAATGGTTCGGAACCCTGACCGCAATCCCGTACGGATTATATGTAACGCTGTCTCGGCGCATATACTCCGGGAAAATGTGACGGATGTTGATTAGATTGGATTCGAGGAGCAGTTTGCCCGCCGGATGGTCCGGCAGCGAGATTAGCTCACTGCCTCCTGATTCGATACCCTCCGGCATCACGATAATCGGTGCCGTGAACTTCACGAACAGCTCACGCTCAATTTCATTGATTGACCTGGATGGCGTTGCTGTGTACATGAAGCACAGACACACTATCACAATAGCCACCCAGGAACATATAGCCTTTTTCATGGTTCCCATCCTCCTTTTGTCTCAGTTACATACGATTGCATTACCACCCCGGCACCGGCGTTTTACCGGAGCCGTCAGCGTTCATGATCCATAGGTTCCCTCCTCCCACAGTTGGTTTTACGTAGACTACTTTCTGACCACCAGGTGACCAGTCGGGTCTTGCTCCACCATCAGATGTGAGAGCACGCCGAGAGGATCCATCGGTTTTAATAGTCCAGACATTCCAGTCAATTGACCAGACGATTTCTTTGCGCTCGCTGGAAAAACGGGGGTACCTGTAAACACTGTAAGGTTGTCCTGTCGTCCAACTGTAAACGGACCTTAGCGACGAGTCCGGTATGTTCAATATTGCAAGGTGTGACCTCTTTGACGGTGAGTCGGTACGCTCTATAAACAAGATACTGTCGCCTTCTGCAAACGACGGCGACGAGCCGTGTCGTACAACAGACCTTTTAGATCTTCCGTCTTCTCTCATAATCCAGATTCCGGAAGAATCCCCTATGGAAAT
>Ga0114922_10002269_pt1 | contig 18063 bp, 24 predicted proteins | sample AartaG_FD_100975 | JGI IMG/M metagenome (GOLD analysis project Ga0114922, IMG submission 100975) | Deep subsurface microbial communities from Aarhus Bay to uncover new lineages of life (NeLLi) - Aarhus_00045 metaG | ecosystem: Environmental > Aquatic > Marine > Oceanic > Sediment | place...
GAGGTCGGCCCTGGCAGCTGCGGCGACGGCAATATTGATGCCTATGAGCAGTGCGATGCAGGAGCAGACAACGGCAATGCCTGCTCTCCTGACTGCGACAGGAGCTGCTTCTACTGCAATAGTAATTGCAGTGTTATATGGGTTATAGGAGATGCCTGCTCAGGAGATGTTCCTTTTGATCCCTATGTGCCTTACCTGCCTCCCTTCCCCTACTACTACGGAGGCCTGGGCGGCTATGGCTACGGAAGAGCGCGTCCAGCAGTGTGCGGCAATGGAGTTATAGAGGTTGGAGAGGATTGTGATGATGGCAACAGCAACGGCGCGCTGTGCAGCGCTCGCTGCGGTGGCAGCTGCACCTACTGCACTGACACGTGCAATGAGGCTGTGCTCTCAGGAAGCCCATGCCTTAGAACACCGAGGCCCTGGGAGACCGGCATGATCGGGCACTACTGCGAGAACATGGGAATAGTCCCTGTCCATGCCCGCCTTGACAATGTGTGCGGCTCGCATGGTGAGACTGTTACTAGTCAGGTGAGCAGGGCAGATAACATGTATGCAAAGCAGGATGCCTGCGATGACGGTAACACATATGTTTATCTCTACTTCGGTGATGTGAGAAAAGCAGGCGTGCTGAGAGAGTCCTCTGTCACTGTTGAGCACAAAGAGTACCTCACCAAGACCTGGCTTGAGTTCTATGAAGATAAGCAGTGGAAGAAATTATGCGAGCTGCCAGTTAACAGGATTGATGATGACGACACCTGCGGATTAGAGGATGTTGAGTTTGATAATGTGTCCATGAGAATGGGCATTAAGAGCACAGCACCCAACTCATTTGAGATGCTGGACCATGCCTATCTTAACCTGACCTATTGCTTTTCCCCGAATGTTGTGTGCGGCAATGGCATAGCCGAGGGGACAGAGGAATGCGATGACGGCAACCTGGTGGGAGGCGACGGCTGCAACCAGATATGCAAGCTCGAGTACTGGCTGTGCAGCGACTGGGATGCATGCGTTGATGGAGAGCAGGCCCAGACCTGCATCTACGGCCGTGAGATAAAGGTTAACAAGAAGCTGTGCGAGAGAAAGGACTACTCCATGCTACTCTTCCTGATAATAGTTCTTGTGCTGATAGCAGTGCTGTTCTTCCTGCCCTACCTGTATGTTGTGTTTGTTAAGAAAAGAGAAAAGGAAGAGAAGTGAGCAGTAATTCAGCAAAGTTTAAATACTTCTAAATCAAAAAATAGGATATAATGCGTTTTAATATATTCCTCCTGGCCTTGTTTGCACTCTTTGGAGTGTTCTTGTTAAGAGGTGGGATAACAGGCTATGCTATCTCTGAGAGCTGCTGCTTTGGAGCAGACTGTCCCTCTGAGAACCAGTGCCCTACTGGCGCTACTATTGACAGCCCTGCTTTTATGAGTGTAGAGGATAACAATGCTCTCTCAATTGTGGGCTTGTTAATCGTGGTGATATCTGCTCTTATGATATTTGGCTATCTGCTGAGACGGACAAGAGAGCAGAAAAAGGAAGAAGAAAAAGAAGAGTTAAATACATAAATTTTTAAACAAAATAATAATCTTTTTTCTTATGAAAATTGGAGTGTTGTTTTCAGGGGGCAAGGACTCAACTTATGCATTATATAAGGCTATGCAGAAGCATGAAGTTGCCTGCCTGATTAGCATGATTTCCAGGAATAAAGAGAGCTATATGTTCCACACACCAAATATATCTCTTGTTGATTTACAAGCCCAATCCGCAGGATTGCCATTGATAAAAAAAGAAACACCTGGGGTTAAGGAAGAGGAGTTAAGGGATTTGAAACAGGCAATCATTGAGGCAAAGGAAAAATACAAGATTGAAGGAGTTGCTTCTGGAGCCTTTGCATCTGTTTACCAGAAGGAAAGAATTGAAAGGATATGCAAGGAGCTGAGCCTTGAATGCTTTAATCCTCTGTGGGGCAAAGACCCTGAGGAGTTAATGAGAGAGATGATTAGCAAGGGCTTCAGGTTCATATTCTCGAGCATTGCAGCCATGGGTCTTGACCAGTCCTGGCTGGGAAGGGTTGTTACAGAGAAGGATATTGACGGGCTGGTGGAGCTGAACAAGAAGACAGGAGTGCACATAGCCCTTGAAGGAGGAGAGGCAGAGACCCTGATGATAGAGGGGCCTGTGTTCAAGAAAAAGCTGGTGATAAAAGAAGCCCGGATAATCATGGAGAATGACAACACAGGCATCTATAAGATTGTAGAAGCTGCCCTAGAGCCCGCCCAGTAGATGATTAATAATAAATAACTGATAATTTTAGATAATTTTATAAAAAATTGATTTCTTATATTATATATTCTATGGACAAAAGAACCAAGAGAAGAATATATGAGTATGCAGCCAGGGTGACTGTGTTTTTTCATATACTCACTGTGGTGCTCTTCTTCACAGCAATACCCCTGATGTTTGTAGATGGATGGATAAGCCTGGTAGCAGCAGTATACTTTGTGGTTGTGTGGATACAGTACAAGGCATTGGGAACCTGTTTCTTAACAATATGGGAGAACTACTTCATGAAAAAAGCAGGCAAAAAGACTCATGCTCACTTTGTGTCAAGGCAGCTTAACAAGCTGGTCAGGGGAGGTAGGAAAGACAGTTCAAGGTTCAAGCAGTTTGTGGACAAGTGGTCCTGGAATCTCAAGACGGTCTGCTTTGTGATAGCCCTATTGGTTATTTTTTTCTATTTTTTCTAGGATTTCCGGTTTTTCTATTATACATTTAATAAACCTGCTCTAAAGGATGAGGTGTATGAAGGATTCCTTGCTCATAAGAATCGCATTAATAACCAGCATTATAGGAATCGGCTTTCTTATCATTATATTAACAACAACCGGGCTGCAAGAGATTGATATAAGCGAGGCAAAGGAGCTGGAAGAGGACGCAACCATTCGGATAACTGGAAGAGTTGAAAGGATTACCAGCAAAGAAGATTTCTCAATTATTAATATCAAGAAGGAAGAAGAGATAACTGTTATTCTCTTTGATAAAGTTAACCTGAGCAAAGGGCAGAGAGTAGAAGTGATAGGAAAGACCAAGGATTACAAGGGAGAGAAAGAAGTGATTGCTGAGAAGATTGTGGTGAAGTAAGAGAAAGATTTATATAATCTTGTTTTCTCTCATTTTCTAAGGTTATCGGGGGTGTTATGCTATTGGTAACAAAGAGTGATTTTGTTCTTGAATGGGATAAGGCCTTAGGCTTTAAAGGAGACCCTTTTGCTGACAAGATATTTGCTCCTATCAACAAGTTCCTGGTAAACAGGAAGGAGGAGAGGGAGAAGATGAACTGGTTCTTTATCAAGAACTATTATTTTGGTGCAATGGTTGGCGAGCCAGGAGTGGGCAAGACCACCATGCTCAAGTGGCTTGAGGACAGGCTCACCCGCTACAACAGGATTCATGCTGTCTATCTTAATGCTGCTGTCTTCAAGGAGCAGGTTAATATACTGCACAAGATGGTTATTCCCCTGCTCTCCTTTTATGAGAGAAAGATTTCCAAGGTCCATAAAAAGATGCTGAGCGCTGACCTGCTCAAGTTGCTGAAGAAGAAGCTGGGTCATAAATCAGCTGCCCTGCTCATAGATAATGCCCACCACCTCACTGACAAGAACCTGGAGATGGTTAAGGGATTTAGGAAGGAGGGCTTAAAGCTGCAGGTGGTTGTCACCAGCACTCCCAAGGAGTATGAGAAGAGCAGGCTGAGAGAGATAGGGCAGGACGAGATGAGTATAACCCTCAGAAGGCTTACCTTTGAAGAGTCCCAGGACCTGATTCAGAGAAGAGTGCATGCCTTTGGTGGAAGAGGGATTTATCCCTTTACTGAGGCTGAGCTGAAGAAGCTGTATGAAAAGGCTGACAAGAACCCCAGGGAGCTCCTTAAGATATGCCGTGACGAGGCTATCAAAATCCTGATTCATAAGAGAGAGCTGCTTGACAAAAAGACTTCCAAGGAGAGAGCAGAAGCAAAACCTTTAAAAACAAGCGCCAAGAGAGAGAAGATAAAAGAGGCTAAGCCAAAGGAGACTAGTGGCAAGAAAATGGATGTAAATGTTAGAAAGGCTTCCAAGGAAGAGGCAAGAGAAGAGAGAGAAGACGATGATAAAAAGGTCTTCAGGATAAGATTTGCCCTTGGCAAGGATGATGACGAGCCCAGGCGCAAGAAGCAAAAGCATGTGAAATCAGTTCATCAACCTGGCAGGAGAGCTATACATGACGATGAGCACAAGCAGGACCTGCTTAATCAGATGAGCAGCACCAGCCCCAGGAGAAAGGACGAGCATGCTGAGGGAAAGCCTAAAAAGGATGATGAGGGCATATCAGAGACTGATAAGCTCTTGAGGGAACTCGCAGAGGAGTTCGAGGTGGACTGAGCTTTTTCAGAGGGAAAACTTTATAAATTCTATATTAATCTTAATTAGTATTCAGCAGGAGTAGTGATAGTCATGACTAACGGAGTTGAGATTGTTATCAAGCCAAGGCACATCGAGAGAGTTGTTTTTAGCCTTATAATAATAGCACTAGCAGTTCTTCTGGTAGTAAAGTGGAATGGCGGCGGAGGCTCTGGTACAGACACTAACGCAGTAGGAGCAGCAGCGCTCACAGAGGCAGGCCTGAACGAGACCAACCAGACAGCTAGTACTACTAAAACAGAGACTTTGTGCGACAATGGAGTGAAAGACCAGGATGAGACAGATGTTGACTGTGGTGGGAGCAAGTGCGACCCCTGCGCAGAGTTCAAGAACTGTAATACTGATTCTGACTGCGAGTCAGACTACTGCCATGAGCACATAAAATGCCTTGAGACAAGCTGTGATGACGGTATCAAGAACCAGGATGAGAGCAATGTTGACTGCGGAGGCAGGTGCGGAGGTTTCTTCTATGACGGCGAGTGCCATGAAGAGCCCCAGCCCCAGTATTCCGGCAGGGTTGAGTTAACCATACTTGATGTTGAGACGAGTATAAATGAATTTGATGATAATGAAAACGCTAAGATTGATAGTGTTGAGTTCAAAGTAGAGAATGGAAAGAGTGAGAACGTAGTAATATATGTTTATTTATATGCCCTGAGTGAATCCGGACGAAACATTTTTGGTACAGATCCTTATACTGGAGATGACCGACTTTTAACAGACGAAGTAAATATACCACTTTTATCCCCTGGAGAGAGTCACACAGAAACCGTTAATGTTTTAAGGACCCTCATAGAAACAGATCCTAACGACGAATACCAAATAGTGGTAGAGCTCAGAGACGAGGACACAGACAAACTCCTAAACGAAAAGACCTGGGAGAACAAGTAAAAATTATTTTTTCTTCGTGATTTTTCCGATATTTCTTGTTAGCATTATTTAAACCACTTTTCTGGCTTTTTGGTGAATGGCAAAATCTAAGAAGCATTTAAGCAAGAAGTGGTGGATTTCCATTATGGAGCTTCATAACAGCAAGGGTAAGAAGTATGTGGTTACAAGGCGTTTACCAGAGTTATTTATTGCTGAGACAAAGACTTTTAGATCTAAGAAAAAGGCCAAGGAGTTATTTGATATGTGGCTCAAATAATTTGTCCATCTTTGCTTTAAGAATCTCTATTAATTCAGGCTGGTTAAAGAGATAAATGTCAGGGATATCAAGGCACAGGATTTGTTTTTGCATGTAGAGTTTAGGAAACCTTTTGCCCAACTCTCTTCTATGCTCTTCTTCCATCACAACAATAGTATCAGCCCACTCTATTTCTTTCTCTGATACCGGGTTCTCATTGTAAAGACCAGCAGACCTGGTTTCAAACCTGTCTTTGAAGAGCTCTTCAGCTGTTGGGCTTCTGTTCAGGTTCTGATTACAGAGAAATAACACTCTCATTTTTTCTTCTTAAAATATTCAGTATTAAACTCATGCAGAGCTATCACGAACATGCTCTCGCTCCATCCGAGAGGGGCGTTCTCATTGTACACATCGCTCTGGGAATAGTATAATTCAGGCATTCCCTTGGGAGTGTTCACTGATATTGCTTTTTCCAGGAAAGACTTGGCTTTCTTCTTCTTGCCCATCTTTTCATATATAATCGCGAGCCAGCTCAGGCCAAAGCACCACTCTGCCTCTTCTGAGTAGCCGTCCTCGTTCTTGTTGTAGTACCAGTCATTCTTGTACCTGATAACCCCTCTTGCCCTGAGCAGGTGATACTCAATATTCTTCAGGATGGTGTCTCTTTGCTGCTTGGTAACAATGTTGTAGGGATATATTAAGGATAGCTGTGCCAGGTCTACGTATTTCTTTTTTGACTCTCTTGGAAGCAGGTGGTTCAAGGACTTCCTGCCCTCTTTTATCAGATACTCTGGAACAGTCACATGCTTGCTTATTGCTGTTAGCCCTGCAAGACATGCACCCACAGAAGAGGCATGGGTCTCCTCCTCATTCTCCCACATGCCTGAATCCTCGTCATGCCAGTACTCTATAGAACCGAGATAGTCCACCAGCTTCTGGATGAGCTTCCTGTCCTTCTCTGTCAGTATAATCTTTACACCTGCCTGCTCCAGCCTTGCAATCCCCCACAGGATTGCGCCGATAGCATCGTTCTGCTTGTTGCCCCAGTCCTCCCAGAACTCATCAAAGGTCTTGGGGTGATACCTGGCATGGATGTACTCATGCTTGTGATGAGGCCTCTTGGCAATAGCATGGTCTATCTTGTATTCATGCTTTTCAAAGATTTTAAGGAGGGCTCTATAGGTCTTCTTGCAGGTCTCATAATCCTGTAGAGTGAAGAAGGCCAGGCACTCATAGAAATTATCTCTTAGCCATGCCTTCTCATAGCCTGTATTAACCTTTTTTGCAGAGGCAGCAAACAGGCCGGATGGATACTGCAGGCTCTTCAGGGTCTTGAGATGCTGCTTGATTAGGTGCTTGTTCTTGAGCTTGGTGATGATTTTCCTTGGCATACTGTCCTTCCTGGTGTTTTTGATATAAAAAAGTTATGTTTACAAATTTTTTCGAATGTAAATCAGGATTTCCGATTTTTCCTGCGACCAAGATATAAACAGCGCTCTTCCTGAAAATTAAATGCTCTTTGAGATACTCATAGCCCTATCCGCAGGCATCCTCTTTGGAATAATCACCGGCCTGACCCCAGGCATACATGTAAACCTGATAAGCCTGCTGCTCCTAAGCTCTGCACCTGTACTTGTAAAATTCTTCTCACTGACCTCACTCTCAGTCTTTATCATTGCTATGAGCATAACCCACACCTTTATTGACTCTATCCCAAGCATATACTTGGGTGCTCCTGACTCTGACACAGCGCTGGGGGTTCTGCCAGGCCACCGCTACCTTCTCAAAGGCCATGGATATGCAGCTGTAAAACTAACCCTTATAGGCTCACTAGGAGCAATCATCCTGAGCATCATCCTCTTTCCTTTGCTGGTGCCAATAGTTAAGCATGGCTATCCCTTGATTGAGAATTATATTGGGTATTTTCTGTTGGCAGTAGCCCTCTTCATGATACTGCGGGACAAGAACAAGCTATGGGCGCTCATAGTTTTTTCATTGTCAGGAACCCTGGGCCTTATAGTGCTGAGCATGCCAAATTTATCCAATCCATTATTTCCAATGCTCTCAGGCCTCTTTGGAATATCAACCTTAATCATTAGCTTGTTAAGAAAAGAATCAATTCCAAAGCAAGTATTGGTGAAGGAAACTCCCCTGGATAAAAAGAAGACTATCAAAGCCCTGATATCAGGGCAGTTCTCAGGCTTTTTAACAGCAGTATTCCCCGGCCTAGGAGCAGCAACTGCAGCAGTTATATCTCTTCAGTTCACTAAGAAGCTTGGAGACCATGGGTTCCTTATATTGATTGGAGCAATTAACACAGTCAACTTTACACTTTCACTTCTCACTCTTCTGGTACTAAACAAAGCAAGGAATGGTGCAGTAATAACTGTTCAGAAACTGGTTGAAAATATTAGTTTGCCTCACATCCTCATGTTCCTTTGCGTTGCACTAATAGCAGGAGGAATTGCTTTTATTCTTGGAGTGATGATAAGCAGAGGATTCTCAAGCTTGATAACAAAAATAAATTATAGAGCTCTGGTGATTGGAATAATAAGCTTCATCTTCATCCTGACCATAATCCTATGCAACCCTGTCGGGTTGGTAATCTTAATCATAAGCACAGCAGTAGGCTTAATACCCCCAGAAAAAGGCCTGCCAAGAATACACTCAATGGGCTGTCTATTAGTGCCGATAATAATATATTTTTTGATATGAAACCATAAACTTTAATAAAGACACATCATAAGCTTGAGAAAAGGTGAGAAAATGATAACATCAATATTACCACAAGATTACAAACCAAAATTAGATTTTTTTCAAACAGAAAAAGGAATAAAGACAGTAAAAGATGCTTTTGAAAGAAGACTGTCTGAAAATCTAAACTTATTAAGGGTTTCTGCTCCAAGGTTCCTGATAACAGGCACAGGCCTTCAAGACGACCTGGCCGGCACGCAGGTTCCTGTCAGCTTTAAAACAAAGGTTTCTGATAAACATATTGAAATGGTGCACAGTCTTGCCAAATGGAAGAGATATGCTCTCTGGAAATATGGGTTTAAGCATGGAGCTGGGCTGTACACAGACATGGATGCTATAAGAAAGGATGAAGATATAAGTTCTATACACAGCATATACGTTGACCAGTGGGACTGGGAAAGAGTTATGTCAAAAGAGGAGAGAACCCTTGATTTCTTAAAAGATATTGTAAGAAAAATATACTCTGCGCTTTTGGAAACAGAAGCAATAGTTGAAAAAGAAGTTCCAGTACTAAAATCAAGGCTTCCAAAAGAGATTATCTTTATTCATTCTGAAGACTTAGAAAAAATGCATCCTGAACTTACTCCTGAAGAAAGAGAGTATGAAATCACAAAAAAGCACGGCGCAGTATTCTTAATAGGAATAGGGTATGCCTTGGAATCAGGAGAGCCTCATGATTTAAGAGCAGCAGACTATGATGACTGGTCAACAAAGACCTATGAACAAAAAACAGGTCTGAACGGAGACATTCTTGTATGGGATCATGAAAGACAGGATTGCATGGAATTATCCTCTATGGGAATAAGAGTGGATGCAACCTCTCTTGCAAAGCAACTTGACTTAATGGGTTTGTCAGAAAGAAGAGAGCTAGAGTTCCACAAGCTAATCCTAGAAGACAAGATGCCTTTATCCATTGGTGGGGGGATAGGACAGTCAAGGCTGTGTATGGTATTACTTCAAAAAGCTCATATTGGTGAAGTACAGTCAAGTGTGTGGCCGCCAGAGGTTGAAGAAGAGTTTGAGAAAAGAAGCGTTCCGCTACTATAAACCAATTATTTTTTCATTTCTTTAATCTTATCAACCACAGCCTTGTGCAGCTTTCCATTTGTTACAATAAAGGAATTCTCCCAGAAAGGCTTGTCCTGCTTGTAGTTAAGGGGATTGCCGTAAGGGTCAGATATCCTGCCGCCAGCCTCCTCAAGAATAACCTGTGCTCCGCAGGTATCCCACTTACAGGCTTTATTGGATGGAGGAATAAATATATCTGCTTCTCCTTTGGCAACCATGCAAATCCTGAGAACACTGCTTCCCTCAAGCACCCTCTTCTTAAAAGGAAGAGAATCAGATGCTTCTTCTAAGAATTTAAGCTTTCTAGCAGAATTAGACTCAACAAGAACAGAATCAGAGACAAGCTTAACCTCACTCACCTTAATCTTTTCAGTCTTCCCTCCTTTTCTGATAAAAGCCCCTTTTCCCTTCTCTGCAAAATAAACAACCTCTCTGACAGGGGCATAAACTACGCCCAGGAAAGGAATACCATGTATGCATAACCCAATAGACACGCCAAAGCCATCCTCTTTGTTAATAAAGCGCTGGGTGCCGTCCAAGGGGTCAACAATCCACACTCTCTTGGAATAATCAATATTGCCCTCTGCACTCTCCTCTGCCAGCACTTGTTCACCAGGAAACTCTTTTTTTAATCTTTCAAGAATATATTCCTGGGATTCAAGGTCAGCAGCAGTAACAGGGTCCTTTTTCTCCTTGTCCTTAAAATCAACCTTGAAATCTCCTTTATGATACTTCATGAGAATCCTGCCAGCGCCAACAGCAATATCAATAACTTTCTCTATCATAAAAAACAGGGAAGAATAAGTCTTTAAAAGGGTTTTGACAAAAAATTAGAATTCTCTCTTAAACTCTTTCCAGAATTCCTTAATAGATAAGTGCTGTGATATTGTATATGTAAGGAATCTTATTATGATGAACAAGAAGAGAATTGCAATAAACAAGTAGAGCAGGTCCATAAGGCTTCTCTCGAACAAGAAGAAAGAGGCGCTTGCACTAATTGCAGGGGGGTGAAAGCTGTTAACAAGAAAAATAATAATAGAGGTCAGGAATACTGCTAAGAAGAGGTTAAGAGCTAAGGGCAGAGCTATTCTCAAGTTAATAAAGTACAATGCCAGAGATATAACTATTGCTATAACATAAGAGACAATAGCAGTGTGCAGCTTGGTAAGGTGATGAGAGTGCACATTAGCCAAGATAGCAGCAGAAGCACCCACACTGGCAAACAATACAATGTTAGACACTGTGAACTCAAAGATTAAGGCTATGATAGCAACAGCAATACCAGCTATCAAGGAGGGAACAAAGTGCTTATGCCATAATAGTCTTTCTCTTCTTAATAACTTGGCAAAATTCATTCTTGCTCTTTTTTATTTCTTTTTCATGGTCTTGAACCACATGGCAAGAGTCAAGATTAAACCAACAATAAACACAACCCATACCAGCCAAAAAATACTTGCCCAGAAATTTGTAAAATAAACACCTAACAAAATACCCATGGCAAGCATTGTTGATTTCAACAAACTAAACTGCCAGCCTTTCCAAGAATATTCCTTTGCCCAAAGGTTCATATTACCACCCCATTTATTATTCTATTTTTCCTTAACAGCTTTTTAAGATTCATTCTAGGCACTTATTTCTTCTTCATGGACTTAAGCCAGAGAGCCAGAGTCCACACAGAGAACACAACAGCCACCACCCACACAAGCCAGAGGATGCTAAACCAGAAGCCGGCAAGATAGGCTCCCAGAAGAATACCAATGGCAACGCATGCGAGCTTTAGGACACTAAACTGCCAGTTTGCCCAAGTCACTTTCTTCTTGCATATGAACATATTATCACCTCAGATAGGTTTTTGTTTTAGAAATATTTATAATTTGTCCTTATTTATCTCTTTAGCATGAAGAAAGTGCTGGTATTCGGGACATTTGACATAATCCACCCTGGGCATGAGTATTTCTTGAAAAAAGCAAAAGAGCAAGCAGATCATGAACAAGCAGGCTATCTTGTTGTGGTTGTTGCCAGGGATTTAACAGTCAAGATGGTCAAGAAGCTAATGCCCCATAATAATGAGCTTGAAAGGCTCAAAGCTGTAAAAAGGCTTGATTATGTTGATAATGCTGTTCTGGGCTCAATGGATAATGACAAGCATAAAATCATAGAGGAGATAAAGCCGGATATCATATGCCTGGGCTATGACCAGAGAGCATTCGTTGACAACCTGAAAGAAGAGCTGGCAAAGAGGGGCTTAAGCCCTGAGATTGTGAGGATTGATGCGTATAAGCCTGATGAGCATAAGTCATCTCATTACAAAAAGAAAGATTAATAAAAGAAAACCACAACCTTATTCTTATAATGACACCAGAAGAAAAATTTGAGCTTATCAAGAGAAACACAGAAGAGATTGTTACAGAGGACGAACTAAAGAAGCTTTTGAAAGAGAAAAAGCAGCCAGCCATGTACATAGGAGTTGCTATAACTGGCAGGCCTCATGTTGGCTACTTTGTATGGGTGCTTAAATTAGCAGACTTCTTGAAGGCAGGCTTCAAGGTAAAGCTCTTGCTGGCAGACTTTCACGGTGCCCTTGACCAGACTCCCTGGGAGCTCCTAGATAAGAGATATGATTACTACAGTGCTGTTATCCCCAAGATGTTCGAGGCAACAGGGGCTGATATCAAAAATTTTGAAATTGTGAAAGGCTCCAGCTTCCAGAAGACAGCTGAGTATTTCCATGATGTGCTCAGGATGTCCACCTATGCCAGTGTTAATGACTGCAAAAGGGCCAGCTCAGAAGTGGTCAAGCAGTCTGACAATCCAAGGCTCTCAGGCTTAATCTATCCTATAATGCAGGCTCTTGACGAGCAGTACCTGGGAGTTGACATCCAGTACGGAGGCTTGGACCAGAGGAAGATTCTCATGTTTGCAAGAGAGTACCTGCCCAAGGTAGGATACAAGTCAAGAGTAGAGGTCATGACTCCCCTGATACCAGGGCTTATCGGAGAAAAGATGAGCGCCTCAAAAGAAGATTCAAAGATTGACCTGCTTGACGATGACAATGCTGTCAGGGCAAAGCTCAAAAAGGCTTTCTGCCCAGAAGGAGTTATTGAGAATAATGGGGTGTTGGCTTTTGTAAAGCATGTCCTGATGATTATAAAAAGCGATAAGGGAGAGGACTTTGTTATTAAGAGGCCTGAGAAGTTCGGAGGGGACATAGTCTATAAAGATTACAAAGCCCTGGAAAAGGATTATCTTGACAAGAAGCTCCACCCAGCAGACCTGAAAACAGCAGTAGCAGAAGAGATAGTGGCTCTGCTCAAGCCAATGAAAAAAGAGTATGAAAAGATAAAAAAGCTTTCAAAAGAGGCTTATAAATAATAGTTCTGTGATACTAATATGACCCTAATAATCGCACACAGAGGCTTTTCTGGCAAGTATCCTGAGAATACTCTTCTGGCTGTAAGAAAAGCAGTGCAGTTGGGTGTTGACTGGGTAGAAGTGGATGCAAGATTGTCTAGGGATAATGCGCTAATACTCATGCATGACAAGAAGCTGAACAGAACCACTAATGGAGAGGGATATGTCTCAAGAAAAAGCCTTAAAGAGATAAGAAGGCTTAAGATAAAGGACAGAAACCTGACAGTGCCTGTCATCGAAGAAGTGTTTGATGTTATCAAGAAGAGCAAGACCAGGCTCAACATTGAGGTGAAAACCCTTTGGCCAGCCCTGCAGCTAATCAAACTAATAAGAGAGTATAAACTCTATGACCAGGTAATGATTTCCTCAGGCAGCATCACTGCACTGAAGGTTGTTAAGCTTGAGCTTCCCACTCTAAAAACAGCTCTTATCTTTTTCAATTCAAACCATCCCAAGTGGGACTACTTTGCCACTTCTATTGCCAAGCTGTCATTCGAGCTAACCAACCGCCTGATACTCTTTGTTGCAAAATCTGCAAGAGTTGATAATGTCCATATCTCATATCCATTTGCAACCAATGGCTTCATAAAAAGGCTTCATAAGAGGGGCTACAAGGTGAATGTTTGGACAGTGAACACAAGGGCATTGATGAGAAAGCTTATCAAAAACGGGGTTGACGGCATAATCACCAACCGCCCTGACCTATTGAAAGCTGTGCTAAGGAAAAAGCCAAAATCTAAGAAGCCCGAAAAAAAGAAATCAAAAAAGAGACTGAGATTATCTTTTAGGAGAAAAAAATAATTACTTTACCTTCTTAACAACATCCTTTACACTCAGAAGCTCTTCTTTTCCTGTCTTCATATCCCTGAGCTTGACCTTTTTCTCTTTTAGCTCTTTATCGCCGATAATAACTGCAAAGGGAATGCCCAGGCTGTTGGCATAGCTCAAGTTTTTACTAATGCCCCTCTTCATGAGGTCCAGCTCTGTCTTGACACCCTCTTTTCTTAGCTCCTCAGCAATCTTAATGCTCTGCTTCTCTGTCTTGATAGGGATAACAAACACTTGGGTAACGCTCTTCTTCTCCAGCTTCTGCTTCTGCTTAAGAGCCTCTGTTATCACTTCAAGACCAAAGGCTATGCCAGTGGCAGGATACTCCTTGCCTCCGCCCAGGAAGGCTCCTATCATGTTATCATACCTGCCTCCGCCAGCAGCAGAACTGGTTATCTTGGAATCCTTAAAAAAGACTTCATACACAGGGCCTGTGTAGTAAGCCAGTCCCCTTGCAAGGCTGGGACAGAACTCTACACACCTTATTCCAAAGGAAGAGCAGTAATTAATAATATCCTCTACCTCTTCCAAGCCCTCAGCACCCAGCTTAGAAGTTACCAGATTCTTTAGATTGATGAGAAGCTCATTATTAGCTCCCTTCATATTGATAATGCTCATAATCTTGGCAGCAACATCATCCGGAATGCCCTTTTGCCCCATCTCCTTAATCACTTCGTTCTCTCCAAGCTTCTCAAGCTTGTCAATAGCAACAATAACATCAAATCTCTTCTCCTTGCTAACACTAGAGAAGTCAAGAATGCCTTCAAGGAGCTTCCTGTTGCTAAGCTTAATCACAATAGGCATGCCCAGTTTCCTGAAGACAGCATCCACAACCGCGAGTATCTCAGCATCAGCAAGCATGGACTTGGCGCCGACAATGTCAACATCGCACTGCCAGAACTCCCTCATCCTCCCAGTCTTAACAGGGCCGTCCCTAAAAGCCCTTCCAATCTCATAACGCTTGAAAGGCATCTTTAAGCCAGGATTCATACCCACAAACTTGGCCAGGGGAACAGTCAAGTCAAATCTTAAGCCCAGCTTTCTATCACCCTGGTCCTTGAGACTAAAGGTCTCCTTAAGCATCTCAGAGCCAATGCTGTACTTGCTCTCAAACAACTCAAAGCGGTTAAGAACAGGAGTCTCCAAAGGGCTGAAGCCGTATAGCTCAAAAACAGTCTTCAAAGTACTTATGACTTCTTCCCTTACAATCTTTTCCTCAGGACCAAAGTCCCTGGTTCCCTTTGAGTTTTCTAGTTTCATGATAATACCTCTAGGATTATAAAGGAGGCGGCGCCCGGGATTTGAATTTCCGAGCACAGACCAATAAGTTCTGGGCTTCCCGGACCAGAAGATCCACAGTCTCCTATGCTAACCAGGTTACACCAACGCCGCCATGTTTGTGGATTATACACAAGAAGGTTGAGTTTTTTATAAAAGTAACTATTTGAATCAAGAATTCTATTGTCCGAGATGAACACAATCAACTCTTTTCATTGTGGTGTATAGGTGGAGATATCTGTTTATAAATTTTTTGCAATCAGTGTGCATTTATCCTCAATCAACCAACTCATAATACAATCTTCTATTATTCTTGCCTTTATTATCAAGTTTAAGAAGCTTCACACCCTTAATCTCGCTTATATCCTTGAGATGAGTGCCTCCGCAGGCTTCTACAGTCACTCCTTCAATCTCAACAATTCTTACTTCTTTTATATCATCTGAGAATCCTTTTGCAAGATTAGTCAAGCGCTCGTATTTCTGCAGTGCTTCTTCTCTAGGCAATAGATAAAGATTAACCTTTGCTCCTTTTTTTATTAATTCATTAGCTTTTTCCATGTACTGTGCAAACTTGTCCCTGTCAAAGTTCTCGAGATTGAAATCAATCCTTGACTTCTCAAGACCTAATTGATTGCCTGTAATGAGGGCATCTGCATCTTTCTCGATTATGATAGAAATCACGTGAGCTGCTGTGTGCATCCTCATCAAACGATACCTTCTCTCCCAGTCAATCACTCCCTTGACTTTATCTCCGGCTTTTAGCCCGGGTTTATCCACTTCATGGCTTATAGTATCACCGAACTTGGCAACAAAGACAACACCATACTCTGTTCCATCCTCAGCAATGAATTTGCCAGTGTCATAGGGCTGTCCGCCAGCATTTGGATAAAAGGCAGTCTTGTCAAGGACTACATACTTATCATCCTTTACAGATTCAACAGTAGCCTCGAACTCTTTTAGATAACAATCAAGCAGATATAATACTTCAGTCATATTATCACCTCAAATAGCAAAGAACAAGGGTTCTTTTTTATATTTTACTCATCATCCGGTCTTCCTACGTATATGAAATCTGATCCTTCAGAAATTTTAATTCCACTTTCCACTAGTTTAACCCCATCTTCATAATGTGTTATCCCACCATTTATTTCAACATATTCGCTTTCCATATTAACTTTAGAAGGAAGTTCCGGGTGTTTTCCAATAATTACCTCTGCTAATCCAGAAATCTTTTTTAAAGCATTAATGACCTCATCAATAGTTCCAAATGGTTCTGATTCTTTAAAACCGCTGTACTCATCAGCTCCTCCTATCAATATTAAGTAGAATTGGTCATGATAAGGTTCAATTACTCTATCAGCTATCTCTGTAGGCTCTGGGAAATCTTCGTTATAAACAGTTCGTTGCATTAAATACAATCTATCCTCTGGTTCTAATCTAATGTCATCCATGGCTGTCAGATAATAGAACTTCTTTTATATGTATTATGAATTAATAGATGGATTTAAACATTAACAATATAATCAAAATAATCATCCCAGGGATTCTCTAATTCCATCATCTGTTTGATGGATAGTTTTTCAAAATACTTTCTAAAAGGCCTCATAGAGTTTCCATGAGCAGATAAAGCAACATTCACTTTTTCTCTCTTCATAAACCTGAGCAGTTCCTTGATAAAAATATTAACCCTTTTCTCAACCATCTTAACACTCTCACCCCTAGGAGGAGCAATAGAATAAGACCTTCTTATGATTTTCAGCTCTGCCTCTCCCAGCTTCTTAATGAACTGCTTCCTGTCCCAGCCTATGAGATGGTCAATCTTGTGCCAGTGAAGCAGGGTTCTGTAGGCATCTGTGCCTTCCCTCTTAACAAAGGCCTTGTGGGACTTGCCATTAAGCCTGCCATAGTTTCTCTCAAGCATCTTGTCATTTGTTATAACTATCCTGCACTCAGGGTGATACTTCAGAACTTCCTTTAGAGTGTCCTTTGACCTTGAGAGTGTGGTCTGGAAAGCAACATCAATCTTTTTGTTCTTTAATTTCCTGGCAATAACCTTGGCCTGCTTAATCCCGAGAGGAGTGAGCCTGGAATCCTTCCACCCAGTAAAGACATGGTCTTTGTTATAATAACTCTGCCCGTGCCTGAACAGATAGATATGCTTTTTCATAAGAACAACTAAGAATTTGGTAGTATAAAAAGTTAACTGATTATTTCATAACCCTGCCAGTCTTCATGTACCACATATACAAGTCCAGTTCTCCGCACTTCATTCCCAACTTGCCTGCAGGTTGCCTGAATTTTTTCTCAATAGCTAGATAATGCTTCCTGGTTAAGGCCTTCTTGTCCTCATTCATTAAAGCAAGTATGTGCCTGTCCAGGATTGCGACATCAAAATAGCCAACATTCCTAAGGAAGTGAGAGGCTTCTTTATATCCTAACCCTTTAATGTTCTTCACCAGCCACTCTCTTGCACCAACTTGGCCCTCTTTTGCAACAAGCTTTTTTATCTTGTCCCTGATATCAAGGTGCTCTCTGGCCTCAACAATGAATTTTGCCTTGTTGTTATGAAATCTGTGCTTATTCCTCTTAATAGCGCCCCTTATATCACTAAGGCACCAGGTGCAGAAGCCATGGGCGGAGACTTCTTTCTGTATATTCATAGCTGTCTCTGCCTTTGAATTAGCAGTGAGGATGCAAAAACATAATTCACAGAACCAAGCCTTATTGCCTTTCTTGTTCAAAGCCTTGAATTCTTTCAGTCTTTTATCTACTTGTTTCTTAACCTCGCTCTTTCTAAGTTTTTTAACAGTGCTCAGAAGTATTTTCATCTTCCATTTCATCAATAGGAAGCCTTTGCCTTTCAATTGGAGGGCCGTTTACCTCTTTCTCCATCACCAAAACCTATTTGCCCAGATTCATCATCAGCAGATGTTTCAGGAGTTCCTCCTTCCTCAGCAAGTTCTCCTCCGACTCTTACAGTTACGCCTCCCTTGTCCTTTGGCGCACACCCAACTAAGAAGAGTACAGCCACGACCACTATTAATAATATCACAATCTTCTTGTTCATTTTACTCCTCCTTCATCAAGCCTTCCACAAGCCGTGAAGATTACAGTACTCTCTGGCGCTTATCTCCTTTGCATATATGC
>Ga0114922_10002270_pt1 | contig 18054 bp, 18 predicted proteins | sample AartaG_FD_100975 | JGI IMG/M metagenome (GOLD analysis project Ga0114922, IMG submission 100975) | Deep subsurface microbial communities from Aarhus Bay to uncover new lineages of life (NeLLi) - Aarhus_00045 metaG | ecosystem: Environmental > Aquatic > Marine > Oceanic > Sediment | place...
CTATGTTCCAACCTGCCGGGATTGCCATGAAACCGTAGCGCATAGCGAGGAGATGCTGAAGGAATTCAAGGGCTGCGAGGATTGCCACGGCGACGCCCATGTGCTGAAATTGCAGGAGCCATAGGTTCACGTCTTGCAATGCCTGCAATATGACGCATGGTGACTGCTTTACGTTTGGAAAGGGGAAAGACAGCATGAGCATGAAACAGGAAGAAAGGTATCCGTTTTTGACAGAGACTCGTCAGGATGGTTCAAAGTGGTCGGATGAAGAACTAGAGGAGCAGAGGCGACTTATAGGAATCATTGAAGAGGATTTTGAAAAGGAAGCAAAACAGAAACAAGATAAAGAAAAGCTGAAGAAAAGGCTAAGAGAAGAGAAGGTGGTGGCTAGACAAGAGATAAGAGAACTGAAGAAACAGTACCTTTTTCTCAAGGCGAACTTTCTTTTCCATGAGTATTTTTGGGGACCTTTTCACAAGGTGAAAAAAAGGCTGAAACAAGAGAAGGAAGCGCTTAAACACGAGATAAGAGAACAACTGAAGAAAAAAGATTTTTTTCTCAAGGTGAACTCTTTTTTCCATAAGTATTTTTGGGAACCTTTTTCCCGCAAGTGGAAAGGCAAACTGACCAGAAAAGCATCAGAAGAAGGGAAACACAATTCTTAATTGCAAATCAAAATAGGGAAGAGTCTATACCCGGCAGGGATGGCGAGGTTACTGCGGTGACCGAACTGCGAACGGATTCAGTTTACTTAGCAGATTTACCAGCAGCCTTATAGGCAGTGGAACCTGCCATGTAAACGACCAATGCTTGCCATATGCCCACAACCCACCAGCTTTCAAATAGGTGATAGACAAGCCCTCCCCCGATAATTGCAGGCACACCAAAAACGACCATGATTCCCAACATTCTGGCAAGATCCATATCAATTCCTCGCTAAGTCAGTTTGTTCTGTTTTTACGCAGTTTCTTGTGCCCGCCCTGGCGCGACATCCTTGCGACAGGCTATCGCGCCGCTAACCCTGCCCGCCCTTGGCGCGACAGAAACTGAAGAATGCCACGGAGAGAAAAACCCGGTCTGGGCCAGGGGCGCTACTGCTCGAATAAATCTACTAAACCTACAGGGCCAAGGTCTGGGCCAGGGTTTGTTGTGTTCTATTAACTCAATAAACTCGATAGACCCAAAAAGTCAGTGATTATTGTGATTTTTTTTCGGGCATATCAAGTCTAAGAAGGCGCGTATGACACAATAGTGCATAATGATAATCAAGGAGATCAAAACAGCGTAAAGCGAACCCATGAAAACGTAGCGGGTTGCTTCTGGTACCCACTCAAAAGCAAATGGAAACATGGCAAAGATCCTTTCCTATAATGGATTTAGCTCCTTCTCTTGGGGAAAGATTGGCAGGTACCGATACGAAAGCATTATGACAATGGCACTCACCCAGACAAACACGAACGTGGTTGCGTATTCCACCCAGTTCGGATGGTAGCTGACGAACTTGTCAAAAGACATGACCGGCACCGCGAGCGACTGCACGGTCATGATCCACCGGTTCATAAAGATCCCCGTGCAGTTCAGAATACAGGCGATAATCAGGAGACTGTCATTCTGTCGCGCTTTAGCGTTCAGCAGAATGATCGCGGGGATAACACCGAGGATTCCAATCTCTGTAATTAACACCCAGTAGCCATAGGGCTGATTTACGTAAAAACTGCTCAAAGGAGCGCCTACCCTGCCGGCTATGACAATCCAGTACAGGGTGTCAACGATCTTTAGAACAAGATAGACAGCTAGTAACCTGCCGGAGATTTTGGCAAGAATTTCTATAACATTTCTTTTGACGAGGCGCTTTCGCGCACATCCCTCTGTGATCCGCGTAATCAGTATGGTAAAGCACGGACCGCAGGCAATCGCCGAAAGGATGAACAGGAAGAACGTCCATGGCCACACCAGGAACCCTTCTCGATAGGCAAAGGGGCGACCGTAAAGTACGCCGGGGACACCACCCAGTGATCCTTGATGAAAAAAGGAAAGAAAGACACCGATTGCCGCAATCGTAGGCATGGCCCCATGAAGGTGATGGGCCATACCGTGGAAGAATCTAAACTTGTTAATCTGACGATTCTCCAAAATCAAGGGGAGATACTCGATGCACAGGACCATGAAGTAGCATGTGATACAGAAGGCCACCTCTGTGAGCATGGAGTGGACGTTTGCGTGCCAGAAAATAAACCATCCTCTCAGCGGTTGACCGATATCTATTCCGAGGATGCCCTGGGCCGACGCATAGCACATGACTCCGATAACCACAGCATAATTGACGATGTTCTTAAGCTCCTCTATGTTCACAACATACCTTAAAAAACCTGTGAAGAAGGCCCCTGCCCCTAAGGCTATAACCCCTAGATCCGCGGCAATCCATAGCCCGAATGGGTAATTGTTGTTCAGATACGTCACATTCAGGGCCAGGCCCCAGCACATGAGTGTGGCGACAACACCCACCATCAAAGGGCCGTGCAAGACGGCGATCCAGAAAAGAAACCATTTAAGTTTACACCGTTTGACACCTTCCGGGAATAGCGCAGAATCAAATGGGGCTGATGCAGAATCCATAACAAACACTCCTTCTAAACTTAGTTCGCTTCGCTCACAAGTGGTCGAGTAGTTGATTAGTCGAGTGGTTTCAGGGACGTTACGACTCGACTATTTAACCCCTAGCCCAGACCGAGATTTATCAGCTTATAGCCCATAGTAAGCATGTCGCGCCAGGGCGGGCCTGGATTATGGGCTTGATATACTGTAAGTCGTCATAAGCGCCAGGGCGGGCACTCGACTAAAGTCGCAGGAATTTCAATGAGTTCTATAAATTCCGAGACGTCAGGGTTACGCGTGAGTTACGCTTTTTCCTTCCTCGCCTGCATAGGCCTCGCCCGCCTTCCGGACCCAGTCCCTTGTTGAGACATAGTAGACCTTGGGATTGGTGCCGAGTTTTTCCAGAAGCCGGAAAGCATACGGGCTCTTCTTTAACTTATGGACTTTGTGTTCCGGGTTGCTCAAATCTCCGAACGTGATGGCCCCCGCAGGGCAGGCCTGGGTGCAGGCTGTTTGATATTCGTCTTCATGAAGCTCGCGACGTCCTTCCGCGTATGCCTTGTCTTTGGCCCGCTGGAACCGGTGATAGCAAAAACTACATTTTTCGACCACACCACGCATACGAACGGACACGTCAGGATTCAGGTACTTTTTCATGCCTTTCGGCCACGTTGGATCCCACCAGTTAAAAACACGCACATGGTAAGGACACGCTGCCATGCAGTACCGGCATCCAAAACAGCGCGTGTACACCTGGCTAACAATACCGGTCTCGTGACTGTAATCCGTAGCCGTTGCCGGGCATACTGATACGCACGGGGTATGGTGGTGGCCGCTGCCCTCACAGTGTTGACACGGCCTGGGAATATAACAGATATCCGTGTCCGGAAAGGGGCGACCGTTAGAGATCTTGTAGACCCGCATCCAGAGCTGGCTGCGCATCCTGTCACTATTGTCTTTCCTGAAGGGCAGGTTGTTTTCAGCCATACAGGCCACCATGCAGGCGCCGCAACCCGTGCATTTGTCCAGATCAACTACCATACCAAATTTGTAAGTCTTCTTGTGCGCTCCATGATGTTCGTGTGCTTCGTGATGTGCCTCTTTCATCGTTACCCCTTCTTAAAATAGTCGAGTAGTCGAGTGGTCAATTAGTTGAGTGTTTTAATCACCTTACAACTTTACGACTCAACTATTTAACTACTTGACCAAAGTCATAGGAATTTTCCGCCGTAGGCGGACAGAAATTCCGAGACGTCAAGCTTTGGTCAGTTTGGCCCGAACGCCCCAGGTGGCAGACAGACCGGTGATCGGGTCTTCCACCACGCCCATGAGGCTATTCGCACTGACACCCTTGCCTGCCAGGTAGTCGTCATAAGCCGCATGACCAAGACCCTTGGGAATGCTTATCAAGCCAGGCATGATCCCCTCAAAAAGGTGCACCAGTACCCTGGCCTTCCCCCTGGGTGTTTCGAGCATGGCACGCTGACCTTCGGAAAGACCATAATTAGCCGCCGTTTTAGGATTGACCTCTACGAAAAGATCGTTCCGTTTCAACTCTGTTTCTTCCAGGGTCTTGGTGCAGAATGGCGGGTTTCCAATAGCGCCATTTGCCAGGCGCATCAATTCCGCGGGGATCAAAATGAGTGGATAAGTATCGGCATTTCCCTCCGGCCGCACTGGTTCGTAGTGGGGAAGATAGTCCAGGTCTTTACTTATCTTCATGCCGGTCTGGTCAAAGGCCGTGATGTAGAACTCAAACTTACCAGACGGCGTGCCAAAGGCCTTTTCCCATGCCGGGGGCCTGTAATCGGTGTCTTCTATGTAGCCTGTTTCCTCCAGAGTGTCCCATTTGTCTCCGATGGTCTCCTTCAACACGGTTTCGTAATCTTCCCACGGGAAGGCGTCACCAACGGACCCGTCTAAGGCCTTTGCGATGGTCATGATAACATCTCCCGCGTGCCTCGTATCAAATTGGGGCGATACCACTGGTTTGAGCAGGCCGAGTATGGGTTTTTGCAGACCCACAGGCGTGGGAAGATCCTCCCAGCGCTCGAGATAGTGGTGGTTGGGCAGAATCAGGTCTGCATGATAGGCAGTTTCGTCCATATAGGTTGAAAAACTTACCACAAAGGGAATGCGGTCGAACGCCTTGGCCACAGTTGCGGAGTCCAGGGTCGTATAGTATGGATCGGCCTCGTGCACAAGGAGCGCCTGTATCGTGCCGGCCTTCCCTCCATTAATGACTTGAGGCCATTTCTCCGGCAGATATCTGGTTAATGGATAGCGACTTGTGCCCGCGCCATCTATTCGAGGCTTACCGGAACCTTTCAAGGCTGTGGCATCCTGGGAAACGCCCGGCCATGCCCGTGTAGCCACTTGGGGACGGGTAGACACCCCCCCTGGCTTGTTGATATTACCTACCAGGGCATTTAGGGCATGGACGGCCATGCACTCGTAAAGGCTTCCCGACACGGTTCCCTTGCCGCGGCCCCAGATTGCCAATGACCGCTCGGCCCTGGCAAAGGCCCGGGCAAGCTCGACAATTTTTGTGGCCGAAAGCCCTGTAATCCCGGATACGGTCTCAGGCGCATATTTGGTCAAGACCAAGCGCTTGAAGCCCATGTACTTCTTGTCACTGGCGTCACTCCAGTCTTTAAACCCAAAGGTATGGTTTCTAATGAAGTTCGAGTCGTATAAGGATTCTTTTACGATCACGTGGGCCAGCCCCAAGGCCAGGGCCGCTTCAGTTCCGGGATTTACAGGATACCAATTGTCGGCTTTGGCCGCTGTATTGGAGAGGCGTGGCTCAATCTGAACCACGGTGGCCCGCTTTTTCAAATCGCCGGATCGCCAAATGCTGTGAGCTCTGATAACGCGTACGGGTGAGCCCCAGCCCTCTATAAGGCCACTTCCGAAACTCAGGATGAAGTTTGCACGTTCCAGGTCGTAGCCTACCGAAGCCGTATCCCCCTGCATGAGGCCCATGGCCAATTCATATGTATCTTCAGCAGAAGCTGTGCGGATGAAATTCGGTGACCCATAGGCCTTCAGGAAGCGATCAAACAACTGTGGGACGGTTCCCCGATCAGAAGCCAGAATACAAGCCACTGTATGGGACTGACCTTTCCGGCGCAGATCCCCAAGCTTCTGCACCACCTCATTGATGGCTTCATCCCAGGTGATTCTCTCAAACTGTCCCGAACCCCGCTTCCCAACTCGTCTTAGAGGGCTCGGGGCTCGCCAGGGGCCATACAGGAATTGCAGGCCGGCTGCTCCCAGTGGGCAGATACCCCCGTTGTTGACAGGATATCCCTCTCTTCCCTCAATTTTCGTGACGCGGTCGGCAACTTTTCTTACCGTGATACCGCAGCCACCCGGGCAAAGATTGCAGACCGAGTCTGCGTGAGTGACTTTTCCCCGTTGAGGAAGGCTCCCTTTCAGCCCTCCCAGTTGGTACCGTGGCCAGAGCTCCTGCGACCAGATGGTCATGTCATCCATTAACTTCCAGTTTACAGGTGTGAGCATAAAACCACCACCGGCCCCAGCCGAGAATCCGACGATGAGCTCAATAAACGTTCTTCTGTCCAATTTCATAGGTCTTCCCCTTGGGTTAAGTGCCTATTTATGGCACACGAAGCAGGCCTCATGGACGCCCCTTTTCTCCATGTGACACTCTGCACAGTCATCCATCTTCATTCGAGCGGGGTGTTCTATCTTTGTCCCACCGGAATCATCCGCCTGTTTCAGGTAATCCCAGCCGTTCTTCGCCAAGCCTGCGATGTTCCAGCCCCAGATATCCCGACTGTACTTGGTGAGACGATTATACTGGTAGGGCCTCACGTGGTCCGAGTCCCCTATAGGTCCGTGACAGATGATACATTCCAGTTCGCCCATCTTGACGTGGGCTGCATGAGAAAAAAAGACACACTGGGGCTGGCGGCCATAGATCAACCACGGAATCTCCTTGCCTGGCTCAACATATTCTTTGATGAGCTTGGCTTCTTCACGGTGTTCTCCCATAGGCTCTTCATGGCACTCGGCGCAGTTTTCGAGCTTGGGTATCCCGGAGAAGCTACCATCCTCGCGGAAGTAATGGCAGCTTTCGCAGCCTTCATCCACGGCTTCTTGATGGATTTTATGGCTGAAGTCGATTGGCTGCTGTTTTTCAGCATAAAGGATTGGTGGCAAGATGACCCAGCCGAGCGAAAAATGGGATACAAGGCCTACTGCAAACGCAGCGAGGGGTATGAGAAATCGCCAAGTGCCCGGTTTCTTTGGTTCACGAGTCGCTTCGACGGTAGCATGTTCTGCTGCTTGCTCATCTTGAGATACGGCTTGCTCTTTTTCTTCTGTTGTGCTCATGAAAACTCCAAATTGTTAAGTTTTTTAATACACAGATTACACAGATTTTCGTGAGTTATTGGGTTAAATTCCCCGAAGCTTGCTTCGTTTAGATTGTGAAAATCAGATAGGCGATACCCCGTAGCTTGCTGCGGGGTAGTTCATGGTTGAGTGATGGTTCTCCAAACCTAATTTCGTGATCCCGAGATCCCCACCTGCCTGGGGGTGTACCAAAAAAAGAATTTTTTCAGTTAGATGAAACCTAATGGTGAAAATATTTCAACTCATGCCCTAAAATGTTCCGTCCCCTTTACCCCGAAGCCCTGATTTTGTCAAGGAAAAATCAGAGTAAGACTATAAAACTCAAGTCTTTTACCCCAAATCACAGGACTAGTATTCCTTAGCTATGGGGCCGAATTTGGGCGCTTCGCCCCAATTGGAACACTTTTCTTGCTACCCACTACTGCAACACTCCGTGAACGGTTATGGAAGTTTTTGGCACAGAATGAGGAAAAAGACTACTTGCATGAATTCGATGAGACATCCGAGAGCATAAAGGGGGGCATGCTTGTGGAAGACAAATTGCCATGCAAATAGTGCCGCTGTTAGTAGAAGAGAGATTTGCAGTACCTTCACATAAAGGCGTGCATCAGCCGGCCTTTGCCTTGCTGAGAACGCCAGAAAAGCCCGGGTGCCCGGCACGCTGATTGCGAGGGAAAACCAGAACTTCTCCGTGGGGAAAAAGACCATCGGCCAATCGTAGCGAGCAAAAGCCTTGTTTACGAAAAGGATAGGCCAGTCCGGATTTACCAGAAAAAGGACCATCATGGCCACATAAATCATGGCCATCAACTCGAACGACCACCGGACTCCTTTTGGGAGACGCGCTGTTTCTAATCGGCTCACGACTTCTATTGCCCTTGTGACCCAGCCATTTTTTCAAGGATGTCCTTTTTTAGGGCATTAAGGTCCTCGCGTGTAATACGTGCCCCTTTCATGCCTCCGTTTAGAGCAATTTCAGACAGATAGCCATGACCGTCCTCTGTGACCAGCAGGTCTATATGGGCATAGGGAAACTTCCCCTGCTCCATCACGCTGTGGCACAGGCCAAGGTGGGCGTTAGTGAGGGTATACGGCCTGCTGGTCCCGCCTGCTGTGAGGTTCATTCTGAAGTTATTCTGATTTTCTCGCGTGTAAGCTTCGTAATAGTCACCTGCTACAATGACGCGCAAATCTGTGTAAGTCTCAAGAAATGGCTGCAACACAAAAGGGTATGAACGGGTGTTAAGCGAAACATGGTTATATAAGGCCTCGATACTGTCCCATCGATGGACCCCGAACCCGCATTGCAGGTGGTCCTCTTTTGTGACTACCGTGCCGATGCCATGCTGATTATAGGTGTTAATGGCATGCATGAGGTCTACCCGCCTGGCAATTATAAGGGTGTGGGGGATCATCCACTGCCGAAGGGATAGGGCCTGCGCCACCTTGGAATGGCCCAGGGTTTGGGAGAGGGCAGAGGGGAGGAACCGAACCCCTCTTTCCAGAAGATCGATGAAGGCGCGGTGCTTTACGTTCTTGAAGCTAAGCATCCCTATGAAGCAGTCGCCTGCATTCAGCTCATCATAGTGCTCTTTTAGTTCGCGGTTTGTCCGGATGATCACAGCAATAAACCCCAACTTTGGTTGAGTAATTGAGTAGTCGACTCAACGACTCAACCATGTCTATGTTTTAACGCAAGCTCAATCAGCCGGTCCAAAAGCTGGCTGAAAGAGATCCCGGCCGTCTTTGCAGCAAGCGGAAAAAGGCTCACGGGCGTCATGCCCGGGATGGTATTGGTTTCCAACACATAAATGATGTCATCATGGATGATCATATCCGTGCGGCTATAGCCACGACAGCAGAGGGCTCGATGGGCGGTGGCAGCATACGATTGGGCACGGTCAGAGAGCGTCTCACTGATACGGGCCGGACAGATCTCACTGGTAGCCCCCTCCCTGTACTTTGCCTCGTAATCAAAGAATGCATAGCCGGATTCAGGGATGACCTCCACAATAGGAAGTAGCTGGAGGTTGTGATTCCCAAGAACGCCTCCTGTGATCTCGGTTCCTTCCAGGTAAGTCTCCAGGATTACGTACGGACCATATTGAAAGGCCCTGTTAAGGGCCTCTGGTAACTCCTGTGGGGTCTGCACTATACTGGTGCCGATACTCGATCCGCCGTACCGCGGCTTAACAACCAGCGGAAACCCCACTTCTCCGGCCAAGACTTCCGGATCATAAGTTTGTCCGCGCACGAGAACTTCAAACGGTGGCACGGGGAGCCCTGCCTCTTTGTAAAGACGTTTTGAACTCCATTTATCCATGGCTAAGGCGCTTCCCAAGACGCCCGAACCCTGATAGGGGATATGAAGGAGATCGAGAAGACCCTGGACGGTGCCGTCTTCCCCATAAGGCCCGTGCAGGACAATGAATGCCACATCAATGCGGGATGCATCGGCCACGAGTTTTCCGAGATCGGTGGCGGGGTCATAGCGTGCAATGTCGTACTTGCTCTTATCGAGGGCGTCGTACACCTGGTTGCCACTTTTGATGGAAATGTCACGCTCGGAGGAAATACCGCCTGCAAGCAAGGCTACCTTTAGTTTTGTCATTGACCCAGTTGACCCATAAGATTCTTTTTGGCCTTGAGGAATTCGTCCATTGTAATCAAATCTTCTTTGAGAAGGTGGGCCAGTTTGGTAAGTTCCTCAGCACGAAGGATTGCAGGATCCACAAGTTGCTTGGGGGCTTGAGGGGCCGAATAATCGATAGTGAGTGGTCCCTGGGGCTGCCCGAGTTTAAGACTTGCAAGTCCTCCAAGCAGCGTTACCTCTACGGTGCGTCCCTGGAAGACAGGGTCCTTGAGAGCATCTGTCAATTTTTTACCCCGCTTTTTTATGAAGTACCACCACAGGCCCCATGATCCAATGATGAGCACGCCCACACCGGCCAGGATCCATGGCAGGTAGTTGATGACAGTCCTGAAAAAGATCATGAGAGCACCGAGGCCAAGGATCAAGAGAACGTGAAAAATAAGGATAAAATAGGCCAACAGGATGCCCCTAAAAGGACTTTCCTGTGGCTGCAACAGATTGTGAACTTTATTATTATTCATCAATATTCCACCCTCTGGCAGGGCACTCCGTACACTTTGGATTTCTTTTTAAGCAAAATGTGTGCCCGACGTGCACCAGGAGTGCATGGTACTCATTAAACATGGGAGCGTCAGGCTCGAGACAGTCCATAAAAAAGTCGCGCACTTCATCGTAAGACGTCTCTTCAGGGATGAGATTGTGTCTGAAGAGGATTCGTCTTGTATAGGCATCTACAACAAAGGTCGGCTTGTCCCCAGCGTAAAGTAGAATGCTGTCTGCGGTCTCCGGTCCGATCCCATTGATGGATAGCAACCTGCTTCGCAAGGTGTCAACGTCATCGGCAAGAAGGTGATGAAGGTCACCAGCACTTTCCTGAACAAGGAACCGGACAAAGTGTTTCAACCGCCTGGCCTTTATGTTGTAATACCCTGCGGGCCTGATCACAGTTGCTAAATGTTCGACCGGCACGTGATAGAGCGCGTACGGTGACAGGAGGCTTCTTGCTTTCAGGTTGGTTATGGCCTTTTTTACATTTCGCCAGGCCGTGTTTTGGGTAAGAATGGCGCCAACAACGACCTCAAAGGGAGAATCTCCCGGCCACCAGTGACGGGGGCCGAGGGCCTTGTATAGTCTGCTGTAAAGATCCAACAAAATCGTCTTCCTATCAAACATGAGGGATCAGGAACCGAAGCGCTCCACCAGCTCTTTCTCATAACGTTGTGCCTTTTCCAGACCGGTAGAGGTTCCGCGCAACATATTTAGCTTCATGATAAGGAAATTTAGCTTCTTGAGTTGACGATATTTCTCTTTTGTATCTTCCATCCCGGCCAGGAGGTCTTCGGTCTTGGCAATCTCCTTACTTAGAGCCACCTCTGGAGGCACGTACCCAGCATTCTTTAAGATTTTGTAGGCTATCCGGAGGTCCTCTGGCACATGGGAATCGTCATCGAGCTTAAGGGGTTGTCCTGTTCCGGGAAGGTCATCAAATGCTCCTTCCCGTATAGCTTTAACTATACGCCTTTCAGCGATTTTCTGAAAGCAGATCATAACTTGTACAGTTCTTTATCAAGAAACAGGTTCACGATATTCTTGTCGAGTCGTCCCGCTTCTGCTTCGGCCTTAAGGATTTCGCCACCTTTCTCAGGACTTATGGCACGGCGATAGGGGCGGTCCGCAGCCGTCAATGCGTCAAAGACGTCCACAACGGATAAGATGCGGGACTGGAGGGGAATTTCGTCACCCTTTAGTCCCCTGGGATAGCCGGTTCCGTCAAGGAGTTCATGGTGAGTTGCGGAAAAAAAAGGAACGTTCTTTAAAGTTCTTGTAAAGGGGATATTCTTTACAATATTGTGTGTAAATTCTACATGGGTTTGGATTCTTTCGTATTCCTCTGCTGTCAGGTTTCCTTTCCTGACCGAAAGGTGTTTAAACTCTTTTTCAGAGATGCAGGGGGTCATATTTCCCGAGAGATTTTCATAAGTCTTGGACGCTATAACCTCCAGGGTTGCAAGGTCTTCGTCTGAGAGAAAATTGGATCGGTTTACCCTCTGGATAAAGCTCAGATCTGCTTCTATTTCCTGTTCCACTTTATTGATTTCTTCGCTTATGCTGTCATCAGGTCCGTCTTTCCCGCCTTCCGGGCTTGATATGTTTCCGGCATGCCCGGCTTGATGGATACGGTTTAGCTTGAGGGCTTTGATCAACTCAAAGCGATTGACAATGGCTTCCATCGCCTCGTCGCTGAGTCGATTCTTCTTGTCCAAGATGCGCTCAGAGACGCCAATTTTGCCTATGTCATGAAGCCAGGCTGCATATGAGAGTTCTTCCGTTTGCTCAGGAGTGAAGAACACATCGGCAAAGGGACCCGTGGTTTGCTTATTGATGGCCAGGGCTATGGCCCCGGAATAGGCTGCTACTCGCCTGGAATGACCTGCGGTGTGAGGACTTCGAGCATCGATGGCCGAGACAGAATACCGGATCAGGGCCTCAAACAGCCTCTTGATATCCACAATCAATTTGGCATTTCGGATCGCCACCGCTGCCTGTGAGGCCAAGGACATGACAAGGTCTTCGACTGATTTGGGGAAAACGGTGGCAGTAGTTATTTTGTCCATGGCATTGATCAACTGGAGCACACCCAGGATTTGGCCTTCCCTGTCTTTCATTGGCACAACTATCATGGACCTTGTCACATAGTCGTTGCGCAGATCGAAGTCAGGGTTGAAACTGTACGGTACTGTTTCTGGCAGACTGTAAGCGTTCTCTATGTTTAGAATTTCTCCTGTAATGGCTACATAGCCCGCGACACTCTCTCTTGAAAGAGGAAGAGGATAAGGTCTGAACCCTGGTGGAGGATCCGGCCTTCGAATCAGAGTTTGGTTTTGAGCTACGTGAAAGAAAAGCTTACCGTCCTCCAGAATATATAGACTCCCGGCATCTGCGCGTGTAAATTCTCTAGCCTCACGGACGATTAACTCCAGGAGCTTTTCCAGATTGATTTCGCTGGAGAGGGCAATCCCGATCTGATTTAGCTTTTTAATCTCTTTTTGTAAGACACGGTCTTCCGGCAATTTCTCCCTCTTTAGAAACGCGCACTAGGCGATCTGTTCACCCGATTTGTATTTTCTCTGCGGACTCTGCGCTCTGCAGTGAACTATTGCCATTTTCTTTTACATACAGGATTTTAGAGGGGTTTTCAAGACTTTTTGGTTCATGGTTTATGTGGGTAAAGCTTCAACTGATTGAATCGCTTGGCGATTCAACATGATCCACCCCTCCAGAGGCGGACGCGCAGGTTCGTTGCGGTACGGGGATAGTTGTGCTATCTATCTGCAAACAAAACGCGATTATTTGTTCTGGTTCCGATGCTCTGCGTCGGAACCCGGACTCCCGGACGCTTTGCGTCCGTTGTCAAAGGCGCAGAGCGCCAGGCGGAGTACGTTCCCACGCAGAGCGTGGGAACGAGATTGAAAGCAGGAGGCCATTATGAAGAGCCACCAGTTTGGTTACGCTAAGCTGGATCAGCCTGGAGTTACTCAGTTGTTGTTTCATCCCCGCAAAGAAGTCGATTCAAAACCGCCACCTGGTGCCATAGATTATGACATTATTGTGGAAGAGGATGTTCAGGTCGGCGCCAGGTTTCACATGGCAGGAGCGGAGGATCCGAATATTCTGTTTTTTCACGGCAACGGGGAGATCGTTAGCGATTACGACAGCATCGGCCCCATGTACAACGAGCATGGCCTGAGCCTCCTTGCTGTGGACTATCGAGGCTATGGGAGGAGTGGAGGCGTACCCACGGTCACCTCCATGATGCGTGATGCCCATGTCATATTCAAGGAAGTCCAGCACTGGCTCCAAGATGCAAAACGCGAGGGTCCCATTGTGGTCATGGGCCGATCCCTTGGAAGCGCCTGTGCTATAGAGTTGGCGGCTTCCGACCAAGCAGACATATCAGGCGTTATCATTGAAAGCGGCTTTGCTCAGACGGTCCCCCTTTTGAATTGCCTGGGGGTTGACACACAGGCACTTGGTATCACGGAGGGAGATGGCTTTAAGAATTTGCAAAAGATCGCACAGATTGCCAAACCAACTCTTACCATCCATGCCCGGTACGACCAGTTTGTTCCTGTGATGAGTGCCGAAATCTTAAACGTTCAATGTGCTGCGCGCAGCAAAGAATTTCACATGATACCCGGTGCCGATCACAACACCGTTATGCTACGCGCTGGCAAGGAGTACTTTAAAATCATTAAGCGGTTTACAGACAAGATTGAAGGTAAACGCCAGAAGCGTTCTTTCCGCCGAAAGCGGAGAAGGTGAGACCTTTCTCAACGGTCTTGCTACATATTTGAGGCCGTCTACTGGCAACTCAGAGTGCAGAATGGACATCCGCTTCCTGTCCATCGGGATGAATCTTTATTTTTCCTAACTGAACCGTCTTGACCATCTTCCCGTCGTTGGAGCTTAAGGGGGTAAGAATGTGCAGAGACCGCTCCTCCAAATCAACTTCTTGGAGGATGCCGAGCGCTAAGAGACAATCTTCTGAGTCACAAAGACCTAAGAGTAAATTTTTTATGGCATCTATTCGCACATTCCTTTCTTCGCACCATACATACCCCTTTGGACCTACCTGCGAAAGCGGCACTTTCACTATTTGAGATTCTTTGAAATATTCCCTATACTTCTCTTCTCTGAAGCGTCTTCTCACCTCGGAGGGCCTTTTTTGGGCGTGCGCAGAAATCGGCAGTCGAAAAACAGATACGGTGTGCCGTCTTTCCAAGTATGTGAGAAGGTGTTCAATTTCTGACGATTCCTGAAGTGCAAATATATATTTGGGGCAGAGTAAATCCACCTTGTTCAGCTTCAGTTCGGCGCCGGCAACTCCGAGTATAAGACCGCTGGTGTTGACGATTACGGCCTCGGCCCCTAAATTTAGGGCCTTGTCTGCCATCTTTTTTGTAGCCACCACGATCTCTAAGAAGTGACCAGCAGGGGAAGTCGCCCCGATGAACCGCATATGGTGAGGTTTAAGGGTATCGCATGGATCCGTTGGATCAGTATAAAGCATCATACCCAGGGTCGTGGGCGGACCTAAATGAGTTTGTCCCACATCACAATCGATCAGGGCAACGATCCGGTTGACATGTGTCAAATAATGTGTGAGATACTTTGAAAGGGTGCTTTTACCCGAATCCGGTATCCCCACGACCAGAGAAATTCCGCTTTCCTTAGAAATGGTTTCTGCCGCGGCTTTCCACTTGGGAGAAACACTAATAGTTTTCATAGGTTAATCCCATCTAAGCTTTATAGCCTACTTGAGCTTTTTTCTGATCTCCTCCCAGTCTTTCACCCACTCTGCATCCTCTACAAATATTGCTGAACTCACCCTTATTTGATGCAGGCCCGGCAAAACAGATAAAGACTGCCAGAACTCTCATAAAGGTACCTTTGACATAATTCACGGCCTTATACAACACCATCCTTTTTCAGAATGGAATACAAATTATTGATTCCTTAAACCCCACTCCCATTTCAAAAGCACATACTGTGGAGGAAATCGGTGATTTCTGGGACAATCACAGCCTTGCCGACTACTGGGATCAGACCCATGAGGTTGAATTTGAGGTCAGAGCCCAACATAGACGGCGTGTAACAATCTTGCCATCATGAACCGGCTCTAAAAGGATTACTTTGAAACTGTAAAACTAAAGAGCGTCCACAAACTTCATTTCTTCGTTGACAGGAGGAACAGGATGTCCCCAATTTGCCTTGTGCACGTTCTGCACGAACGTCCCCTTTGATGGACCGTCACATATCATCAAAGCATTGCAATAGCAAGTTTGTTCTTTAGTTAATTTTAGATGTTATGACGCTTACTTATTTATTTATGAACGTCCCCATTGGTCCCCCATTGGTCCCATGTCCCCTTTCTCCCCTGAGACCTGCCCCCTCCTTTTTTCACGGCTGCACGATTTCGCTTGTCAAGTTCAGGCTAATCCATTATTATTATATTTTACAAAAGAGGATCTTGGTTTGCAGGTCACTATCGATGTTCCATGCCCGCCGTTGCAGCGTTTCATCGAGCACTAATTCTCCTGCGTTCAGAAATCCCCAAGAAAGCTACGGCACGTAATCGGCCCAGTCGAGGCGATGCCCTAATTTAGGGCGCTGCCCGTCGCGAGTATCGGTACGCCGGCGTTAAGGCAGGTGTTGTTTTGTATTGAACTTCCTGCGACTTTGGTTGAGTGCCCGCCCTGGCACTCAACTAATCAACCCCTGGCCCAGACCCTGGCCCAGACCGGGATTTATCAGCTTGTAGCCGATAGTAAGCATGTCGCGCCAGGGCGGGCCTGGTTTGCAGGGATTACAGCTTGATTCAGGCATGTCGCGCCCCTGGCCCAGACCGGGATTATGGGCTTAGTAGATCGATTTAAGCAAGTCGCGCCAGGGCGGGCAGGGCGGGCACTCAACCAATTGCGGAGCGAAGCGGAGCTAAGTTCTATGACACAGAACAACATCCAGCAAGACAAGATTCGAAACGTCGCCATCATCGCCCATGTCGATCATGGAAAAACCACCCTTGTGGACCAACTGTTCAAGCAGAGCGGTATGTTTCGCGACAATGAGCAGGTTGATGAGCGACTAATGGATTCAATGGATCTGGAGCGGGAGCGGGGCATCACCATATCCTCGAAGAACGGGTCCTTTGCGTATGACGGGTATCGGATCAACATCATCGACACGCCCGGCCATGCCGATTTCGGCGGTCAGGTCGAGCGGGTTCTGAATATGGCCGATGCTGCGTTGCTCCTCGTTGATGCACAGGAAGGCCCAATGCCCCAGACGTACTTTGTGCTCAAGAAGGCCCTTGCCATCGAGCTGCCCATCATCGTGGTGATCAACAAGATCGACAAACCAAACGCCCGCCCGGACTGGGCACTGGATCACGTATTTGACCTCTTTGTGAAACTGGACGCCCCTGATGACATCCTCGATTTCCCGGTCATCTATGCCTCCGCAAAGGACGGTTACGCCGTAACCGATACAGGCGAACAGGGCTCGTCCATGGCGCCCCTTATGGAGACCATCGTCTCTTACGTGCCGCCTCCGTCCGGCGATCCAACAGGCCCCCTGCAGCTGCAAGTAGGCTCTATCGACTATTCATCCTTTCTGGGTCGCCTCGGCATCGGCAAAATCACTTCAGGGGCTCTCAATGTTGGCCAGGCTGTTGTTGTAGCCGACCAGACAGGGGCGCTTGTCCCTGCCGCCATTTCCAAGGTGTATCGATTCGAGGGCAACCGCAAAGTAGCCGCAGCCCATGCCGGCGTGGGCGAGATCGTTGTCGTTGCCGGGATGGACTCCGTCGCAATCGGCGACACCTATACGGTCCCGGATAACCCATGCCCGTGCCCGCCGGTTCCCATTGATCCGCCAACGATTTCGGTGAACATCCTTCCCAATGATTCGCCCTTTGCGGGCAAGGAAGGAACCTTCGTGACATCTCGCCATCTTGCCGAGCGTTTGCATCGGGAAACCCTGGCGGATGTCGCGTTGGTCGTAGAAGAGTTGGCCGAAGACGTGGGTTTCAAGGTCTCGGGCCGCGGGGAACTGCATATAGCCATCTTGATTGAAAAAATGCGAAGAGAGGGTTACGAATTTCAGGTATCTCGCCCCCAGGTTGTGATGAAACAGCAAGCTGACGACACCCTGGAGCCCTATGAGGAGCTGACCATTGACGTCGATGAGGAATACATGGGCGCGGCAATGGAAGCGCTCGGCCTGCGCAAGGGCAGGCTCATTGATATGCAACAAGGAAACGGCCAGACGCGCCTCAAGTACAAAATACCCACCCGGGGGCTTATCGGCTACCGGTCTGAGTTCATGTCCAGCACCAAGGGCATGGGCGTTATGAACTATGTTTTCCTGGAATACGGCCCCTACGCCGGCGAAATCCGCTATCGAAGAAACGGCGTCCTGGTTTCCAAGTCCATCTGCATGACCGTGGCCTATGCCCTGTTCAACCTGCAGGCCAGAGGCAAGCTCTTTCACGGGCCTGGCGTTGAGGTCTATGAAGGACAGATCATCGGTGAGCACAGCAGAGACACCGACCTGGTGGTGAACCCCGCCAAAGGAAAAAAGCTGACCAACATGCGGGCAGCAGGCTCCGATGAAAACGTTATTCTCATGCCACCGTCGATCATGAGTCTGGAGGAATGCATTTCCTACATCAACGACGATGAGCTGGTCGAGGTCACCCCCAAAAACATACGGCTCAGAAAATGCCAACGGGGGCAAACCTGCACGCCCGCAGCCCTACAAAATGCTGCATGAGTCATGCAGTTGCAGGTTCGGCCAAGAACTGAAAGGGCCTTCGCCCCCCCAAAAAAGAGATACAAGAAAGGAAGTTGTTGAACTATTATGTCTTTTGAAAATTTGCAGTTAGCTTCGCCTATCCTGAAGGCCATTGGCGAATGCGGTTA
>Ga0114922_10002271_pt1 | contig 18047 bp, 12 predicted proteins | sample AartaG_FD_100975 | JGI IMG/M metagenome (GOLD analysis project Ga0114922, IMG submission 100975) | Deep subsurface microbial communities from Aarhus Bay to uncover new lineages of life (NeLLi) - Aarhus_00045 metaG | ecosystem: Environmental > Aquatic > Marine > Oceanic > Sediment | place...
AACCTCGTAGAGGTTTTATTATTGTAAAATCTGATCGGCCCACCAGCGAATCAAATCCTCGTAGAGGATTCATAATTTTATTCGAAAAATAATTAAACATCTACGATGTTTTTATATTATGCCTTTTTAATTTTTAAATCTTCCAATTCTCCATCGCTCTGGTGATACCCTGTCTCCTTAACCAGCCACTCCGCTTCTTTGAAATGCTCCTGAAACTTAGCTTGCATTTCACCTTGTCCCAAGTTGTGAGTTTGTGTGAAAACGCCTTGAATATTTCATAAGGACAATAAAAAGGCGATCAAACAGGTGTGTCGTGAATTCACGTTTCTTTGCAAGAAACTGGGCCTGTTTGATTGTGAACTGATTGCTATTGATGGGAGTAAATTTAGTGCTTCCAACAGCAATCGTAGAAATTTTACAAAGAACAAGCTTGATAAGTTGATTCGTAAGGTTGACTCTCAGATAGACTTATATCTCAAAGATATGGACCATGGTGATGAAGCTGAGAGGGATGTAAAGCAACTCTCTGACGAAGATCTGAAAGAGAAAATCGAACAGCTTCGCAATCGTAAGGAGAAATATCAAGAACTCCATTCTCAATTAGAAAAGACAGAACATTAAAAAATGTCAAGATGATCACATCTGTACCTATATGCCGAGTCCGACAAAATCTCAAAATAAAAGTCTCGGTCTTTACACTTCTGATGATTCCAAAAAAGATCGGAAACAACCGGGGTTTGCCCACCTCATTATCATTCAAATCCCTGGACTCACTGACGCTTTGTCACTTCAACACATGTTTGCTTTACATCCAATCGCCAACTACAACGCATTTTGGAAGTGCATTATACGTTAAATTCACTGCACCAACAACACCTTCATCGAACGACGATAACTCTTCGTCCGCATAAAAACACATAAACCCCCGAACCGACTTTCTCCCCGCGCTCCCCGCATCCATCCCAAAGAGCTTCATAATCCCCGGCTTCTTTCACTTCGTCACAGTGACGACTTCGCCAGGTTTAAAATTGTGGGTCGGATCGAAAGTTATGAATCGTGTACCACCGCCCGAAAATCCTCCCAGATGTTCGCCGGACATGGATCCGTCCACGTTGAAGGTGGTATTGGCATCAAGAGTAGTATCATCCACATGATCGTTGAACGTCACCTGAATAGTGCTGCCGGTGGGTACACTGCGTGCATTTGGAGCCGGTGTATGGGTATCAACTACAAATACATAGATGAGACTTGCCCAGGCCGTTCCCCACATGCAATCTTCGGGAGCGGTTCCGGTGCCCCTCGTCATCGCATACTGGTTAAAAGCCCAGAAGACATTATCATCGGTGGGGTCCAGCGACATGCCTGTGTAGTCTCCCCAGCGGTTTCGATCGCCAGGCCAGCTTCCAAATGCTCTGAATATTTTGCCCGGAAAATTGGGTATCCGCCCGGGAATAGCCGGAGTACCTGTACAATCCTGCAGAACGTGGGAGGATTCGTTGACTCGACCTTTTCTTAGAATCATTCCTGGCATTTTGACCGAACAGGGGTGTTTCGATCCAGACAATCAGACTCATCAAGATTACAACATATTGTCTGCTCAATGATCCCCATTTACGATCCATCTTTTCCTACACATTAATGACTTTGTTGATTTAATCGATATTTTCCGGTTTTGGAGTACGTAAGTTATTGTTTTTTAGTTCAACATTTTCACTTAAAGGCATTAAATCAACAGTGTCATTAATAAATGCCCGATTCAAAAAGAATATATCGAATAAAACTGTATGAAAACGGAGAGAAATTATTTTGTAAAAATAAAATTTTGAGGTTATATGACCATTCCTCGTTTTATCTCATTAGAATCAGCTTCCCGATCTTCGAACCCTTTTCTGTTTTCAGATGGACAAAATAGACGCCTGATTCAGCCTTATCCCCGGAATCCTGTCTTCCGTCCCATTTCACATAGTGGTTCCCGGCCGGTTTCACCCCGTCCACCAATGTCCTTATTCGCTGACCCCTCATATTATAAATGATAAGCCGAACGCCGCTTTCATGGGGCAGCAGAACCTGTATGGTGGTCTCGGGATTGAACGGATTGGGAAAGTTCTGATTCAGTGTGATGTCTATGGGATATGAAGCATTATTCCCCTCTTCCACAGGACTGTGACCGGAATCCTCCCTGGCCAACACCAGATAACAGAATTCAGTTACGCTCACATAGATATATTTACTGGAGTAATTGACGATATTGAGTTTTATCCATTCACCGTTAGAAGTGAAATAGTAATAAACCGGAATATCCAATGGACTGTCCACACCCGTACCCACGAGGGTCGAAGGGGTGTATGGAATACGAATCCTCACAGGAACGTTAAACTGCAGACCATCGGGTCCAAAATGATACCTCACACCGAAACCAATGACGTTCTCGGGCATCGCAGGCGGATCATCCACGACGCCGATGGTCAACTGCGTATCGTAGCTCAAGGCACCTTCGGGAATGGTAAGCTGGATATCGGTCGTTTCATACAGCACAACACCTCCGTCCCGGCCCACAGACTCAACCTTCGTCACAGTGACCGTCTCATTTCCGATCCCGAAAGAATAGGTCTGGTCGAATTCATTCACGGGAAAAGCAAAGTCCTCACACTGGACCTGTACGGTCACAGTACTTCCCATGTTGAAATCGACCAGGGGATCGTAACGGATGATGACGTTCCGGGAATTTGGATCCACCATGACCTGTCCGCCCAACAAACCGAAACCTCCCAGGATCACTCCTGCAGCATTCACCCATACATGCAGAGTCGATTGATCGATTTCAGACCCATCACCGCTAACCGTAAATCCGATGACCGTATTCTTCGGAACTTCACTGGATCCGGGAGCCGGGAAGATATGCTTCAGATAGGGAGGTTCGGCGTTCCTGACAATCCCTCTGCCATTCAGGGCGATTTCCGTTTTATTTGCATTAGGATCATTGCTCGTTAATTGCAACCCCGCATTCTTGGCTCCTCCTGTCGTGGGACCAAATCTCACCTCTATGTTCCGAGTCGCACCCTGGAACAATACAAACGCTCCTCCTCCAACGACAATCGCAAACTGATCAGCATTCGCACCTTCCATGGTCGTTGAGGTCACGACCAAATTCGCCGTCCCTTCGTTGGTCAAAGTAAAAAGTTTAGATGCATGGGATCCAATTTCAACGTTCCCAAAATCCCATGAAGACGGATTCACTGTCATCCCGGCGGCCATACCGGTACCGCTCAACGGAACATCCTTTGGATTCTCGTCCGGATCGTTGCTGACGATCCGCAAGATCGCACTTAGAACTCCGGTGCCGGTCGGTTTGAAATTCACCGAAACATCACGGCTTGCCCCCGGAGCCAGTGAAAATGCGCCTCCCCCGCTCATGATTTGAAACTGGTCTGTATTCGTTCCGATAAGGCTCGTCCCGGTCACTTCCAACCCGAGAGTGCCTTCGTTTTTAACAGAGAAGAACACCAATGTGTTGGAGCCGATCGGAACATTCCCAAATATCTTCAAAGCCGGACTCACATCGATGTCGGGTGCAGCCGTTTGAGAGCCATATCCGATCAATGAAACATCCCTGGGATTCTCATCGGGATCATTGCTCGTCAAACGCAGCGTTCCTGTCTTAAAACCTGTGGTAGAGGGAGCAAAATTGATGACGATGTCCCGCGTTGCACCTGGAGTCAGAGTAAAACTGCCACCGCCGCTGACGATGTTAAATAAACCCGCGTCCGAACCCACGAGATCCGTGGAGGTGACACTCAAATTCTCCGAACCCTGGTTGCTCACTGTAAAAGTTATCGACGCACTCGATCCGATAACAATTTGACCGTAATTCCATGAAAGAGGCGTCACAGCGATGTCGGGTACGGGTACAGGAGTTCCGTTTCCGTTCAACGGGACATCCTTTGGATTCTCATCGGGATCGTTGTTCAATAAACGCAGTGCTCCGGTCCTGGCGCCGATGGTTGTGGGGGTAAAACGCACGACGAGATCGTATGACAAACCGGGACCCAGAATAGTACTTCCGCCACCGCTGACAATGGTGAACTGGGCCGCATCCGTGCCTACAAAACCCGTTGAAGTGATGTTTAGATTTGCCGAGCCCTCGTTGGTAACCGTAACGGTAAATGAGGTACTCGACCCGACATTGACATCACCGTAATTCCAGGATGTCGGCGACACGGCAATGTCCGGAACCGGTGCCAGAGTCCCCGTCCCGCTCAAAGGAACCACCACGGGATTCTCATCGGAATCATTGTTCTCCAAACGAAGCGCCGCCGCTTTAGCCCCCGTGGTTGAGGGATGAAACCTCACCACGACATTGCGCGATGCACCAGGCGTCAGGGTGTACCCCCCGCCGCCGCTGTCGATGTCGAACTGACCCGGATTCGTGCCCACAAGACTCGTCGAAGTAATGGTCAGATCCCCTGAACCCTCGTTGGTTACGGTAAAGGTCCCGGATGAACCGGACCCAACGGTGACATTACCGTAATTCCAGGATGTCGGTGTCACCGCAATATCCGGTACAGGCATGGGTGTGCCGTTCCCGAGTAAGGGGACATCCCCCGGATTATCATCGGGATCGTTACTCATCAAACGCAGCGTTGCGTTCATGGGGCTCGTGCTCTGGGGTGCATAACTCACGACAACATCGCGCGTGGTACCGGGAGTCAGCGTGTAACCCCCTCCGCCGCCGGTGATGCTGAACTGATCCGCATTTGTGCTCACAAGACTCGTCGAAGTGACGTTAAGATCCGCTGAACCCGTGTTCGATACTATGAAGGTCTTGGATGAAGTCGATCCCACGGCAACATTACCAAAATCCCATGATACCGGAGTCACGGCAATATCCGGCACAGGCATAGAAATCCCGCTTCCACTCAGGGGCACATCTTTGGGAGTCTCATCCGGATCGTTGCTCACAAATCGTAGCGTTCCTGACCTGGCACCGGTGATGATGGGGTTGAAACTCACGGCAACATCACGCGTCGTACCGGGAGTCAGTGTGAAACCACCACCACCGCTATCGATGTTGAATCGAATCGCATCCGTACCCTGAAGGCTCGTTGAAGTCACGTTGAGATTCACCGTCCCTTCGTTGGTGACTGTGAAGGTTTTGATAGAAATCGTCCCAACAATGATATTGCCGTAATTCCATAACGGGGGTGTCACAGAGATGTCCGGCGAAGGCACCGACGTCCCATTCCCGTTCAATGTCACATCCTTGGGATTCTCGTCCGGATCATTATTCATAAAACGGAGTGTTGCCGTCCTGGCACCGGTGGTTGTGGGGTTAAAACTGACGATAACGTTACGCGCGGCACCGGGAGCCAGTATGAAACTACCTCCGCCGCTGTTTATATTGAACTGCCCCGCGTCTGTACCCACAAGACGCGTCGAGGTGACCATCAGATCGGCAGAGCCTGTATTTGTCACGGAAATGGTTCTTGCCGAACTCGACCCCACTATGATATCCCCAAAATTCCAGGATATCGGACTGGTCTCGATATCCGGTCTGTCAGGCTGGGAAATAACTGTCGTATCTGCAGCGTCCCAGGGATTCCATGTGAGCGGGACTTCATCGAATGCCGTACCACCCAATCCGTCATCGAACTCGATACGGAAAACCTCACCCGCAGCCCACGGAGATGAGAAAGTGCCACATTGAACCCACCATTGTCCCGTAACGGGATCGTATCCGCATCCGGCAGACGTTTGAGTTAAAACATCGCCCGGTCTGGCTGTGATATACGCAATATAGGAAAGAGAGACGGGTTTGGAGTCATCGGTATACTCGACAACGCCCAATACGCTGTGAGGCGTTCCCGCAGAAATGGATCCGATGAATAAAAAACAACACCCCAATATGGTAAATAATGACAGTCCCCTTCTCTTTTGAAGAAAACAGGGTAGGTCGTTCAAGTACGATGCTTGACTTAGATTCATTTTAAGTTTGTTTTTTAACATTTAGAAACATGATAATTTCATTTAAATCATCAAGTAGAAATGGGCATAACTTTAAAAATATACATTTTTTACACATAAAATCAAGGAAAATATTTTTCAAAATAAATCATTCATTATCCTCTCTTGCCAACAGGAGCGTATCCCCTACCTTCAGGAGAAAACCCTCTTTCATTTGAATAACCCGTACTGCCGACATCCTCTCATTCACCGACACAACTTCAGCTAGTCCGATGGATAAAACTGCCATCGATGGGATCCTCACCGATGCTGTAATCGGTTCAAAATTATGACGGCACCGAAGGATAAGGTTCTTGAAATTCTAACCAATACGCCCGTATCGAAAGACATTCCTTCGGGTCCTAAATAATGACATGAACCCACGGCCCTCAGGGTATCGGGAAACGAGGTAGGATTCAGGATCCGGCCAATCACAATGGTCGTTTCATCGGAAAAAGCTTCGGGCGGGATATCGACTTGTAAAAGAGAAGTGTCCGATACTGAACCCCCTTCTTTGGGCCCAAAGGATTCTCTCGCAGTGATCACAACTGTATCGGACACTATTTTGAACTGCGTGACAGGATCACGACCCCATACCGCTCCCTCCCAATGGTCAAAGTGATACCCCGGACCGGGAACGGCCTTCAGGCTAACCATCGTTTTATTCTATTACTCTGAAAAACTTTGTATTTTTAACAAAATTATTGATCGATGTTATGGGGTGTTTGGGATGTGAACTTTAGGCACTTTAAACTTTAGTTTACTTTAGGCACTTGCGCTTTAGCGCGTTATGAATATAATCGATCAGATTGGGGATCACCTCGATTTGTCCAAAATTCGAATGAGGTTGAATTTCAACAAGAAGTCTGTGTGTGATTAACTGAAAATCCGCCTGTATTGTGAAAGGTCTAGTCATGATAAAGGAGACCGTTTCCGAGGCGGATTGAATATCACCGGACCATCCCTGGAAACGGAAAATACTGTCGGCCCGAACGACTGCCGAAATCCATACTGTATCCTCTTCGGCATACCATTCCTTTACCAAGTATTCTAAACCGGAAGGATGGGTCCTCAGAGTCATTTGATAAACTGGTCGCAGCCAATTCATCTCACCCGCATCATCCATAGGGCCATCGGTTAATTGAACATCCACCGTGGCAGTGCCGATATCTCCGTCATCCAAATCGACAATATTTATGGTTGAAAAGCAAGTCAAAAATAATATTATTAATTTATTTATAATAAATATGTTTGCGTAAAAATAAATGAACGATCCTTCGTTGTCATTTATCGCTGAAGCATTAAAGATGTAGCATTCTTTCTTATTGAACCAGGAGTATCCGTCTCACCTGGCTGAAACCTCCGACTCTCATGCAAAGGATGTAAACGCCCGAAGCGACAGGAAGACCATTTTCATCCCTCCCATCCCAGATCACTTCATATGAGCCAGCCTTTTTGATTTCATCCACCAAAGGCCTTATCTCTTCACCCATCATGTTATACAGAAAAATCCGAACCCTGCCTTCTCTTGGCAATTGATATGCGATGGTCGTCTCCGGATTAAAAGGATTGGGATAATTCTGGGCGAGCGCATATCCAACTGGTGAGGACTCGGACTGCAGATTGAAAATGTCTCCCCCTTCATCCGCAGGTTCGTAAGTCAGGCTGATCACTGTCTCAGCTCTTAAAACTCCTTTTTCGTCCGAAAATTCCACTTTGAGGGTCTCTCCCTCCTTCCATCTTGTCGGAAAACTCGCGCACTGCACGAGCCAGTAATCATCCCCGAGCATACAACCCGGCGAATCGTCCGTCAACCTCTCGCCGGAACGCGACTCGACATAAGCCGAAAAGTGGAAAATTTTCTCTCTGAAGGTCGGAATCATGTCACCCCACACAGCATGGGGGGCACCGGAGCCATCTTCTCCGGCTGTGATTCCCGCTTCGGCTGTAACTCGTTTTGCCTGCGCATCGTCAGGCCAGGTCACGTCGGCTGTGACGTTCACGTAATAGGGATATCCTGCCCGTACATCGAAATCCGTTGGCGGAATCCCGGGGATGTACTGCTGATAACCCTGGATGGTGGCATCCCATTTCGCTACGCCGTTACAGGTGGGAATGTCGGCCATGAGTTCCGAGGCTCTGGTAATGCCGGTCTTATCATGCGTCAGCATGACTTCATTGAAGTCGGTCGCCGGTGTGGTGATGAGGACGAAAGAAGGAGATGCAACAGGACCCATGAGGGTAAAGACGGTATCGCAAGTCACATTCACATAATAGGGGTACCCGCCCTGGACCGGAAAATTCGTGGGAGGAATACCGGGGACATACTGCTCATACCCCTGAATCGCGGCATTCCATCGAGCGACAGAATTGCAGGATGGGATGGCTGCCACGAGATCTGAAGCGTTTTTAATCCTCGAATCGATCAGGGAGAGGGCAATCTCGTTGAAATCGGTGTACGGCGTGGTCACCAGCCTGAAATCAAATTCCCCTACGGGATTGGAGCTGTCGCTTTCCTGGACGCCGTTCACGGCAGTCACGAGATAGAAAAAATTGGTTTCCCAGTCTCCGGTGGCACTCAGAGTATCTGTCCATTGAATCCCGGCCTGCTGATCATCGTGGTCCCGGACCAGATAGCCGATACGATTACTTCCTCCATCCCGGTCCGGCTGGAAATAGGCCTGATGACTGCGGTAAACATTGTATTCCGAAAAATCCGGAGGAGATATCCATGTGAATCGTAATTTCTCGGGACCATAAATTGTGATGTCGGAGACCTGTGGTGTTTCCAGGGGAAGTGTCACCAAATCCGTTTGATCCGGAGTAACGCCGAGCTTTCCATATCCATTACATGATTTTATACGAAAATGGTAGGTCGTATTGGGCATTAATGCGTCCATGAGAACGGTATGATCCATCTTTAGTATTGAATCCAGGGGTGTTGTGGAACCGTATTGTTCCGTAATTCCATACTCGATCTGTGAATCGGAGGCCACGTCTGTATGCCATGAAATGGTCGCCGTAGTATAGGCGATATGGGTCACGGCGATGTCCGAAATGACGGGATACTCTCCATACGTGTAGCTTCCCGGAGAATAATAATTCCAATTCTGTTTGATTCGTTGGTAGAGCGGATCATTCCACTTATCCGGCCTGGAATCGTTTGGATTGGACGCCTCATTCCAGTAGACTTTTATTTTACTGTCGGTCTCGTCAAAGAGGATGACCTCTTCCCGTCCATCCCCTGCCACATCGGCCACATAAATGGATGACGCCTTTACCAGAGGATCGGATCCTACTGTGGTCCACAGCGCCTCCCCTGTGACCGCATCGAACACGCCCACGTTACCATGATTGTGCCTTGCCTTGGCTGCGATATGCTCCTGCTTTGCACCCGTCCAATCGATGGTCCAGATCGTTTCGAGGCCCTCCTTATTCCCGTAATCCGGATCCGTATTGAATCCTGAAGGAAGGGTGTTCACCGTTTCATAATCGGAAAACAGAGTACCGGCGGCATCGAATAACCATGGATGTTGGGAGCGATCGCTGCCGAACCGGGATCGAAGCCAGACTTCGATGCCTGCCCTGTCGTCATCAAAATTTCCGACCGCTACGTTTTGAGGCTCGCGCTCCCATTCATAGGTAAACAGATTGACTTCCTTCCGCCATATTACACCATCCGACGACATCAGAGTCGCATGCCAGTCTGTCTGACCTTTCCAGTCCTCTTCTGTGAGAATCCATTCCAGACCCGGACGATCAGGCAGATAATCGCCTATACTCATTGCATCGATATGGTCGATGTACCCACCCGGATCCTGACCCACCCATGAGGCGGGATATCCAAGAGAAACGGGAATTCCATTGTCATCGATCATGTTCACCCCTATGACTTCGTCTTTCCCGTCACGGTCGATATCGGCACACAGGAAGGAACCATGGGCCGGACCCCAATACCCCTCGTAATATCCGTTACCTGTATTCCTGTCCTGCTCCACTCTCCATAGTTCCGTATATGTGTCACATCGAAGGGCAATGAGGGTCCGATTAATGTAGTACCCGGGTCCGGTATCCGATTGATCTACAGTCTGCACGAGGATGTCCCGATCTCCCTGTCCGCGGAAATTGGCGATGGCCACGTGTCCTGCAGTCTGGTATTGATCTACAGTGATGTCGATGGTCACCTCGACATTTCCATTGCGTCCGTCAAACACGATCACCTGGTTTGAGTTATTGACAGCGACGATTTCGACAACGCCATCCCCGTCGATATCGGCTGCCCCATGTTTGGTACCATGATTAACTCCTGGATTGGGAATGGATTTGTCCCATAGTTTCGATCCGTAATGATCATAGACATATAGTTTTGATTCCGATCGATATGTAAAATCAAGCAAACCGTCGCCATTTATATCAACCACGAAGATATGCGTACCCCAACCATGAATCGGCTCCGGAACCGAAAATGTGAAGGGATTGCTGTTGTATTCGGGAAAATCACATAGTAGGATGCGTACAGGTATCAGTATATAGATTAATATGTTTCGTCTTCTTTTCATTCAGCCAATCCTCTGTGGAATGGTCCATCCATCGTTTTGCACATGGATAATGCAAAATTCAGACCATTTCAAGACGAAACATGGTTAATGTATAATCTACTAATTATTATATATTTAAAAAATATATTTTTTGATATTTTTAACGGCTCGCACTATTTATGGGTAATAAATGCCTATTACGGTGTAAAATGACCTTTAAGCGCTATTTTTTTACAATATTAAGATATTATTTTGATAAAATCAAGAAGAAAATAGTGAGATCGATCGCGAAGTGAAGGAATTTGTAGCGGTGCAGGGATTCGAACCCCGGACACGCGGATTATGATTCCGCTGCTCTAACCAGCTGAGCTACACCGCCGAGTGGCTCACAATTTAAAGAGATTACCATTGAAAGTCAAGTTTTTTCATAATTAGTCATCCGACAGATGTACTCTGTTGATCCATTTTTTCTAAATAGGGTACTGCCTGTTTCTTGTTGATTTTCCGATGAAAATCCCAAAGAACCCTTTCAATTTCATCTGTGGAATACAGCCCCATCACTTCTTCGGCGACTTGCTCACATTCTTGAATGGTAAGCGCCCTTACCCTTTCCTTCACTTCAGGCAGCATCAGAGGGCTCATACTGAGCTGTCGCAGACCGAAACCCAGGAGCATAGCCGTATAAAGAGGATTTCCTGCCATCTCCCCACAAAGGGAAATCGGTTTGTTTGACTTCAAGGCAGCCTGAACAGAACCCTTTATCAGGTTCAGGATTGCCGGATTCGCCGGTTTGTAAAACTTGGCGACCTTCTCGTTATTCCGATCCACGGCCAGGGTGAACTGAATCAAATCGTTTGTCCCTATACTCAAGAAATCCGTATGCTGAACAAACCGATCAATAAGGATAGCGGTGGAAGGAACCTCGATCATGATGCCACATTGAATTTGATCATCATAGGGCAGGTTTTCATGACTGAGTTCCTTCTTCGTCATCTCCATCACCTGCTGAATCTCTCCGATTTCCTCTAAACTGGAAATCATCGGAAAGAGTATCCTCACATTCCCATAATGACTCGCTTTAATAATCGCTCTCAACTGGGCTTTAAATATATCTATCTCTTGAAGAGAAATTCGAATGGAACGCCACCCTAGAAAAGGGTTGTGCTCCTCTTCCACATCCTGAAAAGGTAAAAACTTGTCCCCACCGAGATCCAACGTGCGTATTGTGACCGTCTTATTTTTCATGCTTTCGACGACGGTCCGGTAAAGCTTGAACTGTTCCTCCTCTGTAAGAAGCCTTCCGGCAATGAGAAAAGGTAACTCCGTACGGAAGAGTCCGATACCATCGGCCCGGTACCTGACTGCCAGACTGACATCGGCGGTCATTGCTACATTGGCCTGAAGGCATATCTCCACTCCATCCGTTGTGACAGCGGGAAGAGTCACCTCCTCGGAGAGCTGCTTCCAGTAGGCATTGAACTGTTTTTGTCTCTTCTGATAGCCCTTGACCACGCGAAGGGGCGGATCGACATAGACGATCCCTGAATTACCGTCCACGATAACCACATCCGCTTTCCGGGCCTTTTTCATCAGCCTTTCGACTCCCACCACAGCCGGCAATCCCATGGAACGTGCCAGTATTGAGGCATGGGACGTTTCCCCTCCCAATTCAGTGGCGAATCCGAGTATTTTTTCTCGATCGATTCGTGCCGTGTCCGAAGGTGTGAGGCTGTGGGCAACCAGGATAGACGACTCTTTCTGAGAGAATTTCGCTTCCTCAGACTGTAAAAGCACTCTCAATAAACGTCCGGCGACATCTCGAACATCATCGATACGATGCCTGAAATATTCACTTTTAATTTTTGAAAAAGAATCTTTTAATTGATCAATACCTTGTTTTAGTAAGTATTCGCCGTTCTTTCCTTTGTTTTCAATGAGTGAAGGGATTTCTTCTCGAAAGAAAGAATCATTCAATATTGCCAGGTGTGATGTAAAAATGTTCGCTTCTTCTTCTCCAATTTCCCTTTCAACACGATCTCTGCAATCAACGAGTTGTTGGACAACTTCTCTGAATGCTATTTGATACCTTTCTATTTCATGATTTATTTTATTTTTTACTATTTGAATTTCTTCAACCTCGTCCCATGGGCTTTCCAATATCCAGACTTTACCGATAGCAATGCCTTCGGATACGGAGATGCCTTTTAGTAATCCTGCGACGACGTTATCTTTATCCGACAAGATACTGCCCTTTTTGTTTGTATTCGGTTATGAGGGTTAGTTGACCTTATTTCGCCAGTTTCTTCAATTTCGATCGCAGAAGTGTTCTTTGAAGGGATGATGCACGGTCGATGATGAGGATACCGTCTAAATGATCGATCTCGTGTTGTATCACTCTGGCCAACAATCCGTCCGCTTCGATCTCTGTAACATTCCCTTGATCATCGAGTCCACGGACAACGATGTGTGTAGGCCTTACCAGATCCAGCCGAATCCCCGGAAGGCTCAGGCAACCTTCCTCAATCGTTTGCTCATCTTCTCCTCTCAGGACGATTTCAGGATTGAATAGGGCTATCGGGCCCTCTCCCGAATCCAGAACAATAATCCTCTTGGAAATCCCCGCTTGAGGAGCGGCCAGACCCACACCTTCATCCTTGTACATCACCTCCAGCATCTCATCGACTGTTCTGCGAATCTCATCATTGACAACATCGATGGGGCTGGATTTTCGCCGTAAAACCGGATCCGGATATGTCAAAATTTTCAACATGGAATCAACTCTTTGAATGAAGAGCTTTATCAACCAATTTAATGGCACAATACTCTCCGCACATGGAGCAAACTTCTTCCATGTGTGGTTTTCCGGACTCGCGCAGTTTTCTGGCGGATTCCGGATCTATAGATAATTGAATCTGGGCATCCCAGTCCAAATTCTTCCTGGCCTTGGACATGGCATTGTCCCAGTCGATGGCATTGGGCAATCCTTTGGCAATATCTGCTGCATGGCCTGCAATTCGCGTGGCAATGACTCCCTGACGGACATCCTCAAGATCCGGAAGCTTGAGATGTTCCCCTGGCGTCACATAGCAGAGAAAATCGGCGCCTGAAGCCGCGGCAATGGCCCCTCCAATGGCCGAAGTAATATGATCATAACCCGGAGCAACATCGGTGACAACCGGTCCGAGGACATAGAATGGCGCATTGTTGCAGAGGCGTTTCTGGAGTTGAATGTTCGCTTGAACCTGATCTAAGGGAACATGGCCGGGTCCTTCAATCATGACCTGAACGTCTCTATCCCAGGCCTGTTTCGTCAATTCACCAAGAATGATGAGTTCTTCGACCTGTGCCCGATCTGTGGCATCCATCAGCGAGCCTGGTCTCATGCCATCACCCAGACTGAGGGTGACATCGTACTCCCTGGAAATGTCTAATAATCGGTCAAACTGCTCGTACAGTGGATTCTCTTTGTCGTTGGCAATCATCCACGTCGTCAGGAAAGATCCCCCACGACTGACAATATCCATGAGGCGTCCCTGCTTCTGAAGCCGCTCAATGCTGCTCCGTGTGACACCGCAGTGTACAGTGAAAAAATCTACACCTTCCTTAGCCTGGCACTCTAAGACAGAAAAAATATCATCAGGCGTCATTTTCGTAAGAGCACCTTTGGCGTGAATCGTCTCGATAGCTGCCTGGTAGATGGGTACGGTTCCGATGACCACCGGGACCTCTTCCATGATCGCCTGTCGTATCTTTACAAGGTCTCCTCCGGTGGAGAGATCCATGATTGTATCCGCTCCAACATTTACGGCAAGCTTTGCTTTCTTTACTTCGTATTGAATGTCCACATAGTCTGTTGAAGTACCAATATTGGCGTTTACCTTTGTGCGTAAACCTTTTCCTATTCCGATCGGTTTTATACCATTATGGCGCCGATTCTTCGGAATAACCACTTCCCCAATCGCAATACGCTCCATCAGGATATCGACGCCGAGTCCCTCATGATCGGCTACTGCCTTCATCTCTTTGGTAACACGACCCGAACGGGCTTCGCTCATTTGTCTCATTACTCTAATTCCTTTTTAGATCTTTAAATATACAAAAAAAATGACTTAAAAACCATAAAAAAGGGGATGTGCAATGTGGGTCTTATTGAATGGTCATGAGAGCATGTTATTATTACTGAAATTCTTTGAATGACTTATTTTAAAAGGGAAGTTTTGTAAATAAATTGGGGCTGGGTTGGACCGATTACCCACATCAATCCGAGATGAACCGATTATTTTCTCCCTTGTTGGCGCACCAATACATCGTTTATTTGTAAGAGATACCCCTCTTTCATCCAATCGACACGTACCGCAGAGACTTTATCTTCTATTTTGATCACCTTAACGGTGCCTATCAGCATCCTCTGTTCATCGGATTGTTTATCTAAGGACTCACTGCGATACACTTCAAAGATCATGTCGATTTTAATCCCCGATTCGTAACTGGCATTAATCAATGCCAGATGGGGATGCTCATCTAAAATTTTAATGACTCTTGCATCCGGGGCCGGAGACATGAGACTCAAGGGTCCATTCAGCTTATCCGGGTTTGGATCTTTGTGTACATGAAAATAGTAATCATAGGGTGCAAATTTAAGGGATAAAGAAAAACGATGAATGTAGGTCTTATCAATGGGATCTTCCGTAAAGCTGTAATCGGTTTGAAAGTTTAATTTCTTCATGGGTACGGAAATAAACGCACCCGTACCAAAATGTCCGTTGTCAAGACCCAGGCGCAGACCAAATCCCTGATACACATTCACTTCAGCACCGGTATGAAAGGTGACACCCCGATTCTGAATATTTTCAATATCAAATCCGATGGTTAAGGGAAAATTTTCCGGAAAATACGCTCCTCCGAAACGTAACGCCATAGGGTATTTTTCACGTGTCTCGGCATCCGTATTCCATTTCACACGTGTATAAATATCCTGAATGGAAAAACCGATATTAATACCGTCGTCAATCTTATACAGAACACCCAGATCAAAACCATACCCGGTCGATCGAGAATTCTCCAGTGAATGGGTAATATATTTTACCGTACAACCGGCATATAGAGAATGGTTCAACGGGAGTCCCCACGATAGGAAGTATGCGTTTTCCGAATTGGAATACATATCGGTGATTTGTCCGAACATATCCCGTCCTTCAATATCCCCGACACTGAGATTAATCCAACTCAACCCTAGTGTACCGGCTGAACGCAGAGGTAGGGCTAATGCTGTATAATTATGATTTCTTTCCATCGAAAGGATGGAATAGGTACCCATCAGTTCCTTCACATTCAAACGACCTAATCCGGCCGGGTTCCAGTATGATGTGCTGGCATCATTGGCGATGGCTGCAAACGTGCGGCCCATTCCTATGGCCCTGGCTCCAACACCCATTCTGAGGAAGGCACCCGGTTGTCCGCCATCCCCATCCTGAGACATGGATTCTCCCGGTCGGAACAGGAAAATAAGAACGCCTATGAATATTAACTTTTTCACAAATTTTTCCTGACTATTTCGATATAGCATAATTTAACCTTGGATTATTTAACCTGGATAATTCATGAACTTTTGCCACAAAGACACCAAGACACTAAGAATAATAAAGTTAAGACAACTTAGTATTTTAAACTCAATTTGTTTTTCTAATAACTTCTTATTTGAATTCAATCTCATATAACATTTTGTTTTATTTAAACTTTGTGTCTTTGTGTCTTGGTGGCGAATGAATTTTTCAGGTTAAAATTAATAGCCACTATCGAATAACACCGATCTTTCGAACTTTTCTCTGCCCATCCCCTGTTTCAAGAATGCAGAAATAGACATTATTAGACACAACGTTCCCCCTACCGTTTCTGCCGTCCCATTGATAAACATAATTTCTTAACGCAGATCTCGCAACATTATCTTCCAGAACAATGACTGACCTACCCGATACATCCAATATTTTCAATGTAACTTCCGAATTATTTCTGAGCTTATAAACAATATTAGTAAAAGTCTGGTCCGGATTGAAAGGATTGGGATAGTTATATATTTCAGCAAAACCATCAACTGTCAATTGAGATGCAGCCTCGATCGACGCGACCAATCTAAAATGACTCAATTGGGTCACAGAGAAAGTAACCATCATGTTCGTTTTATCGATTGTTGAGGGTATCTCCTCCCACTTTCCCGTTGTGGGATTATACCCGAGTATTTTCAGGTCGTCCAAGGACGCCACACCGGCATTCACAAAGTCGAGGTGTGAAATCGGTATACGGATCTCTACTGGTATCGTAAATTGAAAACCATACGGACCAAATGAATAAACCGGCCCCACTCCTGTTACTGAATCAGGGAATGATGGAAAATTATCAATTTGTCCCACAGTAATTGTTGTGGGATTTGATAGTGCATTAGTGGGAATGACAATGATGATTCCGGATGTATCTTGAACAGTGATTCCGGCGGGTGTCACGATAATCATCGTCGTGTATAATATCGTAAACGTTCCTGTTGTGAAGCTATAAGTGTAATTATCCAGTATATTGGCCGGTTGAGCATTGTCAGTACAATATACTTCAACAGTAATGACCCTCGAAGCAGGAAATGGAGTCGTAGGATTATATACGATACGGTATCCATTGGTAACACTTGTGATCGATACGCGTCCATTCGTTCGATCCTGTCCACTTACGATAATTGAATCACCAGAGACCTTCACAATGAGACTACTAATATTCACACCATAGAGATCGTCTCTCACTCTAAATTCAAGGCCATTGTTTCGTGCCACCATCATGGCCTCATTCCACGGATAGGCATCATAGACATAGGGTGGTGAGGTATCGATATTTGAAAAATGTGCGGTCACCGATGTATTGGATACAATCACAAAATGAGTCGTATCATTGGTGCCTGTGGCAGCACCCTCCCAATGATCAAAAAAGTATCCCGACGCCGGAACCGCAATAACGGTAACCCAGGTGTTGGCATATAAATCACCCAGGCCTGGAAGTACTTGAATAGTTCCGCTATTTAACGGAACGACGTTTGTTGTGAGTGTCAGGTTGTTCAATGTATTCCAAATTGCAGTTTCCGTTATCGGATTATTCATGGTGACAGTATGGGACGTATCCGGACCGGTATAAGAACCGATACCGTTGCCCTGCCACTGGCTAAACTGATACCGAACACCGGGTTGAACCTGTATAAAAGGCGGATACACAGAAAATGTGGCCGCATCACCATTATCATACCATCCTTCCCCTATTGTCGTGCCATAAATGGAATTCAGGATTAATAGATGTTGCGTGGCAAAGGTCGCGATGACTGTATCGGATACTCCGGGTACGGTGTAGAGGTGGGTCTGATCTCCACCATTGCTCCAGGATTTAAAACCTTTTCGAGTACCAAATATGACATCATGGGGAGAATCGACCGACAGCGTGTGTTCAGTACCCTCTATCCAGGTAAAAGTCTGAGAGATA
>Ga0114922_10002272_pt1 | contig 18038 bp, 13 predicted proteins | sample AartaG_FD_100975 | JGI IMG/M metagenome (GOLD analysis project Ga0114922, IMG submission 100975) | Deep subsurface microbial communities from Aarhus Bay to uncover new lineages of life (NeLLi) - Aarhus_00045 metaG | ecosystem: Environmental > Aquatic > Marine > Oceanic > Sediment | place...
TATGCCTGGATTCAGAGGTTGAATGCCCCGGCTGAACGGATCTTCGAGATTATAGATGCTGCTCCAGAGCAACTTGATGCGTAATCCGTAATCCGTGAACGGTTTACTGATCACTGATTACGGATTACCCTCGATAGTAGTATCATTTTCTATACCCCGTCCCTATACTCCACCCCCGATAGACGGGACATTCCTGTCCCGTCAGGTAGCATGAAATATGCCAGGATGTTATAACGCCGGATTTCCGGACGTAAAGTTTATGCTTCGCCTCAGAAAAAATGGTTTGATATTTCGCACTTGTTATGCTATGATAACTTAGTGGCCGGATTGGTATGGTTTCTGTTCATTTACTGCTGAAGGAGGTTAGGATCTATGAGGCGTTTAATAGTGGCTATGTCTTTTCTGGCTGTGTTTTGCTTGTGCAGTGCTTCGTGGTCGCTGGATCCCGATGATCCCGCTCTGGTGGGTCTGTGGCTGTGCGACGAAGGCTCAGGTGATACCTTAGTAGACTCCTCGAGCAATGGCAATGATGCCACCGGGCAATTCGATTGGGACGCGGGTAAGTTTGGCAATGGCATATTGATTTCTGCCGGAGCTATTACTGTCCCAACGACGGATAGTATTGACAGTATAGGGGAGGCCTTGACTGTGGCTGCGTGGTTCCGGATCGATGTCGATTCAGATACAGGTATCAGGCGTCAGAATGCGTTTCTGCTGGAAGATCAGTCCACCACTGAGCCGGTGCCCAAAGGCTTCTCGTTCAGAATATGGACCTCGAGTGGTCTAAGCCCGGGCGTCTATGGCAGCACTGAACTGGAACTGGAGACATGGTACCACATCGCCGGGACGTACGACGGCGAGATGATGAAGCTCTATATCGACGGTGTAGAAGAACAGGACCTCAAGAGCGATGTTGCCGCGGACGTTGACGGGGCATGGTCTGGCGATATTGCAGCTCCCGCAGATCAACTGCAACTTAAATATTCCGCCGAAACGTACATAGGCGCTATGGACGAGATCGTCATATTCAACAGGGCCTTAAGCGCTGACGAGATCGGTCTGCTGGCACAGGGCTGGGAAGCTTCTATGGCTGTGGATTATCATGATAAGCTATCCACTACCTGGGGAGGTATAAAGTCTCTAAACCGGTAAGTAAGTTTTTCGTGATCAGTGATCAGTAATCCGTGATCCGTGATTAGTGGGAATAATGAGAAATTTATCACTCGTCACGGATCACGCTTTATTAGTGTATAAATCGAGAATCGCAAATCTAAAATCATAAATTTATAGAAAGCTTTAGATGGATCAAACTCGTAGAAGTCACCAGGGTGTTACCTTTCGCTCTCTGATAATTGCTATTATACTTATACCTGTAAATTGCTACTGGGTCATAGAGATGGAGGTCATCCGATACTCGGGTCATCCTGTGACCATATCGCTCTTTTTCAATGTCATATTCAACATATTTGTCCTGACTATTCTCAGCCGCTCCCTGCCGAAGAAATTCCTGTCCCAAAGTGAGCTTATCGTCATATACATAATGCTCTCACTGGCATCCGGCATTGCTGGCCATGACATGCTTGAGATTCTCGTCCCTATGCTGGGTCATGCCTACTGGTTCGCTACGCCGGAGAACGAATGGGCTGAACTCTTTCACCGGTATCTTCCGGGCTGGCTGACTGTGAATAATGAATCGGCTTTGGATGGCTACTATAACGGCGAAATAAGCCTATATGGGATGGATCAAATCAAAGTCTGGCTTCAGCCTGTGTTGTGGTGGAGTGCGTTTGTGTTTGCTCTCGTCTTTGTTATGCTCTGCATCAACGTTATTGTGCGGAAGCAATGGACTCAGTCGGAGAAGTTGAGCTATCCCATAATCCAACTGCCGCTGGAGATGACCAATACTAACATGCGCTTCTTTAAAAACAGGTTCATGTGGATAGGCTTTTCCATCGCCGCTCTAATGACTGTAATCAATGGTCTGAACTCGTTCTTTCCAGCCATCCCGCAGATACCCATCAGGGTTCGCTATATACAGATTTTCACTGATAAGCCCTGGAATGCAATGGGCAGCATTCCCATCTCATTCTATCCATTTGCTGTGGGATTGGGTTTCTTCATCCCGCTGGATCTGGCTTTCTCGTGCTGGTTTTTCTTCTGGTTCTGGAGAATACAGCGGGTCATCGGCAGCGCGCTGGGACTCCGGAGTCTGCCCGGTTTTCCGTATATGAACGAACAGGCTTCCGGGGGCTATCTGGGATTGGCTATGATCGCCCTGTGGGTGAGCAGAAATCACATAAAGGAAGTTTTCAAAAAGGCTATAGGATACAAAGCAGTTCTGGATGATTCAGACGAACCCATGCGATACAGAACGGCTGTTTTAGGTGTTATAGGTGGCATGGCATTCATCTTCTTCTTTTGCTCCAAATACGGTGCGTCGTCCATGATCTACAAATCCTCCGCCGGAATGTCAACTATGGTAGTCTTTGTATTCTTCGCCATTTACTTTGCCATATCCACAGCAGTTACACGGATGCGCGCTGAGTTGGGATCGCCAGTGCATGACCTTCACTACGCCGGGCCGGATCAGATCATGGTCAGGTTTCTGGGCACCCGCCGGCTGGGAGCCGGCAACCTCACCATGTTTTCCATGTTCTGGTTCATCAACAGGGCTTACAGAAGCCATCCCATGCCCCATCAGTTAGAGGGGTTCAAATTAGCCGAAAGGACGAGAACGAGCAACAAACGGCTGGCGATGGCCATAATGCTGGCAGCGGGATGGGGGGCTTTGTCCGCATTCTGGGCGCTTATAGACCGGGGTTATCGACTGGGTATGGAGGTGCGCGTCCCCTGGCCGTCACTGACCGCTTTTGGGCGGGAGCCGTATGCCAGGCTCCAGGGCTGGCTGGTAACTCTTACAGGAACCGATTTCCCACTCGCCATATTTACCTCTATGGGATTCCTTTTCACCATCCTCCTCATGGTAGCGCGAATGCGATTTTTCTGGTGGCCTTTCCATCCAGCCGGTTTCGCCATTACCACCAGTTGGGGGATGAATATTATCTGGTCGTGCCTCTTCATAAGCTGGCTTATCAAGCTGATCATCCTCAAATACGGCGGCCTCCGGGTGCATCGGCAGGCTATACCATTTTTCCTGGGGCTTATACTGGGCGAGTTTACCGCCGGCAGTCTGTGGACTATAATAGGGATAGTGTTTGGCATTCAAACTTATGGTTTCTGGGTGTAGTGATACTGGATGCTGGATGCTTGATACTGGATACTTGATACTTGATACTATAGAGTTCCTAATGACGTATGATTTCCATGCTTGACCTTCAGAGGTGAAACATGCAGCATAACCTGAATATGATGGACTTATTAAAGATAGCCGTGGAGAAGCGCGCTTCAGATCTGCACATTACAGTGGGCCGTCCGCCAGTTCTCCGGATCGGTGGTGAACTGGTGGATATGGATTATGAGCCGCTTGACCCTGAACATGCCAAGAACCTCATTTACTCACTTCTGACGCACCAGCAGAGGGATGCATTCGAGGACGATTCCGACCTGGATTTTGCCTACGAGCACAGCCAGATCGGTCGGTTTCGGATTAACCTTTACAGGCAGAAAGGGTTTGAGGGCGCGGCGCTGAGAATTATCCCTGCTGTGGTACCGTCTCTGGAGGAATTGGGCTTGCCGGAAATTCTTGGCAGGCTTGCCATGCTGCCATCCGGGCTGGTGGTAATCACAGGCCCAAGCGGATGTGGTAAATCAACCACTCTGGCTTCCATGATAGATATTATCAACACCAGTCGGAAATGCCACATTGTGACCATCGAGGATCCCATCGAGTTCCTGCACCAGCACAAAAGCAGCATGGTAACTCAGCGGGAAGTGACGAATGATACCAGGTCGTTCCAGACAGCCATGAAACACGTCCTCCGCCACAACCCTGACGTTATTCTCATAGGCGAGATGAGGGATCTGGAGACCATGGAGATGGCCATCACCGCCGCGGAGACTGGTCATCTGGTGCTAACCACTCTGCATACTCTCGACGCTCCTCAGGCAGTGGACAGGATTGTTGACCTGTTCAGTTCCCATCAGCAGCAGCAAATACGCACGCAACTGGGTGGCGCACTGCGCGCTGTAATCGCACAGCAGCTTCTGCCTCACTCCAGCGGGACGGGCCTGGTCCCTGCGCTGGAGATTATGCTGGCGACGCCAGGTGTAAGAAACCTCATCAGAAAAGGGGAAACACACCAGTTGTATTCTGCCATGCAGACAGGCGGGCAAACAGGGATGCGGGCTATGAATCAATCTCTCAGGAACATGGTTGATGACAGCCTCATAACCTTGGAGGTGGCCGAAGCCCACAGCCCGGACGTGGAGGAACTGCGTCGGATGCTATCATAACCGGGAGGAATGGAAGTGAAATTGGTAAGCTGTTCTACGCTTTTATACTGTTTCCTGATTGTTGGATGTCATGGTGCGCGGCCTGGCAGCCTGGGGGTAGTGAATGGTAAGCTGGCTCCCTGTCCGAAATCGCTGAACTGCGTTTCCTCTCAGGCAGAGGATGAAAAACATAGAGTTGAGCCGCTACGTTATGAGAGTTCTCGGTCAGAGGCGAAAGCCGGACTCCTGGGCGTGATTCGCTCCATGAAGAGAGCCAGAATCGCTGTAGAAGAGGATGACTATATCCACGCGGAATTCAAATCTGCCCTCTGGCGCTTTATTGATGACGTGGAATTTTACTTTGTCCATGAGAGCAAAATCATTCACGTTCGTTCTGCCTCTCGCGTTGGTCGTTCTGATCTTGGTGTAAATAGGAAAAGAATCGAGAGAATCAGAAAGCAGTTCCTGAAGGGGAGAGATTAATCATGAAGTCTATATCCTTCTGTATAGGTGCGCTTACGTTTCTCAGTTCCGGATCTGGCATATTAGATGCACAAATCTGGTGGAAGCGAGGCGCGGATAAGAGGTGATAGCAGGATGCCCCAGCAGTTGATTACCTTCGCATTATTCATACAACTGCCTTGCGCAATATTCGTATACGTGGATGCCAAAAGGCGGGGAATGACCGGGTTCTGGCTTTGGGTGGTGGGAGTAGCTGTCTTTATGCCTTTCTTCCTGCCATTTTACATCCTGCTGCGCCCAAGGCGGGGGATTTTCCTGTGCCCGAACTGTGGAACCAGAAATCCCTTCCCTGTTGAGAAATGTCGCAACTGCGAACTCGAGATCGAACAGGTAAGCGATCTAATTATCCAGGGGGAATGGAGCCTGTCCGACGCCATATCCATCTTCGCTCTATCTATTTTCACCATTCCCATGTCGCTAATGGGGTTGTTTGTTGCCCTTGGGATTATGGAGCGAGATACACCAGGCTGGATCTATCTATTCTTCGGCAGCCTTGTGGGAACAGCCGTGCTGGTGGGACTGCCTCTGTGGCTTATTATAAAGGTATGTCGCCGTCCTCTGGATCATATAGGGCTGGTTCGAGGACACCTCTTCAGGGATATAATGCTGGCCGTTGTGCTGGTAGTTCCTGTGCTTTTCATGGCCCATTTCGTCGAAGAGGCAGTCGTCAGATCGGTCACGACGGTAGTGCCATCTCAGGCTGAGGCTGTCCGGGACTTGCAGTCGGAGGAACATCGCCTGGGGGCTGAAATCTGGCCTGAAAGCAAGAATGAGCTAACGAAGATTATGGGAGCAGCGATCTTAATCGTATTTCTGGCGCCTCTGGGAGAGGAGATGGTATTCAGAGGAATAGCCTATACTGCTCTGAGGCGTCGTGGCAAATGGAGGGCGCTTATCTTAACGTCGCTTCTGTTCGCTGTGGCGCACATGCAGGTGATACATTTTATCCCTATATTCCTCATAGGGCTTATTCTCGCATATCTCTTTGAGCGCACAGGCTCGCTTAAGCCAGCAATAGCGCTTCACGTGCTCGTGAATCTCATTCTCATGATCCTCTGGTATTACAGCCCAAATATGTATACCTAGATGCATCATTGACTCAGCACTGCTTCCAGCGTCTTTCTGGCATTTACCACACCATATCCGCTGAATTCGTCAGGATTGTCTGCCTTAAGTGCTCCCTCAAGCACAAACCTGCGCAGAGATCCACGTTCGAGTTGCCTCAACTGTATAAGCAAAGCAAAGATGCCGGTGACGTGGGGCGTTGCTATGCTGGTCCCCGAAACTCGCCGCCATTTGCCGTTCCTTGTCCCTGCCAGTACCCAATCGCCTGGCGCAAGAACGCCGTTCTTCTTGAGTTCAGACCCGTAATTGGACCAGGACATTCTCTCATCGCTCATGCCCGATCCACCTACACAGATGGCAACGTCGTTCCTGGCGGGGGACAGTATCCCGCGCTGCCCATCGTTCCCGGCAGCAGCTACGATGCTCATACCCAAGGACGCCGCTGCGTCTATGGCTTCCTGTACGGCGATCGAGTCGTAGTCCGAGCCGAGGCTCATGTTCACTACTGGGATTCCCTGATCAAGCGCCCACTGACAGCCCTCTATCACGTCGGAGATGTAGCCGCGACCATCAGATCCCAACGCTTTGATGGAGTATAACAGAGCTTCCGGCGCAACGCCGACGATGCCTGTGCCGTTTCTGCGCGCAGCCAGAACAGACGCCACGTAGGTTCCGTGGTCATTGTCATCCTCATAGGGGCCTCCGTTAATGGCGTTGAAGCCCCCTATAACCGCTCCCTGAAGGTCAGGATGGGCAGTAGCTATTCCTGTATCGATCACGCCAACTCTGACGCCCCTGCCTGTGGCTATCTCCCAAGCCTCTGGCGCGGCAATACGCCGCACTCCCCAGTCGATGGTTTCGCTTGCAGGGGCCTCATGGAAGCTACTGGGAAGCAGAGGCTCTGGTGGCTCGGTCTCCAGCATGAATAGCTCCAGGTCTGGCTCTATGTATCGAACGGATGGCAGGGATTTTATAAACTCCATCTGTTCCTCGTTCAGATAGCAGGAAATGCCTTGTATAATATCCAGCCGGTCTATTATATGGATTCCGGCTTCGTCTATTTGCTCCAGTATGGCCGGCAGCGCCATATCCTGGTCGAACGTCACTATAAACCTGTATGAGCGGTTCGACGATAATATGACTTCACTGCATCCAGGTAATATAAGTAGTAAGATCAGCGCTATTGCAGGTTTGAGAGCACAGAGCCTGGTAATCATCTCTTAAATCTTAAGGAGCCTGCGCAATGGGACAGCGCCGCCCACGAAGCCCATAAACGCGCCAAGCCAGAGAATAAGGGCGATCTGTCTGGTTGGCAGGAATGAGATCAGGACTGCTTCTGTGGGCAGCAGGTTAAGCAACCCATACAATGTAGCAAGCCCTATAGCGCTGCCCAGCAATCCCTGTATTATCCCCTGGAGGAGCAGAGGCAGCCTTATAAAAGGCCCAGTAGCTCCCACCAATCTCATTATCCTGATCTCCTCGCGTCGCATATATGAGGTGAGCATGATAGAGAAACAGATTATGGCTATAGAAGCCAGCCCCAGCGTTGATCCAATAATGATGAGGGCTGTTTGCACTTTTCTTACCAGTTCAGATGTCTGCTCTGCATACTGGATATCCTCCACGCCAGGAAAACCTTTGATCCCTTCTGCTACTTCCCTTATATTTGCAAGGGATTGAGTCTTTAGCTCAATCTCAAAGGAACTTGGGAGAGGGTTGGAGTCCTCCAGGCCCTCCAGTATCTCGCTACGGTCGGCGAACATCTCTTTGGTCTTAAGCAGAGCATCTTCTTTGGATATGTAGCGCGCTGATTGCACCTGCGGAAGCTTCTCTATGTCCTGCTGGATCAACTGTCTTTCGGAGTCTTGCAGCCCCTCTTTCAGGAATACTACTACAAGCGGCGATTGCTTCAGGACATTGAGTTCCGCGTGGATGTAGTTAGCTATTATGAGCAAAGCGCTGAGCACCAGGGTTGTCAATACGACGACAATTATGCTCATGAAGCCGATGATTCCGCTGTATTTCATGTTGGAGAACGTCTCTCGCCAGATATATGCCATATTTCTATTCCTCAACTATTCTGCCGCGGTCGATCCTTATTATTCTCTTCCCCATCCGTCTCACAAGATCGACGTCGTGTGTGGCTACCAGCACGGTAGTGCCTCTCGTATTAGCGCGTTCAAAGAGTCGCATTATCTCCAGTGACAGCACCGGATCCAGGTTCCCGGTAGGCTCATCTGCCAGGATAAGCAGGGGGTCGTTGACTATCGCTCTGGCAATGGACGTACGCTGCTGTTCGCCGCCTGAGATGTCCTCCGGCAAGGCCTTGCGCCTGTGCTGAAGGTTGGTCCACTCTATAGCCCTATCGACGTTTTTCTTTATCTGTGACCTCTTGGCTCCGGTAGCTCGCATTGAGAAGGCGATGTTCCGCTCCACAGTCTTGTTGGGTAAGAGTTTGAAGTCCTGAAATACAATGCCTAGCTTCCTTCGGAGGTGTGGAAGTTGAGCGCTTCGGATTTTGGAGAGGTTGTATCCTGCCACGACTATCTGTCCTTCTGTGGGCACAAGCTCTCTATAGAGCAACCTCAGAACCGTGGTTTTCCCAGCGCCGCTGGAACCTACCAGGAAGGCGAATTCAGCCTTTTCAACGGACATATTGATGTTGTGCAGAACCTCTATGTCGTGTTTATACCGCATCGAGACGCCGTACATTTGGATCATATCACTATTTCTCCGTGCTTTATACTGTCGGTAATGCCCACAGTGTGGTCATGTCAGCGATGTTTCGGGGTATATTAGCATAGCTGGATAATATGTCAAGTGCAAAGAGACCAATCCGGAATTCAAAGCATAAAATTTTCGTCCGGACACTGACGGGACAGGAATGATACTGTGATTAATGTCTTTGATTCATCTGAACCAATTTTCGCTCTGCGGTTCTCTGTATACTCTGTGTTTCTATGGTTGCTTTTCATTTCTTACTCTGCAGTGCCTTCCCTTTACTCGCTCCCTCGCTTTCCGGATTCCTGGCTTTCTACTTTTCTCCCCCGCTCCCTTTCTCGTCTTCCTTCCTTCCCTCTTCGGCTAGGACGTTGCCATTATTGGTTTTACTCTCCACTATCTCTGCCACTGAGGATGGAAAGGTAACATCCATACATCGAAAGCCGATAGAAGCTGTTTATGGGTGGCTGAATATGCGAAGTTTGCTCTATGTCCTTTATTGGTGGGGTATTTGAGGGGAAATCCCTATCAGAATCTGGACGCTGTCAGATTCTCCACCATTGGTCCCATCCATCCCAGTCTCTCTCTTCTCGCTCTCTGGGCTTTCTCCTCCTCCCCTTCTTCCTTTGGCACTGTAAAAAATTTCACCACAGAGACACGGAGAACACAGAGAAAAAAAGGAGAAAGAAAGCTCTATATTCCCCTCCCCTTTTCAGCTCTGCGATTCTCTGTGTCCTCTGCGTCTCCGTGGTTGTTTTCATTCTTCGTTTTACAGCACCCTTCCTTTCCCAGCTTCCCTCCGCGCTTCCTCTTTCTCTCCACCTCCCTGCTCTCCTTTTTCTCGCCCTGCGCTTCTCTGTGTCTCCGTGGTTATTTTCCATTTTACAGTGCCCGCTCACTTTCCGGCTTCCTCTCCGTCCTGTATTGCACAATGCCTCTTGACGTAACTAGTCTGGTCTGGTAGAATTCAACAGCCCAGCCACGCAGAAGAGAGGTGAGACATTTGTCATGACACAATGGGTGACAGTTAGTCAAGCATCTGACATACTTGGCATGTCAGAAAGGAGCGTCCGAAGATATATATCGAAGGGCAAATTAGAGAGTAAATCAGAAGGCAGAAGGCGACTTGTGAGAGTAGATGCTGGTAGTGACAATATTGTCATAACTGGCATGACAGTGACGGACAAAGATGCCTTTATAAGGTGGCTGCAGAATGAGCTGGAGGAGAGGAATAAACAGATAGAACGCTTTCAGGAAGAGATACGCCGCAACCAGGAGCGATCAGACACTATAATACTGAGGCTTGCGGACGAACTGGAAGCTCAGCGGGCCCTATTCGAGGGGAAGAAACCCAGACGCAAGCGCGATGAATCATTCTGGCAGCGTCTGCGCAGGATAGATTCCGAGGACGACAGTTGAGTTCACAGTACCCCAGCATGAGGAGTAATGCCATTCCCGTTATCTAGTTATGCTTTAAAGACGGGACAGGAATGTCGCGTCTATCGGGTTGGGCCATATATAACCAGTTGTGCTATCAACCGATAGGCGGGAGGGAAATTCTTGTCCCGCCCAAAATGTGCCCAGATGCACAATTTGGTATAACCCGGCATTCCTACCAAGCGGAGGCGAAGCGCTATACGGGGGATACAGCCCGCGTTGAGGCAGCGTGGGCCCTGCGTATACTGATGGCCGGCTTGGGTTGGTGCGTCCTCTGATCTTCCCGCGCCAAGGCCAGTATTTATAGTGTTTATGTCAGATGTCATGACAAGAAAGGTGCTGCCTATTAATCTGCTAAATGCTTGCATAATAGACTTTTGCCTAACGTAATAGAAGGTGTGGCGTATGCCATTTGTCATGACTGTCATGACAAATAGAGCTAAACTCTTTATTTATAGCATATAATCACATGACACCGAGATGACAATTGCATAATAACGGTGTTCGGTTGTGCCAGTTTCGGGATGGTTCATTTTGCATTTGAACTAAGGTAACACTTTATGAACAACGTTGAAAAATCCCCCTAACCCCCTTTACAAGGGGGAATTTAGCGGTTGCCCATTCCTTGAGGGGACTTAGTGATTCCCAACTTCTCAAGAGAGAATATCATTTTCCCCCTTGTAAAGGGGAGCCTTCTCAGAGAGTCAATGGCGGAATGACAAGTGTTTCTGTCGTCCCTACGGGACTTCTAATCGGTCCATTAGCCCATTAGTCTATGGGTCAAACGGTGCGTCCATTCCCAGCGATGAATCACTGGGCTATTATCATAAGTCCCTACGGAATAAGGCTTTTGCTTAACACATCCGGACTTCCTGAGAAAGCTGAGGGGGTTAGGGGGATTTTTGAGTGCAGAGAGCAGAATTGCTGCCTCAATCGCGGACCATGCCGGAAGAGTGCTGAAAATGATATCCTGGAGCAAAACGGAGGTTCCTCTATAGCAAATTGCTCTGCATAACATATATTATAGACCATGTATCATTTTTGCAACATTTTGCGTCAAAAAGTGGTATTATGGAGTTGAAAACCGCGCGTGTAGGGGATCAGGCAAGCGGCAAACGTGTAAAAACGGCAGGTAGGGGGAAAATAGAGCTTATGAGCCAAATATGGCTGGTCTAATATGCGAAGTGTTTTAGGCTTATACGCAACACAGGCAAGTAGGGTGCGAATCCAGATTTGCTGATCGCCACGCAGAGCGATAGGAGAGTGAAAATGAAATGCGAGTCATCCCTTTGCTGGCTGTGAGGAGATGGTGATTACCTGCCTGCGATTCCCACCCATCAAAAAGGGGACGTGGCGATATTATACGCGCATGGATGGACTTGCCCATAATACGGTGAACAGGATATGTGTCGACCCACATGGATTCATGTGGCTTGGGACTGATGGTGGAGGCATCTCCCGGTTCGATGGAAAAGGATTCACAAACTTCAGTGTTGAGGATGGTTTGCCGCCTTTTACAGCTATCTGGGCGATTCATAGAGACCACGATGGTGTGATGGTGATTATACCATTTTTCGTCCGGGAACCGACAGGACAGGAATGACACTGCTGGCGAATTAATAGAACATGTGGTTCAATCAGCAAATAACTATTCTTTTGTAGGGGCGGGTTCTCTCATGCCAATGCAATGTTATTCGGATCAGCGAGTTCTGCTAAACAGCAAGATTTACAACAGCTTGAGGCACTCAAACCCGCCCAATCTGCGTCATCTACGTTCCATTACCCCTTAGAACGAATTCGCCAACAGCATCAGGAATGCTCCGCCTACCGGGTTATTCTGAGCTGAGACTGGAGTCTACAGCGGCACAAAATGCTTTTGAGCGGGCAGTGACTGAGGATCAGCCAGCACTGTCTCCATCACCCTCAAAACGTTCTGTGACATGGTTTCTACGCTGAACTTCTCGAATACTGCCTTCCTACCTTGTTTTCCCAACTCGCGAGCGCGTTCGTGGTCCAGCAGCAGCTTTTCGATAGCGTCTGCCAGAATGTGAGGCTCGTTGGATTCATACAGTATGCCGCCACCTGTGAGATCCAGCAGTTCGGGAAATGCCCCCTGGTTTGGCTGCACCACCGGCACGCCGGATGCCAGCGCCTCGATTATATATACCCCGAATGCCTCTTTATGCTCCGCTGGAACTGACATAATAGAAAGGGATTGCAGAAAAGCCAGTCTATCCTCATAGCTGAGGTTGGGCAGAAACTCCACGTCTTCACTAAAACCAGCCCCGTCGAGTCGCTGATGCATCTCCTTCAGAAATGGCCTGTCCTCCACCAGGTTTCCGCCGGCGATGCGAAGCTTCAGGTTCGATACTTTGCCGGTCTTCTTCAGTATTAAAAAGGCGTCAATGAGGACTTCCAGTCCTTTTCCCCGGCATTGCCGCTCCAGAAAGCCTATGACAGGAGGGTCATTCAGCAGGTCAGACTGCTTGTAGCCTTCAAGAGATATGCCGCTATATACCACGTGGATACGCTCTGTCGGGACTCCCAGACGCTCGCACATCAAGTCCTTATAGTAATTGCTGACAGCGATGAAAGCGTCAACGTCAGCCGCGCGCTCAGTGAGTATATCCCAGACTGCATCCCGCTGCTTCTCCGGCAGCGCATCCACCCAGATATCCTCGTCCTGAAGCGAGCAGATCACAGGAACCCGAAGCTCCTGCTTGATGCGGCGCACCATCCCCATCAGGAGGGCGTTAGACAGGTGCACCACGTCCGGCCGCTCCCCCGATGCCAGCCGGGCAACGAGTCTTTCCAGTTCCTTAACCTGACGACCTTCTTCGCCCTGGAGCATGGATATTGTGGTTTCTCCCAGTTCCTCTGCATCAGTCATCCCACCTTTACCAGCAGCCCATTTTAGTAATCCTGGGACGTCGAAGATCCTGTCTATCCAGCGAGGCGTCCTTCGGAACAGGGCGGATTTCTGCTGCAGGTAGACGTTTATCCCGCCGAAGAAGACTGCTTCGTCAGAATCATGATCGAACTCGTTCGAGGCAATAGGCAGATATAGCGGCACTCTATCAACATCATGTCCCTGCTTGCGCAATGCCCTGAAGAGGCTGCCATCGCGCAGGCAGTTCTCGCAGTAGAAAGCGTTGCCGCTGCCAGGAATAAGCTGAACAATCTTCATCTAATTGCACCTTAGGAGATTTCACCGCAGAGGCGCGGAGAACGCAGAGAAGACAAGGAGAAAGAAGATTCTATGTCCCTCCTGCTCCCCCCGCTTGCTTTCTCCCTTATTCCCTTTCCCATACCCTCTTCCTCACACACTCGCTTACACACCTTCCGGCTTTCCGGCTCTCTGGCTTTCTCTCCCCCGCTCTCTTCCCCTCCGTGCCTCTGTGTCTCCGTGGTTATTTTCACCCAAACGCCAGCGCGCCTGTCGGACACGCTTCCACAACCTGCGCAGCGACCTTCTGAAGCCCTTCCGCAATTGCCCGGTCAAACGACGCTCCCACCCGCACATTGAAGCCCCGGCCGATGAAGGTAAGGCCCAGCGGCTCCTTATATCTCGAAGTGATCTGAACGCAAAGCCCGCATTTGATGCATTTGCCCGGCTCGTAAACCACGTCCTCGCCGTTATTGAGGCGCTGGACGTGCTGCTCAAACAACTGCCGTTCGCCTTTATATCTACCTGGATTGGCCCCATATCTCTCTGAGTAGTCTCTCAATTTGCAGTTATCGGCCTTGCGGCAGTCGCAGTGAAGGCAGCGGCTTGATTCAGCTTGAGCCTCTCGCTCGGAAAATTCGGTCTCCTGGTCGGGGAAAAAACGCGGGAACGTGGGGGCATAGAGAGGAGGGGAACAAAACTGGGGATGTTTGTCTCTATGCCCCCGCGCCTCCGCGTTTTCCCTGGGTTCTACACGATTATCCCGGCTGGCGCCCGTCATGAACCTTTCGATCTCGCCCTCAAGAAGCTTGCCTATGTGAACAGAGAAAGGTCTGCGTGACTCAGCCACGGCAACACCCGAGGTACTGCTGTAATGGTTAATAGAAACAGCCGCAGCTTTGCCATCGGCCACGGATCGCACTGCCATATTGCTACTCCGCCCGGTGGCGTTGCCTCCGGCAAATATACCTTCCACGTTGGTTTGCAGCGTGCTTCTATCAATCTCAAACTCAATCCCCAGGCCGCTCGCGTCGCCGCCAGTCGCTATCAAAATAGCGTCGTAACCCTTCTGCAGAGATTCTATGGAAAGGTGTTTCCCTATCCTGGTTTCCATCCGGAACTCCGCGCCCAGTTTCTCAATAACCCCAATCTCCGCATCAAGCACTTCCCGCGGAAGCCTGTCCTCCGGCACAGCATATCGCAGCATCCCGCCGGGTTTCTCGTGATCATCGCATATTACGCACTCGTAGCCTTCCTGGAGCAGATAATAAGCCGCCGAAAGCCCAGCAGGCCCAGCGCCCACAATAGCAACTCTCTTCCCGTTCTTAGCCTTACATGGCGGCAGATACGGCGATTCGGACGTGAGATCAGCGTCCGCCGCGTATCGCTTCAGAAGGCATATAGACACAGGATTGTCATAGGCTCCGCGTCGGCATCCTTTCTCGCAAGGCGCAGGACAGATGCGCCCTAGAACTGCCGGCAGAGCGATGTCTCTCTTAATCGTAACTATAGCATCCCGTAGATCGCCAGCGCCTATCTGTCGGATCATGAGCGGGATGTTCATGCCAGCAGGACAGGTTCTATGACAGGGAGCCATGCAGTCGCCCAGATGGTCACTCAGCAACAGTTCCAGGGCCGTTCGCCTGGCTTCGCGTACCTCATCCGTTTCGATCTCGATCTCCATCCCATCCTGCACCTCAGTCGCGCATGAGGGAACCAGACGACCATAGGCCGATACTCCCGGGCCTATGCTGTTGACCTTCACAGCGCACACCATACAGGACGTAGAAGGTTGACATCCATCGTTGAAGCAGAGCGCGGGTATATCGATCCCGAGCTTCCGAGCAGCTTGCAGGATCGTGTTCCCCTGCTCAACTTCCACTTCACGATTGTCAATAATCAGCTTCGGCATTTTTCAAAACACTGTTGTATGTTGGGTTAAGTCATTTAGAAAAATCCAGTTTCGCTGATAAAGTGAGTTCTAGAACTTAATATACCAAGTGAGAGAACCTAACCCAACATACTTATAAAACCCATTGACCTATAGACCCATAGACCCATAGACCTATAGACCTATTGACCCATCAACTCACCTTCACCGCCCCATTCGGGCAGACTTCTTTGCATCCACCGCATCGGATGCATTTTTCGCTGTCAATTTCGTGCTTCTCGTAGGGTTTCATCTCAATGGCATCAGCCGGACACTGCTGCGCGCACAGCGTACAGCCGATGCAGTCATCGGTTATAGAATACGTGATAAGCGCCTTGCAACTGCCAGCCGGACAACGTTTCTCCAGGTGCGCCTCATACTCATCCCGGAAGTATCTCAATGTCGAAAGCACCGGGTTCGGCGAAGTTCTCCCAAGCCCGCAGAGACTCCCCTTCTTAACCATATCTGCCAGTTGCTCCAGTTCCTCTATATCGCCTTTCAATCCCTTGCCTTCACAAAGCCGGGTCAGAATATCCAGCATCCGGCGCGTGCCGATCCTGCAATACGTGCACTTGCCACAGGATTCGCCCTGGGTGAATTCCAGGAAATATCTGGCTATCTCCACCATGCAGTCCGAGTCGTCCAGCACAACCAGTCCGCCAGACCCCATGATGGCTCCTACGGCGTTAAGCGCCTCGTAATCTATGGGTGTGTGAGCCAGTTCAGCAGGTATACACCCACCCGAAGGCCCACCGATCTGAACCGCCTTAAAACGCCTGTCATCGGCTATCCCGCCGCCGATCTCCTCCACGATCTCCCTGATAGTGATCCCCATGGGAACCTCGATAAGTCCACCTCTCACCACCTTACCCGCCAGGGCGAAGACTTTGGTGCCTTTGCTCTCTTTTGTACCCAGAGCCGCAAACGCGTCTGCGCCATTTCTCATGATCCAGGGGATAAGGGAATAGGTTTCCACGTTATTCACCAGGGTAGGCTTGCCCCACAACCCCTTTTCCGATGGGTAGGGCGGCCGAAGTCTTGGCGTCCCGCGCTGACCCTCGATGGATGCCAGCAATGCCGTCTCTTCTCCGCAGACAAAGGCTCCCGCTCCCTTCATGATGCGAAGATGAAGTTTGACACCGCTGCCCAAGATATTATCTCCCAGAATCCCGCGTTCCTCGCACTGACGTATGGATTCCTCAATACGCTGGACTGCCGCCGGGTATTCAGCGCGAATGTAGAGATAACCTTCTTCAGCACCAATAGCATAAGCGGCGATAGCGAGGCCTTCTATAACCCGATACGGGTATGATTCCAGAAGCATCCTGTCCATGAATGCGCCGGGGTCGCCTTCATCACCGTTGCAGACGATATATTTCGGGCTGCCTTCCGCCTGTCTTACCCTCGACCATTTCAGTCCTGTCGGGAATCCTGCGCCTCCGCGCCCGCGCAGTGAACTGCGTCGAATCTCCTCGATCACTTCCTCCGGGCTAAGCTGGTTAACGCAACGGTCCAGCGCCTCGAATCCGTTGTGTTTCAGGTATTCGTCCAGGTCCAGGGGATTGATGTCACCCAGATGTTCAGTGGCTATATGATTCTGCGTGCCAAGAAACTCACAGATCTGGGGATCTCGCACCTCAACCGAATACCGGGTCACCGGCTCCCAGACCTCATCAGTCAGTATATTCTCCAGCGCCCTCGAAGCAGCGTTCTTCACTGTCCGGGCGACCCCTCTTGGCCTGAAGTGACGCTGGACAATGGCCTTCGCATCCTCCGGGAGCACCCTCGCATACATAAAAGATTGACCGTCCGGCGAAACCACCTCCACAAACGGCGTCTGATAGCACATGCTTATACACGCAACGCGCTTTAGCTTCACCGGCGCGCCCATCTCCTCTATAGCCTGATCAAGCGCATTGTGCACTTCGCCGCATCCGTTGGCGATGCAGCAGGAGTCAAGCGCAATGCGGATCTCACCAGCACCGGGTTCTGTAAGCTCCATCGCGGATTCCCGATGCCCATTCTTCTCCCGCTCCAGAAAATCCCTCAGCACCCTGGGGATAACGTCATTGGTCAAGTGTCCATAAGTGACACCATCTATCTGCAATACCGGCGCCAGTGTGCAGCATCCCAGGCAGGCCACCTTCTGAACGGTGAAGACACCTTCAGGGTCTGTATCATTGCTGTCCGTGATGTTCAGGTGTTCGCGCAGCGCCTCGTAGATCTTCATCGACCCTTTCACGTGGCAGGCAGTTCCGTCGCACAGGCTTATCAGATGTTGACCCATAGGGAGATTCCGGAATTGCGAGTAGAAGGTGGAAACGCCGGTTATCTGCGCCGGCCTGATCTCAGTTATCTCGCAGACTCGCTCCAGAGCCTCTTCAGGAAGATAGCGATAATGCTCCTGAATCGCCTGGAGGATAGGGATCACCGCCTCAGGTCCCCGGCCGATCTCCTCCACAATCCTATCCACGAACGAAAGATCGAGTTTTTCCTCTACTTCAGACAAGCTGGCAGCATGTTCTACTGTGCTATGCAATACAGGTTCTCCTCGCCGCGGATATAAATGCGTCCATCTAGGAAAGCGGGACAGGCTTCGGAATTTTCACCCAGTTTGCTTCTGCCCACCTCTTTAAATTCTCTACCTGCTTCCACTATTATCATAATTCCATCGTCAGTCAAAAAATACAGGTTATTCCCCGCCAGACTGGGCGAAGCCGTGAAAGTCTCATCCAGATCCTGTTCCCAGACTTTTGCCCCATCTTCAGCGTCATAGCAGGTCAAAAAACCGTAAGTCTCCAGCAA
>Ga0114922_10002273_pt1 | contig 18037 bp, 11 predicted proteins | sample AartaG_FD_100975 | JGI IMG/M metagenome (GOLD analysis project Ga0114922, IMG submission 100975) | Deep subsurface microbial communities from Aarhus Bay to uncover new lineages of life (NeLLi) - Aarhus_00045 metaG | ecosystem: Environmental > Aquatic > Marine > Oceanic > Sediment | place...
AAGGCACGCTTTAACGTAGATACTGTTTACGAAATCAGGTTGCTGCTAAAAGAATTCGCAGGAGATTAATGTGTTAAGACTTGAAGATTTTCGGACAATTGTGCCCGATAAAACATTGGCCGACATTTACGCCAAAGCAAGAGGCCTTTATGGCAAGCATATTGTTCACATCAACTCGACCTATCAGGGCGGTGGCGTCGCCGAGATTTTACATTCCCTCGTACTTCTAATGAATGACGTGGGTATAAGCACCGGCTGGAGAATTCTGCATGGAAGTCCAGCCTTTTTTAACATTACAAAGAAATTTCACAACGCGCTCCAGGGCGCAAGCTTAAACTTGTCCGAAAGGAAAAAACAAATATATCTCGAAGTCAACGGCAGCTTCGCAAGGCTTACCCATATCGACCATGACTGTGTAATTGTGCACGACCCTCAGCCGCTTCCACTTATAAGGTCGTATAGAAAACGCCAGCCCTGGATATGGCGATGCCATATAGACCTGACCGATCCACATAAAAAACTATGGAATTTCCTTGAGGGCTATTTGCTCAAGTATGACCAGGTGGTCATATCAAACAAAAAATATGTCAAAAACGACCTGCCGGTTGACCAAAGGATTATGTTCCCGGCAATCAATCCGCTTACTCTGAAAAACAAACAGCTCGAGGAGAAGACCATACTCAAATACATAAAGAAGGCCGGCATTCCGACTGATAAACCGGTAATTACCCAGGTCTCCAGACTTGACCCCTGGAAGGACCCCGAGGGTGTGCTGGAAGTCTTTAAGCGGGTCAGGGAGAAATTCGACTGCAGATTGCTCTTTTGCTACAACCTCGCCGGCGATGACCCCGAGGGCGTGCAAATATACACCAAAATTTACCGAAAAGCCAAAAAGTTGGTGAATAATGGGGACGTTTTATTTGTAGTCGGCAATAACGATATTCTCGTAAATTCCATCCAAAGATTTTCGAACGTTATAATACAAAAGTCCATAAAAGAAGGTTTTTGTCTTGCGGTTACAGAGGCGCTCTGGAAAGGCACGCCCGTTGTCGCCTCAAACGTAGGTGGCATCCCCACTCAAATCGAGAACGGTAAAAACGGATTTCTGCTCGAGCCTGACGACACAGAAGGATTTGCAGACAGGATTATACATCTGCTGAAAAACCCAAAGGAAAGCCAGGAGCTGGGCCAAAAGGCAAAAGAGATAGTCAAACAAAAATTCTTGATAACCCGCCTGCTTTCAGACCATCTGGATATGCTAAATGATATGATAACCCGCTAAATTGTACGTTTAGCTCCGATTTGTCAGGGATTTATCCCGAGCGCAGCCGGGCAATTCTCCGGAAAAAATTTTCAAAAAAATTAAAAAAAACCTTGCACAATCCGTTCTTTTTGTGTTACAATAATAATGTTGAAATAAGAAATGGAATAAAGGTGCTAAGGCAGGTTAAAAAACTGTCATAATATTCGTGAATTCTATTATATAAGACCAAACTATTTCATACCAACCCCTGCCTTCCAAAGTCAGCAGTTTTTCCTTCTTTGTGTCCTGCTCATATAGACCTGGCCCCGAGAAGGAGGAACAAAAGACGCAAAAATGCGCAATTTGGGCAATTCCATTATGTCTGCTAATGCGCAATATGAACTCATCTTACTCAATGTGGGTACAGGTGCGTTACCTGTACCGTAATAATATTTATCATAACTTTTTGAAAGGGCGAAAAAATGAAAAAGAGAGCAAATCATAAGGTCCGGTTGGCCATTTGTGTGCTTATCCTGGTGCTGGGCATGGCCAGCACCACAGGTGCGGATTCCGTTCCGGCACCCTGGCTTAATCAGGATATCGGTACTAATCATGGTGGCGTAACAGGCGGCGTCGATTACAATCCCGCCACAAAGATGCTTACGATTGAAGGTGATGGCGAGGACATCTGGGGTGCTAACGACGATTTCCATTATGTCTATCAGCCGTGGTTGGGTGACGTCGAGCTAATCCTGAGAATCGTCAGCCTGGAGCAGACGAACCTCTGGGCCAAGTGCGGTGTGATGGTTCGTGAGCAGCTTACGGACACGTCCTCGCATGCCATGATGATATTAACACCGCTGGGCGGCATAAGTACGTATTCTTTCCAGTGGGTCGCTGGAGCAAGCCGCAACAACAGTATACAAGGTGGTACTGGTACTATTGGTTCGTTGCCGAAGTGGGTCAGGTTAACCCGCGTTGGTGACCTCTTTACGGGCTACTATGCTGACGATGTCGGCGGCAGTCCGGGAGCGTGGACCAACTTGGGAAACCAGACTATCAGTATGTCGACAAACGTGTACGTCGGTATGTGCCTTACTTCGCACAGCACCGGTAATTTATGTACAGCCGTAGTTGACAACCTTGGCGGAGACGTGGCTATCCTCGACTTACCCGAAATCTACTACGTTGACGCGGGCACTCCTGTAGATGGTGACGGCAGCAGTTGGGAAATGGCGTTCAGGCGCATGCAGGATGCGCTCGCTGTTGCATGGTACGGCGATGAAATTCGGGTCGCTCAAGGTATTTACACACCCGCTCCACCGGGGCTGCCACCTCCACCGCCTCCTCTACAACCTCCGACGCCTCCACTACCAGTAACCTGGATTAACAGCCAAAGCGTTGAAGTAGCACCCGCCGACCGGACGGCCACGTTCCAGCTCAAAAAAAGCGTAACTCTCAAAGGCGGCTACGCCGGTTTCGGCCATGCCAATCCCAACGACCGCAATGTCGAAATCTACAAAACTATCCTCAGCGGCGACCTCAATGGCAATGACGCGGACCTGAACAACCCTCTCGATTTGCTCTACGACCCATGCCGGGCCGAGAACAGCTACCACGTAGTAACCGGCAGCAAAACCGATGCAACAGCCGTACTCGATGGCTTCACCATCACCGCCGGCAATGCCAACGGCAGTTGGTCGGACAGAACTAACCGCGGCGGTGGAATGTTCAACGTCTCTGGCAGCCCAACGATTACAAACTGTACGTTCACGAAAAACTTAGCACGCGGCGGGGGCGGTGGGATGTACAACTACGACTACAGCAACCCGACGGTGATAAACTGCAAATTCCTCAGGAACTCAGCAGACGACGGGGGCGGTGGGATTTGTAATGAGAGATATAGCGGCCCAACGCTCACAGACTGCACTTTCAGAGCAAACTTAGCCGACCGTGACGGCGGGGGGATAGCCAACATCTATCACAGCAGCCCAACGCTGACCGACTGCGCATTCAGTGGGAACTCGGCTGGCGGGGGTGGCGGCGGCATATGCAACTGGTTATACAGCGGCCCGATTCTGAGCAACTGCACTTTCAGTGAGAACTCAGCTGGCGCTGGCGGGGGATTCTTCTGCGAATATGCCTCTCCGCCTCCCGTGGCTGGGATTGCCAACGGCAGGATTGCAGAAAATCCAGACACACCTGTTTTTTATAACAGCGGTGACGCCAATATAAGAATGGCGAACTGCGCTATCGTTGGCAATTCGCCCGGAGACTACGCCGGCGGGATGGATGATTTTGGCAGCCACCCCATGCTCACAAACTGCACGTTCACCGCGAACTCGGCTGGTGCCGGCGGTGGGATCTACAGCATTTATGAAAGCCCAACTTTGCTAAATTGTGCATTCAGTGGAAACTCGGCGAGCAGGGGCGGCGGGATGTTCAACTTTAATAGCAGACCGACACTGACCAATTGCACCTTTAGCGGTAACTCCGCAGACTCAGGCGGCGGGATGTATAACACCGGTGGTGGGCTGCACGGCCCTTCGACGAGCAGTCTTACGCTTACCAACTGCACGTTTGCCGGAAATTTCGCACCCAATGGAACTGCTCTGGCTTGTGATGCCTGGACCCATTGGTGGCCAAGCAATGTTAAGCTAACTAACTGCATCCTCTGGGATGGTGGTGATGAGATATGGAACAACGATGAGTCAACAATCGCAATTACATACAGCGACGTGGAGAGTGGCTGGCCGGGCGAAGGCAACATCGATACCGATCCTTGTTTTGTTGACCTTGGTTACTGGGACGCCGACGGAGTCTGGGTTGATGGCGATTACCATCTGCTCCCCGGTTCACCGTGCATTGATACTGGAGACCCGAATTATGTGACCGAACCAAACGAAACAGACCTCGATGGCAGGCCCCGTATAATCGACGGCCGGATCGATATGGGAGCTTACGAATACAGTCCACCCATACCAGCCGAGGCCAGGATCGACCCCCGCACCATCAACCTGGCAAGCCAGGGTAAATGGATTATCGTGCTTCTCTGGCTCCCAGAAGACTACAATGTTGCCGACATTGACCCGAATAGCCTTCTTCTTGAATATGAAATTGGACCTGAGCAATTGTGGGTCAATGAAGAAAAGCAAGTTGTGATGGCCAGGTTCAGCCGCGAAGAGGTTCAGGCCATTCTCAATGTTGGTGAGGTCAAGCTGACAATCACCGGCCAGTTAACGAACGGAACCATATTCGAGGGCAGAGATGCAGTTAAAGTAATAGATAGAGGAGGCGGAAAATCAGCTAAGCAATGCTTTTGATACGAAATTTGTTGCGTGGCATTTGAAGGTACAGGTGTGTTGCCTGTGCCGTAATAATATATTTTTCATAAATTTTTGAAAGGGCGAAAAAATGAAAAAGAGAGCAAAAATTTGGGCAATTGTTTTTGTAGGCATGGTGATGGGCCTGTTCGCGGGCACGGCCAATTGCCAGGACACGGTCAGTGTCGTCGCACTTGCTCCCAAGACCCTGTACGCCAACACCCCTGTAACGGTCTCTGTTACCGCAGTAACCATCCCTGACCGGAATCCCGCCGTCGTCAATGTGGCAGTACGATTCGGGAAAGACACTCTAACGTCTTTGCTGGTCTTCGAGGATGTCACGGATGACCGTGGGCGACTCAACGCGAGGTTCGACGCCCCAGACATCGCACCGGGGACGTATACCCTTGAACTCGAAGTGGACGGTGTTGACAAAATCTTGGCTGCTGAAGTCGAGCTCCGCCGGATGCCGGTGCTCCTTATCGAGACCGACAAACCCATCTACAAACCAAGCCAGACCATTCAGGGCCGGGTCCTTGTATTGACCAACGAACTGCGGCCCACCTCTTCCAAAGTCGACGTCGAGATCACCGACGGCAAGGGCATCAAGATATTCCGAAAGGCACTGAAGACAAACGCCTTCGGTGTGGCGCCATTCAAACTCGACCTCGCTAATGAGCTAAACTTCGGCACCTGGAAAATCTCTGCTGAATCCGGCTCAGCCACCAGCGAGGTCGATATCCGAGTAGAAAAATACGTGCTGCCGCGCTTCGAAGTCGAACTATCCACTGAGAGAGATTACTTCCTCGTGGATGAACCCATTCCCGGAACAGTCAACGCGTCCTACTTCTTTGGCAAGACAGTCGATGGAATCGTCGACCTTCAGGCCAAACGCTACGTGGGCGTCTGGGAGGAATACGCAACGTATACTGCGACGCTATCCAATGGAAGCGCAGACTTCATACTACCTGAAGTCGGCTATGTAAGCGGCACACCAGGCGCCGACGGCGCCGGCAGCCTTCAGCTTGACGCTGTGGTCACCGACACGTCAGGACACGAAGAAAAAACAACGAAACTACTCAAGATAGTGGACTCTACCATCCAACATCAACTCATTGCACTGTCTAAATCTATCACTCCTGGCCAACCATTTGATGTCCTCCTTGTTGCCAAAACGCCCGATGGTCAGCCCGTCACAGTCTCCGCAGAGGTCAAGTGCGAATACTACGATGAGTACTGTCGGATTCCGCCACCTCCATTTCCTCCGCTTCTGCCACCGGGACTACCTCCGCCTGTTCCACCACCGGGACTACCTCCGCTTCCACCAATACCTCCACCTCCGCCACCGGGATTTCCTCCTCCACCAGCGGTTCTACCGAGTGCACCGCTAAACAGTTCAGCGAATAGCGAATATGGCACACTGTCCACCGAAACCCGTGTGCTTCCGAGTGTCAACGGCTCCGCCACCGTCTCATTTCTTGCGCCCGAAGGTACCGCGTGCGCCCATATCCAAAGTTCGGTTAGCGCAAACGGTGCCACCGCCGATGCTGAATTGACCATTTATGCAACTTATTCCCCCACCGACAGCTTCTTACACCTTAGACGTATTTCAGAAACTCCCATCAATGTCGGAGATATCGTCACTATCGATGTGTTCCAGACTCACGACGTAACAGTTTACTACGATATCTTTGCGAATGGCCGTACCGTCTGGTCGGATGCCACAACTTCGCCTCAGATTATATTCCAGGCCACGCCGCAGATGGTGCCGGCTGCGAAGGTCGTTGCCTACGCTATCAATCCTAACAATGAAGTATCAGCACAGACATTGCCGCTCGAAGTGGCCCTGGATAACGCCGCTGGGCTAAAGGTTGAGTTTGACGCCGAGCAAGTCCTTCCCGGCGATTCTGTCCAGGTCTCCGTTCAGGCTGACACCGAAGCGATGGTAGGTCTTGCCATAGTGGACGAGTCGGTTTATGCCCTCAATGAAGGCCGGCTCAATATGAGCGAGGTATTCAACGAACTCGAAAGTCGGTTTATGGAACCACAATCAGAAGTACATCAATCTATCTACGGCGCCTACGAGGTATTCGATAAGGCAGGACTCCAGGTGCTGGTGTCTGATACTATCGCTGTACCACACGGTCAATCCGGCGGCCCGACAGCTCCACCAGTATCACCACCTCCACCAGCTCCTCCCGGATTTATACCGCCCGGACCAACACCACCTCCGGGGGAGCCCGGCCCACTCGCCGAGGTAACACGTATCCGCCAGTTTTTCCCGGAAACATGGCTTTGGATGCCCGATTTGCTCACCCAGCCGGACGGTACCGCCGCTATCGACCTTACGGCACCCGACAGCATCACCACCTGGCGGCTGCATGCCGTCTCTACGTCCGACAATGGCCTTGGTATTACTGAATCAGGGCTTTTAGTCTTTCAGGAATTCTTCGGCGAACCGGACCTGCCATACGCTGTTACACGCGGCGAACAGTTCCCTGTACGCATCCAGGTATTCAACTACCTCGACACACCCCAGCTCGTCCACGTGGAGCTAACCAACGCGGAATGGTTTGACCTGCTTGAAGCCGATACCCAGCAGGTCTCCGTCAACGCCAACTCAGTCGGATTAGCATCATTCTTAATACAGCCAACCACGCTCGGACGTCATACACTCGATGTAACATTGCGCTCGACGCTACGTGCTGACGCTGTACGCAAAGAGCTCCTCGTCGAACCGGAGGGCACACAGCGCGAGCTTGTGACCAACGGGATGATACGCGCGGGTAACACAGTAACACTCGATACCTCTCTGCCCGATTACTGCGTACCCGGCTCAGAGAAGCTCCTTCTAAGTATCACGCCGAGCCTGGTCGCCCAGAGCATCAACGGCGTCGACGACCTGCTGCACATACCCTACGGCTGCGGTGAACAAAACATGATATTCTTCGCACCGGATGTCGAAATTCTACGCTATCTCGATGCGACAGGCCAATTGACACCGGAGGTCCGCGCCAAGGCCGAACACTTCATCACCACCGGCTACCAGCGCCAACTGACCTTCCGCCATCAAGATGGTTCATTTTCCGCCTTTGGTGACTATGGTGGGCGCCCCGGCAGCCTGTGGTTGACGGCCTTTGTCCTCGACTGTTTCAGCGCCGCCCGCGACATCTACGCCGTTGACGAAACCGTTCTCACCGGAGCCGCCGAATGGATTGAGGCGCACCAGTTGCCCGATGGGTCCTGGGAGCCCGTCGGCTTTATCTGCCACACCGAAATGGTTGGCGGAATGAAAGGCACCTATGCGCTCACCGCCTTTGTCACGCTCGCACTGGCTGATTACGGCACGGCATCACCGGACGCGATGGCCGGCGCCACCCAATATCTCACCAATAACGTGACCTCTGTTCAGAACGACGCCTACGCGCTCGCCATCGCAGCTCTGGCCCTTGCACGCGTCAATAACAGCGCCGTCCATACAGTCATTGGCCGACTGTTGGAAATCGCCATCAGAGACGGTGACGGCATTCACTGGAGCCCCTACGACGTCGAGACCACGGCTTATGCGGCCCTGGCTTTGATGGAGAACCAAAAGCCACAGGCCAATGATGCTATCAAGTGGCTTGCTCTGCAGCAGAACAGCCGAGGCGGTTTCGGCAGCACACAGGACACTGTTATGGCGCTCAAGGCGCTAATGACTGCCGCCCAGATGCAAACACGCAATGTTAACTTGACTATAACCGCTGCCGCCATCGATACTGATGTTGTCGCCGAGGGTACCGTCTTGGCACACTTCAACGTCGACAGCAGCAACTTCGATGTCCTGCAGATTGCTGAATTGCCTGCGGGAACCGGTATTGAACTGACTGCCGCCGGTGCTGGCGAAGCACGTTTCCAGCTCGTCCGGAAGTTTAATGTCTCCCTAACCGACCATATCATTCATAACGATATGGCTCTTCAGGTAACATACGATGCCGACAATGTCCATGTGGACGATATTGTCGACGTTACTGTGACCGTCCGCTATTTTGGCCAGGCGGGGGACTCCGGAATGATGATAGTAGATGTGGGTGTGCCGACAGGTTTTATACCATTAAGCGAGTCCCTCGATGCTCTTGTTGAGGACGGTAGTATCAGCAGAGTCGAAGTAGCCGGACGGAAGGTCATCTTCTATGTCGATAACCTGGCCAGTGGTGAGCAGCGCACCTTCACCTTCCAGGTCAAGGCACGCTTCCCTGTACGCGCCCTCATTCCCGACAGCAAAACATATCTCTACTACGAACCAGCAGTTGGCGCCGAACAAGGTGGAAGGAAAATCACCGCAGGTTTCCCCGATGCCGGCCCCGACCAGACTGTCTACGCCGGCCCCAATAGCGTCGCCCAGGTAACTCTTGACGGCACTAATTCTTTCGACGGCAATATTGACGGGCTAACATTCAGTTGGATCTGGTCCATTGACGGCAACAACTTTACTGCAACAGGCCGCATTGTCACAATTCCACTACCGGCTGGCAGGAACAGCATCGCGCTAATTGTAAACGACGGTATACGTGATTCCGCACCTGACCACACCGTCATAACCGTCATTGAGCCAATGGAATCGCATCTGCGCATATTCCCAAGGGTAGTTAATCGCTCCAGCCGACAACCGAAAATATTAGCGATGCTTCGTTTACCCAAAGGCGTCACCAAAGAGCAAATCGACGCTGCTCAACCGCTTCGCCTTTATCCCGGTGAAATTGAACCAATCCGTCAACATATTAGGCAGTCTGACATAAGTGGCGCTCTGCGGACAAGCATTCTTGCCTTCTTTGATAAGGCCGAGCTGATGGAGGCTGTACCTGATAATGGCAGTGTGGAAGTGCAGGTCGTCGGCCAGCTAAAGACCAACCGATATTTCTACGGCACCGATACCGTCAGAATTATTAGCGGTCGCAATGATCGTCGCAACCACATTCATTGATTAGGATTCTTCTGCCATCTGACCTATATATCCGGCAAAGGGCTGGGGGCTTTAATACCACCAGCCCTTTGGCTTTGTCCGCTAAGCCTCTCAAAGTCTGATAGTGTCACCGCCTCAAAAGAACGGCTATGTATACATCAACAAAGGTCAATGTCACCTGCCGGCTGAGCACAAAATCACCCATATCTCTCAGCCTCGTGTTGGATATTGTCCGTGCTATGGTCGACCCCATTTTGGAAATATTAATACCTTGATGCGAAAATGCCCCTCAATACGACTTCTTACCCAGTTTAAGGTGTGCAGCATACCTGCAACTGCCCATTGTGATAGGGATAAAAACGAAAAAAGCCAGACCCTACAACAGCAGAATCTGGCTTCGGAGGAGGGTGATGAAAAGCTATATAATGCCGAAACCTAATTTTATTATTTGTCTTTTTTTAATTGTCCTTATGTTTTAATCGAAAAAATAGCAGAAAATTCTTTAACGAAAATTCAAAAAGAATACTCTTCTTACCACAAATCAACGTTTTTAGTCGCGAAATTCTTATTTTTTTTATTATTTCTTCTAAAATATGCAAATTACGACCAAAAACCAAGATAGTTTACGCTGGATAAACGATTTTTGTTCGCATATTTTAACCAATACACTGTTACTTATTCAGCGTGTCGTAAAGCTTCAGCTTGTCGCAAAACCTGATTATGGATACAAAATCTACGATTTCAGGCCATGGTTCAATCCTGCGTGGCAGCCACAAATCAATGCTGCGCGGAATCTGACTTATTTGAACAATGCCGCATTTAATAACTACAGCAAAGAGATAAAGGGCGGCATATTCCCCGACAAGCCACATAGTTACCACACGGAGGCGGGCGAGCTTGAGAGGCTGCACGAATTGCTAAAAGGTAAACTTTAGGGGGGCATTTTCTATAACGACTCAGGAAAATGTGGGCGATGGTAGGTTGGACCAGCCGCGCTGAACTTGCCGGCAGTTTATTCCTTCACTTCCGGACACGACATAATATAGTCGAGGACATCGCTTAGATTAGCTGTTGCGACGGCAACGGCACAGTCGGCAGCACCATAATAGAGATTGAGTTGGTCGGTCTCTTTGTGAACAACGGCACCGGAGGGGAAAACAACGTCATCGGCATCACCGACACGCTCGTAAGTAGCTCGCGGTCCCAAAATCCATTCATCGCTTCGACGCAAGACTCTCCACGGCTCATTCAAATCCAGAAGGGCCAGTCCCACGCGGTATATTGCTCCTGATGCAGTTGCGCGTACACCGTGATAGAATAGCATCCAGCCTTTTGCTGTTTCTATAGGCTGACAAGCCAGACCCACTCTATGGCAGTCCCAATAGCCTGGGCGTGTTCTAATCAGAAGTCGGTGGTCACCCCAGTGCTTCAAATCGGGCGAAAAGCTTATCCACATGTGGGCCTCACCTCGAACGATAGGGCGGTGAATCAATGCAAATCTTCCCCTGAATCTGCGAGGAAACAGGCAGGCATCTTTATCCTCCGGCGGCAAAAGAGCACCCAGGCGGGCAAAAGTTTTGAAGTTCTTGGTTATTGCCAGCGAAACTACGGGGCCGCCTTCACTGAAGGAGACATACGTAATGGCAAATTGCTTCTGTTCCTCGAGCCAAATAATACGGGGGTCTTCCAGGCCCCACTTTTCCTCCCGAGAATTTTGGTCAGCCTCAAGGGTTGGTGCAGAGTCAACTTCCCAGTTCGTGAACCCATCAGAACTGCGAGCAACGGTCAAATGCGAGAAGCCACGCATGTCCTCGACGCGAATTAACAGCAGGGTCTCCGCATTCAACTTCACTGCTGCGGGATTAAAGACCGCATTTGTTGGGTATGGCCAATTTTGCGGCGTTAGTATCGGATTACCCTGATACCTCTTAAAGAGTTCGTGTGCTTTTTGCTGCCGTGTAAGCTCGGTCATAATCTTAGCCCCAAAATAGCAAGCTCATAAGTTGCACATAGGTGAAAAAGTGGCTTTTCCTCTGGTTATCTTCATCTATTATCTAACCTTAATCGGCAAGATGGGTAATTTAATGTAAACCAAAGTAACAATTTTTTTTTATCTTATATTCTGCTGCTATTTCGCACCAAGAGCCGCGCACGACGCATCACGAGGTTATGCCTTTACCAACTGTGTTTCGTATAAACCTTGATACAATGGACAGGTTTGCATCAGTTCATCGTGCTGACCCTGAGCGATAATTTGGCCGCCATCCATTACTACTATCACATCTGCGGTTATAACAGTGCTGAATCTGTGGGCGATTATAAAACTCGTTCTGTCCTGCATAATTTCTTCGATGGCCCTGTGAATCTTGGCTTCGCTGTCGGCGTCAACGTGACTTGTGGCCTCATCGAAAATCAAAATTGCCGGGTTCTTCAAAATCGCCCTGGCTATGACGATTCTCTGCAACTGACCGCCACTAAGGCCGGCGCCCTGCTCGCCGATTACTGTATCGTAGCCATCGGGCAATGGTGAAATAAATTCATGGGCAAATGCACGCTTGGATGCGGCAATTATTTCTTCTCTGTCAGCATCGGGCCTGCCATACGCGATATTTGCCGCTATAGTGTCATTGAATGTCACCACTTTTTGTGTAACCATTCCTATCTGGCTTCGCAAGCTAAACAGTGTCGCATCGCGAATGTTCTTGCCGTCAATCAAGATATGACCGCTGTCGGGGTCATAGAACCTCGGTATCAAATTCGCAAGAGTTGTTTTGCCTGAACCGTTAGGCCCTACGATAGCAGCATTATGACCCGCCGGCACGCAAAGATTGATTCCCGCCAACGCCGGCGTCTTTGCCTGAGGATACGTAAATACAACATCTACGAATTCGATTCTATCTCTCAAGGGCGCAAGTGCAAAAGCGTTCGGTATTTCTTTTTCTATCGGCTCATCTATGATAGAAAACACTCTTTCCGCCGCTGCATTTGCTTCCTGTATCTTGTTCCAGATATCACTTGTTTTGCGAACAGACTCAGCAGCGGCGCCCAACAAAATCAACAAGACCAAAAATTCAGGGCTGTCCATCTTGTTCTGGCTGACCCAGTGCGCACCCATTATCAAAGCAGCAGAGCCTGCCGCCATTCCAAGCACTTCCAGAACAGGCATTGTTGCCGCATCAACTTTCGACATCTTGAGCAATTGTTTCAGCAATTTGTTGTTTATCTTCCTAAAAGTACTTCGCTCTACATCCTGTTGATTATAAACTTTAACCACTCTAAGCCCTGAAATCGTCTCCTGCAGTTTCGCCAGCATCTGGGAGCTGGCAATCAATGACTTTCTTGTGGCCTTTTTCATCTTCCTGCCAAACATACCTACCAGTCCAAGCACAAGCGGTGCGCCACACAGAAATATCAGCGTAAGTTGCCAGCTTAGCAGCATCGCACAGCCTAACATGAACATGCGTTAAGGGGTTCACGAAGTGCTTTGCCCAGCATTGTCTTAATGGCCTTTCCCATTACATTGGTATCGCGGATAATCCGGCTGACCGTATCACTTGGCCTTTCATTCGCGAAAAAACCTATCGGCATATACATAACATGGGCGAATGCATCCTCACGCAGATGGTTTATGCCAATCTGAACCACTTTTTGGGCCATGTAGCCCTGATAAAATTTGGCTAAACATCGAATTATCGTTACCACCCCTATCGCCCAAATAATAAAGATAACCGCCCTTGTTCTGTCAGCCTGGTTTTCTTCTCTCGGCAATAAACCAACCACCCATTGGGCACGCTCGATAATCGCCAGTTTGAACTCCCATTTGATACGCTCAATCCTGCCATACCGTAAGCTGTCAATGTAAGCTTTGTTCTCGGGCGTATTCAGTTCCAGCGTTTCATCTTCTAAGGTGCCCTCTTTATTCAGTCGCTTCAACTGAACGATGATTTTACTCTCGCGGGTTTGTGCCAACTCTTCGAGCATTCGCCAAAACGGTATCTTTTCGGCTCCTTCTGAAATCAAAAATTCGCCTGCTCCAACAATTCTATCAGTTGGTTTCAGGCCTGCCGATGCGCCCAGACTGTTTTTTTCGACACCGGTTATAAGCAGACAGTATGCAATATCCTCGCTGTCTTTGTCGATAATATCCGTGGCGCTTAGGACATAGAAATCAACACCGTATTTACACCCGCTAACTTTTCTGTCAACCCAGTTGTGCAGACCCTCTTTGCCCATCATCACCTTCAGCAGCGGTATAACCGTCATAAAACTTAGTGATAAAAGAGCAGCGACAATCATTGCGGTGACGACAACGGTAATGATACGCGGCCATTGAGGCCAGACATATTTGAATATTCGCTTAAAAGACTTCATTCAACAAATTTCTCTCTTTTGCTCGGACCCCATTTTGCAAAGTCCCGCGCCAATTGTCCTATGTCGGCCAGGTTCGACTTCACGCTTCTTTTCTCCCGCAGGACGCACATCCAATGGGTGCGGGACAAAACGGCGGCACTGCTCAATCGTCTCCTTCACTTCGAGCGGCAAGCTCGCCGCACACAGAGATTATAAGTCAAAGCAAAATAGCAAACTCGCGTCTCCCAGTCAAGTCCAAAGACTTTATTGACTGAAAAGGATATTTTTGCTATCTTAACAGCTTTTTAAGGCCGCAGTTAAATGAAAATTGACCATTTAATATTAGGCGCGTTCCAAACCAACTGCTATGTCCTGCGCGAAAGCCAGAGAAGCCAAGATTGTCTTATTATTGATACGGGCCTGCAGGCTGGCCGGCTTATCGAGTTTCTAAAGCATCATAAATTAAATCCTGTGGCTGTGGTCCTAACTCACGGCCACCCGGACCACGTTGCCGGCGTCGCTGCATTACGCGAAAGCTTCCCCGATATGAAGGTCTATATCCATAAGCTCGATGCTGATATGCTAACTGAGACGCCGAGCAATTTCGAGCTTCTGGCAGGTGGTATGTCCGGCAACCAGCCGGCTGATTTGTTTCTGGAAAACCAAAGTATAATCGAACTGGCTGGTATAAAACTGCAGGTCCTCCATACTCCCGGCCATACCCCCGGCGGCATCTGTTTATATTCGGAGGACGAAGGAATTGTCTTTACTGATGACGCATTGTTTGCCGACTCCGTCGGACGAACGGACTTAGGCGGCAATATGGCTCAGCTAATAAAGAGCATCAGGGAAAAGCTTTTGACACTGCCCGGCGACACTGCCGTTTATCCCGGCCACGGCCCCGTAACTACAATTGAACACGAAAAAGCACACAACCAATTCCTGCAATAACTGTTCTAATCAGAAAAAACTTGTAAAAAACGTGTATCTCAGTATAATGAATTTTATTTGTAACGTAAATACACGTTGCCTCTGATTTGCAAGGAGATAGCGTTATGAAATTCACGTATGACCCACGATATAACATAGGTTACATCCGCTTCAAAGAAAAACCGGTCGAGGTCGAATCGATCAAGCTGAGTGATGAGCTCGTAGTGGATATTGCGCCGGATGGAGCGGTTTATGGTATTGAGCTTTTGAATGCTAATGAGCAATTACAGCGCGAGGATATGGGGGAGCTTATTGTAATCAATGAAGCGACCGGCGAACATACGGAATTGACACTTATCAAGAACAAGAGCGGTTAGACACTAACGCTACCATAGCCACGGCCCAGTAACTACAATAGCACACGAAAAACCACATAACCAATTCCTCCAGTAACTGTCTACTGGCTCATTCCAGGAATCCAAAACCGTAAAACTTGAATTCTAAAAGCAATGATTTCTCTGCAAGCACATACAAACACCATAATAAGTAAATTCCCGAGGCCATACTACAACAACCTGCTGGATGTGCTCAATATTTGGTATCAATTTTCGGCCCTGTAAGCACCAAAAACGCGCGGTTCCCGCCAGCTCACGAAAAAGATGGTGTAACCTTTTGCCTATGCACGGTGTATAAGAGTATGAAATCGTGTAGATTTTCAGATTAGATAATGTTATAATTATGTCGAATGGAAAGGAGCCGAAGAAATGAAAAAGTCCATTATCATCCTGACGGCGGGCGTATTGTTATCGACGATGCCGATACTTGCCGGGCCCCTGCTTAAAAAGCAGGTCAGCAGTCGTGCCAGCTGGCTGGCTCACACCGACCATGAGCAGTTCAAGAAAACCCTGACCGGTCAATTGATACGAAAAGAACTGGTCAATCTGGGGATTGAGGAGCATCTGTCAAATTTTGCAACGATATCATCTTTTCACCCGCTCGACGATGTTCGTAACGTTACCATTTACGGCACCGGCAAAGACCGCGAAAAAGCTGTAGTTCTGATTGAGGGCGAGTTTGATAAAGAGCAGGTGCTGACGCTGGTGCGCATGAATCCCCAATATAAAGAAATTAAATATGGCGATATAGTGCTGTATGAGTGGTTTGACGAGAATCAAAAGGACCCGAACGGAACGGCCGGTCAAATGACGTACGGCTGCTTTTATCAGGATGACCTCATAGTCATGGGAGTAGGTCAGGAAGGAGTAAAGCACGCGGTCGATGTCCTCAGGGGCTCGGCAGAAAATGCAGCCAACGTCATATTCAGCCGGGCCGCACAGGATGCGAAGGGCGCCTTTTTCCAGGCTATGGCACTCAATGTCGCCGAGATTGTAGGAGAGCAGCAAGAGACTGCTGCCCTTAAACAAACGAACCAGGTTGGACTGGCCGTCGGTGAGTCTGAGGGCAACTTCTACATCAATTTGGATTTAACTGCCAAATCAGAGGAAGCAGCCCAGGCTGTAACAAAGATGCTGGAGGGCATTATTGCCTTTGCGGTACTGTCCGGTGAAGAGCAGCCAAAGTTGGCCGACCTTGCCAAAAAGGTGAAAGTAAACTGTGAAAATAAAACGGTTCGGGTCCACTTCGAGTCGGCTCCCGAATCTGTTGTGCAGTTTCTCAAAGACCAATGGCAAAAGAAAAAAGAACAGGACAGCAAAGAGTAGTAGGAACCAGTCCCGACACGCAGCTTCACATCCTGCGGGAACTGAGTACCGAAGAATTGGCTCGCAGGTCACAACAGGGCTGCCAGGCATCCTTTACAGAACTCGTGGCCCGTTTCGGCAACCGACTCTTCCGCTTCCTGCAGCATAAAACCAAAAACGTCCAGGACGCTGAAGACCTGGTGCAGGATACATTTGTCAAGGCTTACAGCAACATTCACAGGTATCAGGATTCGTGGAAATTCTCCACCTGGCTTTTCACGATAGCGGCGCGTTTGGCATACAGCCATTTCCGAAGGTTACGTTCTTTTCGGACAGTTGGCCCGATTGAGTCCGGCGACCCGGGGCCGAGGCAGATGGTTGCAGAGCAGGAAACACGGCAGAGCCTGTGGGCATTGGCCGGGGATTTGTCAAGGAATCAGTACCGGGCGCTTTGGCTGAGGTACGCGGAGGATATGTCGATAAAGGAAATCGCGCATGTATTAAGAAAATCGCAGGTCAATGTGAAGGTGCTTTTGTACAGGGCCAGACTAAATCTGGCAAAGAGATTACAGAAGGTAACTGAAGAAAACGAAGCGGCGGACCAAACGCCCTCAAGGCAGACTCTGTCTTTAATGAAAGTTGAAGGTGCATAATGTTCTGTTGGTTCTTTAGATTGATGATTTCTCACAGTGTGGATGGCGATAACCAACCATCGCCGATAACCCAAAGGCATATTCGTCACTGTACTCCTTGTCGCCAATTCCACCAGACGTGTCAATCGTTGTCGGAGGGCTTACGGCAAGAGGCGGCAATCTCGAATGACAGGATTTCCAGGCGTCTGAGCGAGCAAATTCTGACGGCTATGCCCAGTCGGCGGACAGAAAAGCACAAAGTAGGTGTGAAATTGTGGATTTCAGCGACTGCTGCCTGTCTGGCTTTGGCCGTTCTTATTGGAGCTTTGCTGCTGGTTGCACAGAGGGATCACCGAAACAATGGCCAACCCAACGGGGCACAAATGGCCGCTGGAATTCAGGAACTTCGTGCTGTTTACGAGAAGGTAGGACAAGACATACCAAAAACTTGGCCGGCAGTGATTGAAGAACCTTTGACAAATGAGCTTGAGAGTCTCACTAACGACACCGAGTCCGCAGTGCGGTTTTTGGTTGCGTGCGTCACTGTGGACATAGCTGGTTCCGCAGCGAATCAATAACCCGGATTTCCCAGGTAGCCCGTACAAATGGACTCTGATTTGATAGTATAGAGCCTGTCGAGATATTGGATTTTCAGCGAATTGGTATGTTTCTTGGTTTCTCTGACAAGTACGTTGGCCGGGTCAACGGTCAGAAGAGTCGAGGTCGAACCGCATGTTGTGTTATTATGAAGATCGTAGCGTGCAGGAGTAATGTTTATGAAGACAAATGGGAAATCCAAGCTTGGAATACTGGTTGCCGTAGTTGTAATGCTGTTTGCCGCCTTGGCTGTGGGAATTGGCATCAAACTGTATCAACCGCAACGGGCTGAGATGGAACCACAAATCGAACAGCAACAA
>Ga0114922_10002274_pt1 | contig 18036 bp, 15 predicted proteins | sample AartaG_FD_100975 | JGI IMG/M metagenome (GOLD analysis project Ga0114922, IMG submission 100975) | Deep subsurface microbial communities from Aarhus Bay to uncover new lineages of life (NeLLi) - Aarhus_00045 metaG | ecosystem: Environmental > Aquatic > Marine > Oceanic > Sediment | place...
ACCGGTCAGCGTTGTGGGTGTAGCTGGAGCGAAGTTCGGGCCCCGCGGCCTGGGCTACTGGGATTTCTCCACGCCATCAAAGGAAATCTATAAGCAGTATGCTTCTGACGACTACGCCGGCGGCTTTATCCGCTTCGAGAACAACATCGGGCTCCAGGTGGAGAGCTTCTGGGCGTCGCATCAACTGGAGGACTTCCAGATCGAGCTTTTCGGCACCGAAGCTGGCGCCAAACTCAGTCCTGTAACGCTTTATAGCACTAAGTACGGCACGGCCCAGAACACCGAGGTGAAGCTCCCCAGAGGCCCTTCATCCTGGGATAACATCGCCAATCACTTCATCGAATGCATACTGGATGGTGTGGAGTGCCAGGCGCCGCTACGTCACGGCCTGATCGTTCAGCAGATGATGGAGGCAGTGCTCAAAAGCGCAGAGACAGGCAGGGAAGTGCGTCTCGACCGGAAAAGAAAATAACGGCATGGCTCACGATTAAGGTAACAATTTTGGTTTTTGGCACTCGAAAATCAAATTGCTACCCCAATCGTGAAACATGCCAGGATGTTGCCACTATACATAATACCAATTCCATAACTTGACAATGTTAAATTAGGAGTTGGGTTAAGGGATTCAGCAATACATAACTGATCTGGTAGACTAACTTGATTTTCAGCGAATACCCCGGATTTCGTTGATCCAACCCAACCTACAAGGAAATTTAACATTGTCAAGATAAAATGATTGTGCTAGGGTACGTTTATGGGCGGGACATTCCTGATACTGTTGGCGAATTCGTTCTAAGAGATAATGTAACGCAGATGACGCGGGTTGGGGGGATCTTCGTGGTGATCTGCCGAATTACCAGAGAACGAAAAGGGCGGGTTTTCTCAATCAATAGGACATTTTGGGGGAAGAAGACCCGCTGTCTGTATTACCAATGGCTTTGAGCGAGATAAACGAAACCCGCCCCTACAAAAACGCCTACGGACACGACATGTCGTGTCCCTACAAAAACGCCTGCGGACACGACATGTCGTGTCCCTACGTCACATACGTTATTCGGCGATCAGAGCACTTAGTATGATCTGCCCGGCGCCTCTTTTCCCAGTCACTTTGCTTTCGATCATCTGAATCCCTCTAGAGCCGCTTGCTGTATCTTCATTATAGAGATATTTTTCTCTTTTGCAAGGCGCTTGCAGTCCTCGTATTCGGGCAGAACTTTGATCACCTGATCGCCCATCTTTCCCAGTTTCACTCTGACCATCCCATATTCCGTCTCAACTTCGATTATCTCCCGGGAGAGCTTTTTCCTGTCTGCTTCGTATATCCTCACACCCATAGTGGTAGTCTCGGCGAGGATGCAATCGCATACTTCCTGAAGATGCAGCGAATCCACAAGTGCTGTGAGCTTGACTGCCGGACGGCTCTTTTTCATCACTATAGGCGTCAGGAAGACGTCAAGAGCGCCTATTCCCAAAAGCTTGTCTATAAGCAGATCGTATATCTGCGGAGACATATCGTCGATGTTCGTCTCGATCACCTTGATAGTGTCACGCTCATATTTGCGTCTCGCGGTTCCCAGGGATATGCGCAGCAGGTTAGGCTGTTCCGCCAGATCCCTGCCTCCAGCGCCATAGCCGATCCTGTCTACCACCATCTCAGGAGCAGGGCCGAAGTCATCTGCAAGGGTGCTGATTATCGCCGCTCCTGTAGGAGTGACAAGCTCGCTTTCGATCTCGGTTCGGCGCACTGGTATGCCCTTCAGCAGCTCCAGCGTGGCGGGGGCAGGTACAGGAATGATCCCGTGGGCAGATTTCGTGAAACCTCTCCCCAGAGAAAGCGGCGATGAGTATATCTTCTCGATCCCCAAGGCTGAGATGCCGATAACCGACCCGACTATATCAACAATGGAGTCAACAGCTCCCACTTCGTGAAAATGTACTTTGTCTATGGTTGTGCCATGCACCCTGGCTTCAGCTTCCCCAAGCTTTACGAATACGGCTATAGATTTCGCTTTCACATCCCCGCTCAGATCGCTATCTTCGATCAAACGGCGTATGTCGCTCAGGTTTCTGCTGTGGTGGTGACCATGATGATTATGATCCGTATGGTGTGTCAGTTCCACATGGGCTTTTGTGCCGGCGATGCTATGCTTCTCCGTTCTATCAAAGCTGATCTTATAGCCCTCCAGCTTCAGTTTTGCCAGTTCGTTCTCCAGAAAATCGGGATCTAACCCCAGATCTACCAATGCTCCCAGGGTCATATCGCCGCTGATGCCGGAAAAACAGTCAAAGTATGCTATTATCATAGTTATGGACTCCTAATCTTCCAGGATTTGCGCGCCTTCTGGTGATTGCTTCAGGATACTGTCATGCTGACGCACAAGTTTTCTAACCACCGCCATCCAGCCAAGCGCGCTGAACATTGCTGTTAAAGCATAAGCTACTCCAGGGACAGAACCCAGGGTAAATACTGCCAGCGATGCCAATCCGGCCGCTCCACCCTTTGATGCCCTGTAGCCAAATGAGTCTATCACCTCTTTTGCCCGATAGCGGCTGTCGAAAGATAGAGGTATATAAAAGATCTCCTTTCCCGCGCGGAAGACAGAGTAATCAAAAGCTTTGAACAGGAGATACGCAAGCCCGCCGGTGAGTAGCGATGGTTTGATGATTAACATAACGGCTGTGGCAACGTGGATTACGGGGATAGCTGGATGTATGAACCTGAGGCTCACGTAGGTCAGCAATATTGGAGCTACGACGAACTGAAGCACAAAAGCTGAAGTGTTCAGCATAGCGTAAAAGCTGCCAATGTAGGCAGTACGCGCATCCATGTCAGTTATATACCGACCGACCAGCGCGAAGAATCTCAGGTCAAGCACTGTTGAAATCACCTGCGTTAACACAATTAGCAATCCGATTCTGCGAAGGTAGGAAGATTTCAGGAAAAGCCGCAGTGCAAGGGACTTCTTCCCGCGCTCCCTTTCCGATGGGGCTGGTTCATTCTTCGGATCATAGGAAAGCTCCGAACATATAGCCGCTGGAAGCAGTGAAACAGCAGCAAATATTAGCATTGTCCCGGTTCCCATAGGCTCGGCCAGGCGTTTCACCATAAGCCCGCCCGCTATAGCTCCCAGCGACCCCACCCCGGTTATAGGGCCATTAAGCTTCTTTGCGTGCCCCTCCTTCAGGGTGCTGTTTATGAGCGACCAGTATTGCTCTATGACGATGACAATATATGCCTCTCGCAGTGCGTAGGTAGCCATTGCAGCAGGACGGATACCCCGCTGGAGGGCAAGGTAACAACAGAACATCATAGTGGAAGAAAACAAAGAGGTGAATAGAAGCGTCCGGCGCGTGCCTATCCACGTAATCAGCCAGCCATAGCAATATAAAAAGATCGCTGTGAATACTGTCCCGGCTACCATTGCGTACGCAATCTTGTCCCCACCGTAGATCTCGATGTATATGGAGTTTGATGCTGCGCGTATAAACTCGTAGCCGCAAAGCAAGAATCCTGCGGCAAGAGCGATGGTTATCATGGCCGGAATAGGGGCGGATAAGAGCGACTTCGCGGGTAATTTACCTGTCAGTGGATTCCTCCTTTAATAGTGATCAGTAATCAGTAATCAGTGAACCGTTTACTGATCACTGATTTCTGATTTCTGATTACCGAGTCTGTTGATCAGCGCCGCGCAATATCCTGCCCCGAAACCGTTGTCGATGTTGACCACGGAGACGCCGGATGCGCAGCTATTGAGCATGGTGAGCAGTGCTGATAGACCGTTGAAACTGGCTCCGTATCCGACGCTGGTGGGAACTGCAATAACCGGCTTGTCCACAAGCCCGCCTACAACGCTTGCCAGTGCGCCTTCCATACCTGCTACGACGATTATGACGGTGGCTTCAAACAGCTTGTCTTTGTTTCCCAGCAACCGATGCAGCCCGGCCACGCCTACATCGTAAAGGTGTTCCACGCGGTTTCCCATTATTTCTGCTGTTACGGCGGCCTCCTCAGCGACCGGGATATCGGCTGTTCCGCCTGTGACTACCAGAATGAGACCGCTTTCAGATGGCTCGCGGCGTGCTTTCGTAATGGTAATAGTTCTGCCCAATTCATTGTATTCCGCTGTTGGCTCTGCCTCGCGGACGGCCTCGTAGACCTCCCGCGAAGCACGCGTAGCCAGAACATTGCTGCCACCTTCCAGCATCCTGCTAACTATCTGGACTACCTGTTCCGTAGTCTTACCCTGGCAGAATATAACTTCGGGAAAGCCACAGCGGATGTGCCGATGACTATCGATCTTGGCAAAGCCCATGTCCTCATAGGGCAGACCCCGCAACCGCTCCAGGGCTTCATCCACATCCAGTGATCCTGATTTAACGTCCGTTAATAGCTTTTTAAGAGATTGAATATCCATTGGAGTAAAGAATGCGGCCTGTAGGGGAGGGTTAATGGTTTTTGGTTGAATCCTACACGTATAAGGCTGGCTGAGAAGCTCTACTTTAGCAAAACTCTGAGCCTAAAAACCATTAACCCTCCCCTACATAAGCGAAGAAATCGTGTTATTCCTCTGCTACTTCACTTTTTTTTTCAGTATAAGCCTCTTTTCCAGCTTCCACAGCGGCCTGGACCTGCGACTTAACTCCTGTCACCTTCTCTTTACCGCGTTCTGCCAAACGAGAAGCTTCTGATTTAATTGTTTCCACCTTTTCCAGTGCTCTCTCTTTAGTATCAATGGACGCCGATTTAATCTTCTTTCGCGTCTCAGCGCCAGAGATAGGAGCAAATAGTAAAGCCATCGCAGCGCCTACTACACTTCCTGCGAGGAAAGCTATTAACATTCCTCCCACGTTCTTTTCTTCAGCCATTCAAATCACCTCCTCCTTGATTTTCTCTTTTGAACAACACCGAAGCGCCTTTTTTAATTCCAGCCCAGACGCTTATCACTTCATAGGCTGGTATGACAGCCTTGTCCTGGTAAAGCGATACTACTTCGTGAGTTCTTGATACCATATCCCCGACAGTATCCACCATACCGCTAACTTTAGCGACTTGTTGATTGACCTGATCTGTGATCTCCTTCACGTTGCCAGCCAGAGGTTTGATCTCCTCATCGGTCATGGATTCTATTCTCTGTGTGATACTGTCGATCTTGGGCCCGGTTTCCTCTATTAAACCTTGTACCTGGCCCACAAGCGGGGAGATCTTCTCATCAGCCATGCTTCGCATTCTCTCGATAGTCTTCCGCAACTCCCGAAGCACCGGGATAAGAAAGATCACGATCAGTATGGACGCGACCGCCAGGATCCCCAGTATAACCACGTTAATTACATTAAGCACCTCGCCCATCAGAGAACCTCCAATTCAGTTCACGGCGGACGATTATGGAAACAGCAGGCTATGATGCACTGGAAGCCGATAGATGCCCGGCAACGATGTTGAAAGTCGCAGCCAGTGCCTCTGCCATTTTGGATGGATCTTTTCCGCCTGCCTGAGCCATATCCGGCCGGCCGCCGCCACTCCCACTGGCGATCTTCGCTACCTCGCGGATTATGTCGCCAGCCTTTAGTCCCTTCTCCTTGATCAAATCTTCTGTAACACCAGCGATAAATGCAGCTTTTCCGTCAATTACCGTCCCGAGTACAACAACCCCCGATCCCATTTTTGCCTTCAAATCGTCCAGCATGGAACGCAGTCCATCTCTGTCCACATTTTCCAAGGATGCAGCCAGAACTCTTACACCATCAATAGTCTTAGCCTGATCCATAAGTCCGCCCGTCTGCGAAAGCGCTTTCTCCTGCTGGAACTGCGCGAGTTTCCTTTCCAGATCCCTGTTCTGCTGAAGGAGTGACTCTATTCTGCTCACGACCTCTGAAGGCTTCACCCGAAACAGGTCAGCGGCTTCCATAAGCTGTTCCCTCATTTGCCGATCATATTCGTCTGCCGCTTCACCTGTAAGAGCTTCAATCCTTCTCACCCCAGCAGCGATGCTGCCCTCGCTGACAATCCTGAGGGTACCAATCTCTCCAACCGACTCAAGATGCGTCCCACCGCAAAGCTCCATGCTGTAGTCTTCCAACTGCACCACCCGCACCATGTCGCCGTATTTTTCGCCAAACAGGGCTGTAGCGCCTTTTGCCTTAGCTTCCTGAAGTGTCATTTCTGCGTGAGTTACCGGAGCATTTCCCCTGATCCGCTGGTTAACCAGCCGCTCTACCTCCTTCAAGTCCTCCGGCGACACGGCCTCGTAATGGTTGAAGTCGAATCTCAGCCTGTCAGGCGCAACCAGCGAGCCAGACTGGGCCACGTGTCCGCCCAGAACCTGGCGTAATGCGCTTTGAAGGACGTGCGTTGCGGTGTGGTTCGCGGCTATCCCCTGCCGTCGGTTGGCATCCACCGCTGCCGTAACAGTATCCCCAGGTGAAATGCTGCCTTCGAGAACTTTGCATTTATGAGCGATCATGTCCGGGATAGGATGAAGTGCATCCAGAACCTCTATCTTCGTCCCGTTCTTGCTGAACCAGCCGATATCGCCCACCTGTCCGCCGACCTCGCCGTAGAATGGTGTTTTGTCAAGCACGATTTCAACTTCATCGCCTTTGTCCGCGCCTGAAAGCAGTTCGTCGTCTTTTACAATGGCTATCACCTGCGCGTCCAGCGAGAGATGCTCATACCCGTCGAACGTGGTGGGGCCATGTTCCTTGAGTATCTCATTATATACACCCGACTGGAATATTCCACCTGCCGCTTGCCATGCAGCTCTGCCGCGCTCGCGCTGTTCCTCCATGGCAGCCTGGAATCCTGACTCGTCTACCGTAAAATCCTGCTCCTCAGCCACAACCTGCGTCAGATCAAGTGGAAATCCGTAAGTATCGTAGAGTTCAAAGGCATCCTTTCCCGGGATCACTGAATTTCCGGATGTTTTCAGACGAGACATCATCGAATCCAGCATTTCAAGTCCCTGTTCCAGGGTTCTCTGAAAACGCTCTTCTTCTGAAAGGACAATCCTGGTCACAAGCTCCTGCTTTTCAACAAGCTCTGGATAGACGCCGCCCATGATCTCCACAACCTTGTCTATACCGCGGTATATGAACGGCTCCTTCATGCCGATCTTGCTGCCATATCGAGCGCCGCGCCTCAGTACCCTGCGCAATACGTAACCCCTGCCCTCATTCGAGGGCATGACGCCATCGCTTATTGCAAATGCCAGACAGCGGACGTGATCAGCGAGCACCCTCAAAGCCTGATCGCTCTCCAGAGTCACACCGTATTCCACACCCGTCAGATCAGACATGTGATCTATAACGGGCCTTAGCAGACTGGTATCATAAACCGTGGGAAGCTCATGGAGTACCATATCCAGACGTTCCACACACATTCCCGTGTCTATATTCTGCATGGAAAGCTTGTGCAGCTCTCCAGCCTCATCCCGGTCGAACTGCTGAAAGACGAGGTTCCAGAACTCAAAGAACCTATCGCAATCGCAGCCGGGCTTGCACGTATCTTCACCGCAGCCAAGCTCTGGGCCAAGGTCGATGAATATTTCAGAGCAAGGGCCGCAGGGCCCCGGGATTATCTCCGGCGGCCAGAAGTTGTCTTTCATGCCTAAGCGCACAATCCGATCCGCTCTAAAACCTATGCCTTTATTCCAGATCTCGAAAGCCTCGTCATCGTCCAGATAGATCGACACCCAGAGATCATCCGTGGGGATGCTCACTACCTGGGTGATGAACTCCCATGCCCACTCTATAGCTTCCTTCTTGAAATAGTCGCCAAACGAGAAGTTCCCCAGCATCTCGAAGAACGTGAAATGCCTGTTAGTCCTGCCCACGTTCTCCAGATCGTTGACTCTCAGGCATTTTTGCGACGTAACCGCGCGCCTGAAAGTCAGGGGAATGCTCCCTGTGAAATGCGGTTTGAATTGCACCATGCCTGCGATGGTGAACAGCATGGTTGGATCGTTCGGTACGAGAGAATCACTCGGCTGTATAGAATGACCTCTCTCACGGAAAAAATCCAAAAAAGCGGATCGTAGTTCGTGGCCTGTCATCAACTATAACATCCTCCGATAATCCGTGATCGGTGATCGGTGATCGGTTTATCGTTCCCTGATCACGGATTACGGTTCACGGTCTATTACCTGTTCGATAACGTCTTTCACAGTTCCAAAATCAAACCCGCGCCTGATCAGGAACGACTGAAGCTTTCTCTTTGCTGCGACGGGATCATCGGCGTTATATGATCTGACCTTTCGGCGCGCCAGATCCAGTGCCATCTCGGCTTCTTTGGACTGGTCGAATGCCTGGCTTAATGCATCCTCTATGATCAATTTATCTATACCTTTGCGTTCCAGCTCCCGTTTCAGGGCGATCTTTCCCTTCGGCTTCGACCGCATCCTCGACTCGATCCACTCCTGGGCATACGTCCTATCGTTCAGGTAACCATATCTTTCCAGTATGGCTATAACATCCTCTATAATCTTGTCCACGTACTCGCGCTGGACGAGTTTGTCGTGAATCTCCCTGGTGGTATACATGCGTCTCGCGAGAATCCTGTAGACGTAGCTTTTTGCCTTTGAAAACTCCTCTTCATAGAGCAGTTCTTTCAGCCTATCCTCATCGATCTCCATGCCGCGTTCCAAATGGAACTTGACAGCCACATCTTCACTGACTCCGCAGAAGAACCTTCCATCCAGGAAAATCGACCGCCGCGAGGGGTACTTCTTCTGAATCTGTATATCGGTTATTTGACGCTTCATCTTAAACTACCGGGTAACAGCGCGGACGACTGCAATAAGATTACAGTTTGCCTAATGATGATATACGACCGGTGGTCAAAAGTCAAGGAGTTTTTGGGAAGGCCGCGTGTCCAAATAGCAACATTTACCATGAATCCATTCCGCAATTCGCTCAACTGTTCCTTCAACAGAGAGACGTGTGTTATCCAGGATAGTCATAGGGGGCTGAGTCTTGTGGGCGTTGTCTTTGATCCATTGATTGAAGTCCGTCATTTTCCTGATAAACTCCGGCTGAGAGGATCTCCTCCATCCGGGCCGCTCCGTCAGCCGTTTCTTCAGCTCCTCATCTTCGCAGACCAGGGCCAGATAGTGTATTTCGGTGAAATACCTGCGCTCAGCAGATATTTCGTATCCATCAGGCACAACTGTTCCACAAAGTACCACAGGACGGCCGCTCTGGCCAATGCTCTTAGCCACCCGGAGACAGTGATCCCGAAAGTTCCTGTAATCCTCTTCCGGCTTATCGAAATGAGGGCACCAGAACAGATCGCATTCTAAGAAAACACATTCTGACGTCTTTTTAGGAAGCTCCAGGCAAACGGCCGATTTGCCAGTTCCGCTGGCTCCAGTGATTACAAATAGAGGCAGTCGAAGGAAATGATGTTTATAGCCGCAATGAGGGCATACAGCAAAGGGACCCTCCGGCTCTATCACCTTTTCAGCCGAATAGACGCCGCATTTTGGGCAAACGTTAAACATGATATAGATTTTCTCCATATCACCGATCACCGATTGCGGATCACGGATCACGGATCACAGATCACAGATCACGGATCATGTCAGATCTTCCTGGCGAGAATGGCTGCGCTGCGGGGATCAAGCTCAGAGCGATTGCGGATCTCGTATCTGTTATTTTCCAGATCAGTTATTATAAAACCGCCTTCGGTTTCATTCAGGCTGTCATGCAGGCTGCGCGTCATGAATTTCCTCACGCCTCTATCGGTTTCCACTTCCCACTCGACTATGCCAAACTTGTCCTGGAGGGATTTGATCCTGCGGATCGCCGGTGTAAAATATCTTTTGCGGATCTCATCCTTCAGGAGCTTCCGGGAATCCTTATCCAGTTCATCCGGATCCCTGATCATGCCCAGTTCGTTGCCGGCCATGTCCCGAAGGCTTATATATGTATCGCGCATGGAGATAGGGAAAGCACGCATGGGGACGACCCTCAGACACGATCTATCTCCCTCGATGGTGACTCTAAGGGCATCGCCTGCGCGAAAGAACATCACTTTTTCAGGCTCAAGAAATTTCAGCTTGAAATCGCTTTCATCATCCAACATTTGATCTGCCTTCTCCCTCTAACCATCCAGAGCTTTGATTTTGGACATTTCAGTCTGCAATTCCACCAGCTTGTAATAAGTTCCTTTCTTCTCCATCAGCTCATCGTGTGCTCCCATCTCGATGCGTTTCCCATCCTCCATTACCATCAGCCTGTTCGCGTTCCTCAGCGTAGACAAACGGTGGGCTATTGCGAAGGTGGTTCGGCCCTTTACCAGTCGCGCGAGAGCTTCCTGTATCTTCTTCTCCGTCTCCGTATCTACGAGAGACGTGGCTTCATCCAGTATGAGTATTCTGGGATTACGGAGTACCGCCCGGGCTATGGAGACGCGCTGACGCTCGCCGCCGGATAGCTTCTGTCCGCGTTCGCCCACATTCGTATCGTATCCATCCGGGAACTTGACGATGAAGTCATGGGCGTTGGCGATCTTTGCCGCCTGCATTATCTCCTCCTGTGTTGCGCCGGGTTTGGCATAGCCTATGTTCTCGGCGATAGTGCCATTGAAGAGAAAGGGATCCTGAAGGACAATGCCGATCTGTCTGCGGAGATCATCAAGCTTGATCTTCCTGACATCCATCCCATCTATCAGGATAGCGCCCTCATTTGCTTTATAGAAGCGACATATAAGGTTCGTCATGGTGGTTTTTCCGGCGCCGCTGCGGCCCACGAAACCTATCATCTCACCGGGTTCCACCTTCAGATCAATATTGTGCAGCACTGGCTTATGTTTATCGTAACCGAAAGTCACGTTCTGGAATTCTACAGATCCCCTGATCTCCGGCATAGGCATAGCTTCCGCTTCGTCTGGCACTTCTGGCTCCGTATCCAGTATCTCAAATGTCCGTTCAGCCGCCGCCAGTGCTCTGGATATCCAGCTCCACAACTCTGTCAGCCACTCAAGGGGGCCGTAGAACATCATCATATATTGATGGAACGCCATGAGAGTGCCGATGGTCATACGCCTGCCCATCACTTGACGGCCGCCAAAGTACCATATAACAAGCGTGCCTAACCACCACACGAAGGAGAGGAGAGGCATGAAAGTTGCCCACATCTGTTCAGCCTTCATATTGACCTGAAAGAGTTCGTAACTTCTGGTACTGAAACGTTTTACCTCTCTGTGCTCCTGCGCAAATCCCTTAACAACGCGAATCCCCGACAGGGTGTCATTCATCACCGCGCTGAGCATAGACCAGCGATGCCAGACCTTGCGGAACATATTCCTGATGCGCTTCCACATGGCAGCGGTTCCCACGGCTACCAGTGGCATAGGTACAAGGGTCAGGAGGGCCAGCTTCCAGTTCATAAACAGAAGAACTGCGCCTATGCTTATTACCATAAGCAGGTTCACCGCGAAGAAGGGCATCTCAAAAGCCAGGAAATCCTGAAGAGCGCCGGTATCCCTGCCTACTCTGGACATCAGCTCCCCGGTTTTGTGTTTGTCAAAAAAGCGCAGCGACATGCGCTGCAACATCTCGTACAACTTCCCCCGAATGTCGTAAGTGACCCGCGAACCGAGCCAGGCCGTTGTCCTTCCTCTCAAAACGCGCAACCCCGATCCCAGGAAACGCGCTCCAAGAAGCACCAGGACGATCCAGCCCAGTAGATCGTATCTGGGCCCCGAAACCCGGATCTGCTCAATATTCAGAACCCTATCCAGAAGTATCCGGGTAAATTGAGGCGGTATCAGCCCTAAGCCAGTACCAGCCAGTGAGACTATAACGATGAAACAGGCCAGATGCCAGTATGGCCTCAAATACCTCAAAAGGCGGATGACAACTCTTCCCCGCTGAACGCACCTGGGGCAGACTTTCGACCCCTCCGGCAGGAGCATATTGCACTTCGGACATCTGGCTGGCTCTTCTTCCGTCACCGGCGATGGCTCTTCGCCCCTGGCCATCTGATCCAGCCACTTTGCGGCCGCAGCGAACTTGCCGGAGTGGACATTGGAGTAATATACAATTTCGACTAGTTCACCTTTGCAGGTCGTGGCTTCCAGAGCGCCGCTTCCTATGAGAGACTGGGTCTTTACCTCTTTCAGATCCCTCAGGGAAAGCTTCTTACGCAGCGATGCTTCATGGCCATCCGGCGAGAATACCATGATATGGTCAGCAGTCGCCACAAGCCATTGCTCCCCGAACTGGCCGCCGTCGACTATATCGCTGGCTATAGTTATCTGCGCCTCAGCGTTCCCGGACACCTTCCGAAGAGAGCGTTCAACGGATGCTGGTGGCGTTTCCCTGAGTATCATAATGACTCATCTCCAGCCCATCTGATATTGCTGGATTTCTCTGTAGCCCAGGATTCTATCCTGGCTCACAGCTAGCGGTACAAAAGCTGCAAGCACAATTAGTTTATGCCCCAACATAACAAAATGTTGCATGCATTGCTGGATTTCCCTGTAGCCCAGGATTCTATCCTGGTTCACAGCATTGAATGGCCGAATCGTCAGCTTAGTGGTTTTCTCGCTAAATCCCTTGTAGTTCACTTAAGGCACTTGCGAACTTTCCAGCGATGCCTTTCTCACTCCTGCAAAGTAAGTTATAAAAAGCGTCCCGGTCACCATTATTATAGCGATTCTGGCTGGCAGCGACAGATTCATCGGTGTGATAAATCCCTCGATGATCCCTGCGAGAATCAGCCAGGGGGCTATGCCCAATATTAACTTGACAGCTTCCTTCCCATTCTGCACCAGTGCATCTTTGCGGAATCGGTTGCCCGGTTTGACAAGAGCATCCCCCAAAAGCAGTCCTGCGCCGCCGGCTATGAATATGCAACTAAGCTCGATAGTCCCGTGAAGCATAACGGTTGACATAAACTCTATGAAATATTGATGTTGATGAAATACGAAGGCTATGCTGCCAAAAACCAGGCCGTTGAAGATCAGGATCAGAATTGTCCCAACACCCATAAGTATGCCTGATGAGAAAGCGTAGAAGGTGACGCCGATGTTGTTGGTCATTATTATTGACGATGCCAGCGGCTTGACGCCGGTTTTGTAGACTGCGCAGGGATCACCTTTGGCAATATTTTCCTCTGTTTTGTCAATATACTTGTCTCCCACCATGATCCTGGGCAATTCTTCCTCAAAATAACACCCCAGAAACCCGGCCATAGCAGCCCCAACAAATATGGCAAGAGCCAGAGCTATGTAGCCGATCCGTCGTCGAAAAACGATAGGGATCTCACGGCTGAACAGGTCAAATATATTCCTGATTCTCAGTGATTGTGGACGGTAGATACTGGCATGAGTCTGTGCAACCAACTGGTTGAGGTATCGGGTAGCATCGCTGGACGGGAAATATGTCCTGGCGGCAGCTAGATGCGAGGTGGCAGTTCTGTAAAGTCTGCCTAGATGCTTCAAATCGTTCTTTGATAGTCTCTTGATCCCGCCGGACTGGACTTTTCTCAGCATTTTGTCCAGTTCCTTCCAATCAGATTCCCGTTCCTGAATAAATCTTTCGTAGTTCATTTTAAGCTGGTTGAGACCGGTAAAAATAGCTAAATGCAAGCAAGATAAGAGCTATAGCACTCAGCAATACCACAGCGAAGCATGTTCTGGGTATCCCTATAATGGGCACCAGGAAAGCGCTGACGACGAAGGCTCCAGCGCAAGAGCCTATAAGATCCATACCGTAAGCAAGCCCAGCAACGCGCCCAACACGTGTTTGGTGCTTCAGATATATCTTCGTGGCAAGCGGGAACTGAAATCCCCCGATGAAGCCAGCTATGACAGGCAGAACGGGAAAGATTACATTGGCTCCCAGGAAATAGGCTCTGCCGCCCTTGAGAGCCCAGAACGCTCCCAAAAGGATCAGTGGATATATGCAAACGGCTACCTGAGTATGCATAAAAGTCCGAAGATCGTCCTTGAGTCTATCCATAATCCTCGTCATTATAATGCTCCCAATTATTAGTCCTATCATGAAAGCCGTGAGTATAAGACCAAGTTTGTAATACATATATCCATATATGATCTGAAAAGCCAATGAGACCATGACCTCAAAAGCGATCTCGGCAAATCCCGTTAGCATGACCGCCACTAGGATATACTCCCGCCTGACGCGCCGCTTCCATAGCCCCGTGCCAAAGAGTATGGCGCCAGCAACAAAGGCAGGCATGACAAACCACCACAGATTGAGGCGCGCAGCACCCTCGAAGACTTTCTTATATCCGGACTCCAGCCTCGATTCCGTAGCGAACTGCGCCGTCCAGAGGATCATATCGTAGTAGTAAGATACGGGACGGAAATCCGTATTTATACTCACATTCTGAGGCTCGCGTATTCGCTCTGCAAACGTCTTGACCCGCCACGGTTCAAGCCATGCTGGCATCTGGTACTCACTCACGTATAGGCTCTGGATCTGTCGCTCCCTGAGTCTGGATGAGAGAATCTCGCGATCATAAGTGAGAATCCCTTTAGATTTACAGGCTATGAAGAATGCCACATCGTCTGCCGGGATAGTGATTATCTCAGGAAAGGACTCCTCCAGAGTTCTGTATATGCAATTCAGGAACCTCTGATGCTCGGTGTTGATATAGTTGGCTGAGGAGAAGATTCCCAGCGAGAACATCCCCTGATCGCTCAGAACGTCGCTCACCTCCTGGAAAAATTCCCGGGTGTAGAATCTATTCAACTGCGCTGTGAACGGTTCAGGCAAATCCAGTATTACCACGTCATATTCGCGGTCGGCCTGTTTTACAAATAGTCTGCCATCCACGTTTGCTATTCTAACTCTGGGATCACCGAGCGGAGCAAGTGATTGATAATCCAGCCATTCCCGGGCCAGTTCTATCACCAATGGATCCAGTTCCACATAGTCTACTTCCTTTACGGGGTGTTTCAGGATCTCCCTGATGCTGCCGCCCACGCCGCCGCCTATAAGAAGAACTTTCCGGGGATCTGGATGCTCCAGCATAGGAAAGTGGGCCACCTGTTCAGCCGATGCCCGGTTGGGCACAGTAAACGTGTGGAGGCCGTTGGAGTAGAAACTATAACCGGACTGTTTGCCCACGACCGTTAGATTGCTGTAAATAGAGTTCTCGGAAGCCTTCAGCCCCAGCATACCCCACTGGACGATGAGCGAACGGAGATGAATATTGTCCGCTTTCAGCGGAGCAATAGCCGCCCTGAAGCTTCCCTCTACAACGCCTTCACTGGACTCGGGTATAAGCAGGTAGACGTTCAGCAGCAGAAGCAAGACGATTATTCCTCTGAAGAGCACTTTCACAGCCGTTTTTCTCCCCAGAAACGTCCTCAGGGATGCTGCTGCCGCCAGATTCAATGCTCCGATGATCATGGCGATCTGAATTGAGTTCAAATACCGGATCATCAATAGACTGGTCAAAAGCCCGCCTGCGGACGCGCCTATAGCTTCCAGAATATATACGTGGCCGATCTGCCTGGCTCCCTTTGCAGTCGGATACATCCTCGCTCCCAGAGCGAATAGGAACCCTAGAATCGCGCATAGAGGCGCCAGGATGAAGAACGTGAAAATGGAAATGGGGAGAATGCCCAGGAGTTCACCAGGCTGAACTTTGAGAATAGCCCGCGCGCTTCTGGCGGCAAATATCAGAGCGGGAAGGAGGAAAGCCAGAAATATCTCGCAGAAAGCCAGTACGCCCATCTGCCTTCTGATCTTATCGGCAAGCCGTCCCAGAGCCCAGCTTCCTACAGCACCCCACAGAAGCCAGTTAGCTAGTATTAAGCCCAGACACAACTCGTTCCCATAGAAGACGACGATGAACTCCCGCACAACTATTATCTGCCCGGCTGTCGCAGTGAAACCAATCATCGCCAGCGCAAAGAGCAAGCTTTTCTTTGCCTTTCCTTTGATCATCCCAGTCCTCTTTTTGGAGACGCAGGCATCCTGCCTGCATCACTTCCATCATGCGGCCAGGATGGCCGCGCTCCCGGGGAAACTCAAGATGCATGTCCTCTCCTGGGAGCGCAGGCATCTTGCCTGCATCGCTTCCACCTTGCGGCCAGGATGGCCGCGCTCCCGGGATACTCAAGATGCATATCCTCTTCCGGGAGCGCAGGCATCCTGCCTGCATCACTTCCACCATGCGGCCAGGATGGCCGCGCTCCCGGGGATACTCAAGATACATGTCTTTCTAGGAGCGCAGGCATCCTGCCTGCATCGCTTCCACCATGCGGCCAGGATGGCCGCGCTCCCGGGATACTCAAGATGCATATCCTCTTCCGGGAGCGCAGGTATCCTGCCTGCATCACTTTCATCATGCGGCCAGGATGGCCGCGCTCCCGGGGATACTCAAGATGCATATTCTTTCTGGGAGCGCAGGCATCCTGCCTGCATCACTTTCATCATGCGGCCAGGATGGCCGCGCTCCCGGGGATACTCAAGATGCATATCCTCTTCCGGGAGCGCAGGCATCCTGCCTGCATCGCTTCCACCTTGCGGCCAGGATGGCCGCGCTCCCGGGGATACTCAAGATACATGTCTTTCTGGGAGCGCAGGCATCCTGCCTGCATCGCTTCCATCATGCGGCCAGGATGGCCGCGCTCCCGGGATACTCAAGATGCATGTCCTCTCCTGGGAGCGCAGGCATCCTGCCTGCATCGCTTCAAACTTGCGGCCAGGATGGCCGCGCTCCCGGGGATACTCAAGATGCATATCCTCTCCTGAAGGCGCTGCTGTAAGACCATTCTTCTATCTTGCTGCATAAACCTGCTTTCACAGGATTGCGTTCAATATACTCGACGATGGCCTTAAAATGCCGATCATTGCGAATGTAGCGGTCGAAATACTCCAATTGCCAGAATGAGCCACTTCTGCCAAGCACTTGGTTTGCTTTCTTAGCGGTGAAAGACTTCCATGAATGTATAATATCTGAAAGATGATATTCCTGGCGCAGGGTTATTAGCACATGGACATGGTTTGGCATTATTACCCAGGCATGCAAATAGTACCGTTCGCCATCGAAGTATAGTATGGCATCCTCTACGATCGCCGCTATTCTTGGGTCTGCTAGCCAGACTTCTCCATGTCCTGCATCAAGGTATGCCTCTATTCGGCGACGGCGTTCAATATCTGCCTTATCAGCAGGTAGTATGCTCAGTTCCTCCCGCCATGCATCCAATCGTTGTTTGGGCAGAGAACCGGCGAGTCGAAACGTTATGGCTTGGGGAATTTCTCCCGCATCGAAATGGGGCATATATCCACGCGAGTGCCAGCCTTTGGGCTCTTTGTTATGTGAGTTAGTTGTCCGCAAAGTACCGTTGTCCTTCGGGAGCGCAGGTATCTTGCCTGCATGGTTCTCATCATGCGGCCAGGATGGCCGCGCTCCCGGGTTCGTCTTCTCCGGGTTATTCTATTGGTTTCCCAAAACTGTGTTGTGTTCTGGGAGCGGAGTATCTTGCCTGCATCACTTTCATCATGCGGCCAGGATGGCCGCGCTCCCGGGTTCGTCTTCTCCGGGGGATTCTATTGGTTTCCCAAAACTGTGTTGTGTTCTGGGAGCGCAGGCATCTTGCCTGCATCACTTCCATCATGCGGCCAGGATGGCCGCGCTCCCGGGTTCGTCTTCTCCAGGGTATTCTATTGGTTTCCCGAAAGCTGTGTTGTCTTCTGGGAGCGGAGTATCTTGCTTGCATCACTTTCATCATGCGGCCAGGATGGCCGCGCTCCCGGGTTCGTCTTCTCCAAGGGATTCTATTGGTTTCCCGAAAGCTGTGTTGTGTTCTGGGAGCGGAGTATCTTGCCTGCATCACTTTCATCATGCGGCCAGGATGGCCGCGCTCCCGGGTTCGTCTTCTCCGGGGTATTCTATTGGTTTCCCAAAACTGTGTTGTGTTTTGGGAGCGGAGTATCTTGCCTGCATCGCTCACACCTTGCGGCCAGGATGGCCGCGCTCCCGGGTTCGTCTTCTCCGGGGTATTCTATTGGTTTCCCAAAACTGTGTTGTGTTTTGGGAGCGGAGTATCTTGCCTGCATC
>Ga0114922_10002275_pt1 | contig 18035 bp, 22 predicted proteins | sample AartaG_FD_100975 | JGI IMG/M metagenome (GOLD analysis project Ga0114922, IMG submission 100975) | Deep subsurface microbial communities from Aarhus Bay to uncover new lineages of life (NeLLi) - Aarhus_00045 metaG | ecosystem: Environmental > Aquatic > Marine > Oceanic > Sediment | place...
ATTGCAGACAAAGATCAGATCCTGCAGCAACAGCGCGACACGATTGCGGAGCGGGGTCAGACCCTGCAGCAGCAGCGCGACACTATTGCGGAGCGGGATCAGACCCTGCAGCAGCAGCGTGGCACCATTGCGGAGCGGGAACAGACCCTGCAGCAACAGCGCGATACCGTTACCAGTCTGGAGACGGACCGCCAGCGTCTGCAGACATCACTTGAAACCAGCCGGCAGGAAACTGCAGAGCAGAAAACACTCGTCGGGCAGGCCCAGGCCAGTGTTGAGGAACTGAATGATCAGATTGCGACACTTAACGAACAACTGGCCCGAATCAACCAGGTTCTTGAGTCGTCCGAAGCCAAACTAAAGGACAAGGACGTAGAGATCGAGGATCTCGGCCAGCGGCTGAATCTGGCACTGGCGGACAAGGTCGAGGAACTGTCGCGGTACCGTTCCGACTTTTTTGGCAAGTTGCGTGAAGCCCTGAGTGACAATCCCGACGTCCGTGTCGAGGGTGATCGTTTTGTCCTGCCGTCCGAAGTACTGTTCTCTTCAGCGTCGGCTGACCTGGATAAGCAGGGCGCAAAAGAGATCTCAACCGTGGCGCGTACCCTCAAGGAAATCACGCAACAGATTCCTGATGACATCGACTGGGTGTTGCGCGTTGATGGGCATACCGATCGCCGCTCCATCCGCAGGGTGTTCGCTTCAAACTGGGAGCTTTCTTCCGCGCGCGCCATCAGCATTGTGAAGTATATGATCAGCCAGGGTATACCCGCTGAGCACCTGGTGGCGGCAGGATTCGGGCAATACCATCCCATCGATCCGGGTAGTAGCGAAGAAGCCTACCGGCGCAACCGCCGCATTGAGCTGAAACTTACCAGTCGCTGATCGCGTTTACCTATTCAATAAGGAGAAAAAAATGGATTTGAAATCTTTGCTTGTATTTCTGGCTATTGGCGCTGTTGCCGGCTGGCTGGCCGGCAACATCATGAAAGGTGGTGGTTCCGGTTTGCTGGGTAATATGCTGGTCGGCGTGATCGGTGCCATAGTCGGCGGTTTTCTGTTCGGCTTACTGGGGATATCGACCAGCGGGCTCATCGGCTCCGTTATTACAGCGACTGCTGGAGCCATAGCGCTGCTTTTTGTCGTGGGCTTGTTCAGGACTAAGAAAGGGTAGAAATCACGTGTGTAACGTGTGTTGGTTATCGTTGCTTGCTGTTGTCATGGTGGTGGCCACCATGACGTATAAATTCATCTTCCAGGGCGCGGTCGAACAGAGTGCAGATGGCCGCCTGGCGATTCAACTGGATGCCAATGAACGGCAGCTGGTGTTGTCTGAGATGAGAGCCTTTCTGGAGAGTGTTCAACAGATTACACATGGTGTTTCAGAAAACGACATGAAGCTGGTGGCAGCATCTGCGAGAAATGTCGGGCTTGCCTCGCAACAAGCTGTTCCGGGTTCCCTCATAGGTAAATTGCCTCTGCCGTTCAAAAAGCTGGGGCGTGATACGCATGCAAAATTTGATGAAATGGCGCTCGATGCGGAGCAGTTTGAAGACAGCGGACACAGTCTCTCTCAACTGGACAAACTGATGCAGAACTGTGTGGCCTGTCACGCCGCATACCGGTTCGAAACAGTAAACTGACAGCCCCTAACGCCCCTGCGCACTACGCCATTGCTGGAAAGTCGGGTATTGCCGGTAAGCGCCGCTGAGTATGTAATCCAGCACATTGCGTAAGCGGTAGAACTGGACCACGGAATCCACACGCAGGATCTCATCACCCCGTTCGTCAAAGAATATCAGCGTCGGTGTATAGAACAGGCCGAGCCGGTCCGCCCACTGTCTGGCCGTCGTGCGTTCACCTGCCGGCGTAATCACCGGGGTATCACTCCACATATCGAGCTGAGTCAGGTCCAGCTGTTTAATACGCTGGCGGATATCCGCCTCGTCAAGTGGACCGGTATGCAGGACATCGCAGGCGTGGCAGTTAGCCTGTTCGAAAAATACCGCCAATGGGCGTTGCCCAGGCCAGCGGCTGCGGTCCAGTGCATGGGGTGGCGGGGGAAAGAAGTCCTGGTAATTCATGTCACCCGCATCGAATACCAGAGGTACGTCTGCACGAGCCAGATAGGTGCGGAAATCCTCCTTGAGGTAATAGCCGGCTGCGACATACTCCAGCGCGGCGCGAAACTTGTAAGGCGGGTAGTAACCGGTCAATCGCAGAGCTTCACGCTTGTCCTTGTCGTAGAAAATCAGGGTGGGTGTGAAATCGACACCCTGTTCGACGGCAAAACTGCGTTCCGTCCATTCCATCCCCTGCAGGTTGGTGACCACGCGCTGGCCATGGATATCGATCCCGATTGCATCAAAGTGTTTCTGGGTATAGGCGAGGATATCGAGTTTGTCGAAGTTGTCGTGCAGAAGTTTTTTGCAGTAAGCGCAATATTTTTGCCCCAGATAGACCATGAGACCGGTCTTGCCATCGCCGATGGCCTCATCCAGATCTTCAGACAGGTCGAGAAAGCTCAGCTTGAACCAGGCCGGCAGACTGATCGGCTCTGCGAGCGGGGCGTCCTCGAAACTATCGAGTTCACCAAAACTTTCGAAGTCATCCTCAGTCTGCGCCGGTGTCGCCCAGGCAAAGCAAAAGGTGGCCAGTAACAGCAAAAGCAGCCCGGTCCGTTCAAGCCTGTCGGCTATCCGTAAGCGCTGGAGTGGGCGTATCACTCAGAACCAACCTTTATGTCTATTGTGAATTATCACCGTGCTGTCACTGTTAAGGTGTGATCTATGTCAATAATAGCCCATGTCCAGGAGCCTGTCGGACTTAGGAAATCTTAGCGGGCATGGGGTGAGAGAGCGAGGACAAATGGTCATGATTTTGAGGCGCATAGCGGTTGACTCGGATGCGAGTGTGCTGTCTCATATGGATTGACAAACTATATGAGACAGCACCCCAGCGGCGGCTGGCGTGCCTGATACCAACATCTTAAGACACACGCTTTCTGCGGGAGAGGATTATGTCCGAGACCAGGATTCTGCTTGAAGAATCAGAGATTCCGGGTCAATGGTATAATGTCGTCGCCGACATGCCCAACCCGCCCGTACCGCCGCTGGGACCTGATGGTAAGCCCATTGGACCGGAGGCGCTGACGGCGATTCCCTGATGACACCGATGCTGAAAATGTATACCCTGGGTCACGATTTCATGCCACCGAGTATTTACGCCGGTGGCTTACGTTACCACGCTGACAACACGCTGGTCTCACAGTTGTACGATGAAGGCCTTATCGAAGCTCAGGCTGTCCCTCAATTGGCGACCTTTGAGGCCGGCGTCCAGTTTGCCCGTAGCGAAGGCATTATTCCGGCACCGGAATCCAATCACGCCATCAGCGCCTGTATCGATGAGGCGCTGAAATGTAAACAGAGCGGTGAAGCCAGGACCTTGTTCTTCAATCTTTCCGGTCACGGGCATTTCGATATGGCTTCCTATGACAAGTTTTTCAGCAAGGAACTCGAGGATTATGAATATCCGGCAGAGGCCATCGAAGAGGCTCTTCACCACCTGCCGAAGGTTCCCCGACAGTAAAGAGTGAGGTCTTGCATTTAGCTGTAGGAGGAACGTCGTCCCTCGGCGCGAAACGCGGCCAGGAGGCCGCTCCTGCAGGAAGATTTTTGCGATGATTGAGTTGTCCGGTTTACAGTGCGGCGAATTTGGAGTTTTTCTTCTTTTTTCTGAATAGTAGTCCAATGTTGCCTACACGCTGAAGGAGCTGTGCACCGCTGTATTCACACAATGCCCGAATGGCTGTATCGCGTTCATCACGGTCACCTGCGCTGACTTTGACTTTCATCAGCTCGTGATGTTCCAGCGAACTCTCGAACTCTTCCAGCAGCGAATCGGACAATCCCCCGGTACCCACAGTGATAACCGGCTTCAACTTGTGGCCAAGTCCGCGTAGTCTTTTCTTCTGTTGTTCAGTCAGGGGCATAATAATACGGAAGTATACCGTATTCGGATTAACTCATGGCACGTAGTAAGAGCAGTCATCGCTGGCTGAGGGAACATTTTGACGACGAGTATGTCAAGAAAGCTCAACGGGAGGGCTACCGTTCACGTGCGGTTTATAAGCTGGATGAAATTCAGCAAAAGGACCGCCTCATCAGGCCCGGCATGGCGATCGTCGATCTTGGTTCTGCGCCGGGCGGCTGGAGTCAGTACGCCTCTGGCCTGCTCGGGCACAAGGGAAAAGTGGTGGCGATGGATATTCTGCCCATGGATCCATTGCCCGAAGTGACATTTCTGCAGGGAGATTTCCGTGAAGACGACGTATTGGATAAATTACTGCAGGCGCTGGAAGGGAAGGAAGTAGACCTTGTAATGTCGGATATGGCCCCCAATATAAGTGGTATGGATGTCGTCGACCAGCCAAGATCAATGTATCTCACGGAATTGGCTGTGCATTTTGCTGAGCGGGTGGTTCGACCGGGAGGCGGGCTGCTGATAAAAGTCTTTCAGGGTGAAGGGTTTGACGAGCTGCTGCGGGGTTTGCGCAGCCACTATAATAAGGTTGTCATACGCAAGCCGAAGGCATCCCGACCCCGCAGCCGTGAGGTATACGCGCTGGCGAGGGGCCGTAAAGTATAGTATGTTTGAGGAAACAGTCTATCTGGCCGAAACGCCTTACAGCACAATACCTTTCAGCTATTCTGTTATCTGTACATCGCCGTTCCTGTTAACGAGGTATCCGATTTGAATGACATGGCGAAAAATATTCTTCTCTGGGTGATCATCGCGGTTGTCCTGATGTCCGTTTTTAACAATTTCGGACCGCCGACCCCGCGGGCACAATCTGTTGTGTACTCGGACTTTATCGCTGACGTCAAAGCAGGGCGTATTCAGAGTGTGGTTATTGACGGCCGCACGGTGAAAGGGCAGTTGGCCAGCGGCGAGAAATTCTCCACCTACACACCGAACGATCCGGAAATGATCAACGATCTGCTGGCCAATGGCGTTCAGGTCAAGGCGCAGCCACCTGAACAGGATTCCCTGCTCATGCAGATTTTCATTTCCTGGTTCCCGATGTTGCTGCTGATTGGTGTGTGGATTTTCTTCATGCGTCAGATGCAGGGCGGCGGCGGTGGCCGCGGTGCCATGTCCTTTGGCAAGAGCCGTGCGCGCATGCTGGGCGAAGACCAGGTCAAGGTTACCTTCAATGACGTGGCTGGTGTCGAGGAAGCCAAGGAAGAAGTGGCGGAGCTGGTCGAATTCCTGCGTGACCCTGGCAAGTTCCAGAAGCTCGGTGGCAAGATCCCCCAGGGCATTCTGATGGTCGGTTCACCCGGTACCGGTAAAACACTGCTGGCCAAAGCCATTGCCGGTGAAGCCAAGGTGCCGTTCTTTACCATTTCAGGTTCCGACTTTGTAGAAATGTTCGTCGGTGTCGGTGCTTCGCGGGTACGCGACATGTTCGAACAGGCCAAGAAGCATGCACCGTGCATTATTTTCATCGATGAAATCGATGCCGTGGGCCGTCATCGTGGTGCCGGTCTTGGCGGTGGTCACGATGAACGTGAACAGACCCTCAACCAGTTGCTGGTCGAGATGGATGGATTTGAGGGCAACGAAGGTGTCATTGTCATTGCTGCCACCAACCGGCCGGATGTGCTCGACCCTGCGCTGCTTCGTCCGGGACGTTTTGACCGCCAGGTCGTGGTGCCCTTGCCGGATATCCGTGGACGCGAACAAATCCTGAAAGTACATCTGCGCAAAGTGCCGAGCTCGGAAAAGCTTGAACCTGGCGTGATTGCGCGTGGCACACCGGGATTCTCGGGTGCGGATCTCGCTAACCTGGTGAATGAGGCCGCGTTGTTTGCGGCGCGCGCCAGCAAGCGCCTGGTCGACATGGAAGACCTGGACAAGGCCAAGGACAAAATCATGATGGGTGCCGAGCGACGCTCCATGGTGATGAGTGAGGACGAGAAAAAACTCACTGCGTATCACGAAGCCGGCCATGCCATTGTCGGACGCCTGGTACCGTCGCACGACCCGGTTTACAAGGTTTCCATTATCCCGCGCGGGCGCGCCCTCGGCATCACCATGTTTCTGCCCGAAGAGGACCGTTACAGCTTCAGTGTGCAACGCCTGGAAAGCCAGATTTCCAGCCTGTTCGGCGGCCGTCTCGCCGAAGAGATGATATTTGGTAAAGACATGGTTACCACCGGTGCATCCAATGACATTCAACGTGCCACCGAGCTGGCACGCAATATGGTGACCAAATGGGGTCTGTCCGAGCGCCTTGGACCCTTGACCTACAGCGAGGAAGAGGGAGAAGTCTTTCTGGGGCATTCGGTCACTCAGCACAAGAATGTGTCTGATGAAACAGCACACGCCATTGATGGCGAAATCCGCTCGATTATCGACCGCAACTATGAACGTTCCCAGCGCCTGCTGACGGAGAACCTGGACAAGTTACACAACATGGCGGATGCGCTGATCAAGTATGAGACCATCGATGCCGCACAGATCGATGACATCATGGCGGGCAAGACACCTCGGCCACCGCAGGATTGGGATGACAGCCAGTCCAGTGGTGGTGGTACCGCCAGCAGTGCCCAGGTCGATGACAAGAGTGGCAAGGATAGCAGCGGTCCGATCGGTGGTCCGGCTGGACAGCACTAGCCTGCCAGTGTCGTTTGAGCACGGCTCTTGTTATTCGATTGTAACGGTAAAATACTGGATCTGACGCGCCCGCAGGTGATGGGCGTACTCAATGTCACCCCTGATTCCTTCTCGGACGGGGGTGATTTTTTTTGTCTGGATAAAGCGGTAGCTCGTGCCCTGCAGATGGAGGCGGAAGGCGCGGCGATTGTCGATATTGGTGGAGAATCAACCAGGCCCGGTGCCGTGCCGGTGGCTGTGGATGACGAGATCGGGCGCGTGGTACCGGTCATCGAGGCATTACAGTCACAGCTCAAGGTGCCGATCTCCATCGATACGCGCAAGCCCGAGGTGATGCGGGCTGCGATCCAGGCGGGTGCAGGCTTTATAAATGATATCAATGCATTGCGTGATCCTGGTGCGTTGGAGATGGCTGCCGAGTGCACTGTCCCGGTGTGTTTGATGCATATGCAGGGCGAACCGCGTAGCATGCAGGCAGATCCTCGCTATGAGAATGTTGTCGACGAAGTGGCGGAATTTCTGCAACAGCGGGTGTCTGCGTGCGCGCAGGTGGGCATCAGGCGGGAAAGAAAATTGCTAGGTCCCGGTTTCGGGTTCGGTAAAACTGTCGTTCACAACCTGCGGTTGTTGAAACGGCTGGACGAATTGACCCGCCTGGGGCTGCCGATTGTAGTGGGTTTGTCCCGAAAGTCGATGATTGGTCAATTATTGGGGCTTGAGCCTGGCGAACGTCTGCCGGCCAGCATAGCCCTGGCGGTACTCGCCGTGGAACGTGGTGCCAGGCTGGTGCGATCACACGATGTGGCAGCGACCTGGCAGGCGCTACAAATGAAGGCGGCGCTGAAGAATATAAATTAGGACCGGGAGAAGTATTGTGGCCAGGAAGTATTTTGGTACAGACGGTATTCGTGGCCGTGTTGGGGAGCATCCCATTAACGCGGAGTTCATGCTTAAACTCGGCTGGGCGACGGGACGGGTGTTGGGTAACGGCGCAGCAACACGCGTGGTGATTGGAAAAGATACGCGTATTTCGGGGTACATGTTTGAGTCGGCGCTTGAAGCCGGCTTGTCGGCGGCGGGTGTTGACATTCGTTTGCTGGGTCCGATGCCGACCCCGGGCATCGCCTACCTGACACGCACCATGCATGCCTGTGCCGGTATCGTCATCAGTGCTTCCCACAATCCGCACCACGATAACGGTATCAAGTTTTTTTCGGCGCAAGGCACCAAGCTGCCTGCCGATGTGGAAGCTGCCATAGAGGCAGAACTGGACAATCCGATGCTTACCGTTTCGTCCGAGAAACTGGGTAAAGCGGAACGTGTTGAGGATGCCCGCGGCCGGTATATCGAATTCTGCAAGAGCACCATTCCCTCCTGTATCAGTCTTCGTGGTCTGAAAGTTGTTGTCGATTGCGCCAATGGTGCGACCTACCAGGTAGCCCCCAGTGTGCTGGAAGAAATGGGCGCAGATGTCATAGGCATTGGTGTTGAACCGAACGGGCTGAATATCAATGAAGAATGCGGCTCAACCATGCCGCAGCTTTTATGCGAGAGGGTGCTGAAAGAAGGTGCCGATCTGGGTATTGCGCTGGATGGTGATGGCGACCGCGTCATTATGGTTGATCATAGAGGTGAGCTGGTCGATGGCGACGAGCTGCTTTTCATCATCGCCGCTTCCCGCAAGGAAAATGAAAAGCTGTCCGGACCGGTAGTCGGTACCCTGATGAGTAACCTCGGGCTGGAACACGCCTTGCGTCATCTAAACATAGAATTCAGACGTGCCAGTGTGGGTGATCGCTACGTCATGGAAATGCTCAATGAATATGGCGGTGTGGTGGGAGGAGAGTCTTCCGGTCATATTATCTGCCTGGATCGGACCTCGACCGGAGACGGCATGGTATCAGCCTTGCAGGTGCTGGCCACCATGATGCAGAAGAATGTCGGCCTGCACGAGTTGAAACAGGGTATGACAAAGTATCCTCAACATATGATTAACGTACCACTGGTCAGTCATTTCGATGTCGATAACAATGAGCCGATTCAATCCGCCGTCAGGAACGCGGAAGCATGCCTGAATGGAAAAGGACGTGTGCTGTTGCGTTCCTCCGGTACCGAACCCCTGATTCGTGTCATGGTCGAGGGTGAAGATGAAACCCTCGTCCACCAGCAGTCTAAACTGCTGGCCGAAATTGTCGAGCACACTATCACGGGTCATGCTGAAAGTGCGTGACTCGTGTGGAGTTCAATCACCGGCCCGCATTTCCCGAAGCCTCAATCGCCGCCTATTGATCGCTGACTTCGAACAGGTAGGCCAGTAGATAGGCGCCTAACAGCAAGGCGACCCACAACACCATGCTGCCCGTAGGCCAGTTGCGCGCCAGCAAGCCTTGCGGCGCGTGATGGCGCGAGAAGGTGTTGATCAAGGCCCTCGCACAGCCTGACCCCCAGCGCCGCATGGCGGCATCGAGCGGTTGTCCGACGGTGAGCAGTCTCTGTGCTGTGAGTGGCAGCAGGCGCCGGTACGTCCAGTCCGAATCAAGATTCACCGCCCGTAGCTCGGGCGGATACAAGCCGCGTAAATTCAGCCAGACGAAGGCCAGTGCAGCGAACAACAGCAGTTGCAGCTGGCTGATCACGTGGGTTAAATCGTAGGCCTGGTAGGTCGCTGAAAATGGCAGCAGATCATACAGCACCCGCGGGTAGCTGCCGATCAAGATGCAGAGCAGTGCGGCGAGCAGCATGGCAAGCAGCATGTTAACGGGTGGTTCGGTGGCCACTATCCCACTGTCATGGGCAAAAAAGGCAAAATACGGTATCTTGATACCGGCATGGTGGAAGACCCCGGCCGATGCAAACAGCAGGAACAACCAGGCCCAGTCATGTCCCTCCTCCAATACCGCAGTCATGATCATGGCTTTGCTGACAAAGCCGCTGAACAGGGGGAAGGCTGAAATCGAAGCCGCGCCGACGATGCACAGTGTTGCGGTTTTCGGCATGGTTTTGTACAGCCCACCGAGATCCGAACCATTGATGCGTCCCGTCACGTGCAGGACAGCGCCCATTGACATTAACAGCAGGCCCTTGAAGATGACCTCGTTAAAGGCATGGGCCACTGCACCGTTCAGCGCAAGTTGTGTCCCGATGCCGATTCCGCAGACCATAAAGCCGATCTGGTTGATCATGCTGTAGCCGAGGACACGGCGTAAGTCGTTTTCGATCACCGCGTAGAAGATCGGGAAGCAGGTCATGACCACGCCGATGTAGATCAGCAACTCGGTACCCGGAAAGCCCCTTGCCAGCGCGTACACGGCGACCTTGGTGGTCATCGCGCTGAGGAACACGGTCGCGGTCGGTGTCGCTTCCGGGTAAGCATCGGTCAACCAGTTGTGAAGCAGGGGGAAAGCACACTTGATGCCGAAGGCGATAAACATCAGCCAGCCGGACAGCCCGTCGAGACCAAGATAGGTGAACTGCAGCGAGCCACCCTGTTGCACATGCAGCAGCACGCCGGCCAGCAGCAATACACCGGAGAGGATCTGCATTATCAGGTAGCGGAAACCGGCGGCCAGGGCGCGTTCGCTGCGTCGTGCCCAGATGAGAAACACCGAGCTGACCGCGAGCAGTTCCCAGAACACGAACAAAGTGATGAGATCACCGGCGAACACGGCACCGAGCGCGCTGCCGGCATAGCACAGGCCGGCTACATGCTGCAGCGTGTCCCGCAGGTGCAGGGAGAAGACAATGGCAAGCAAGGCGCCGATATGGAACAGATAGCCGAACAGCAGGCTCAGCTTATCGACGCGGAACGGCATCAGCTCGTAACCGAGAAAACGGGTCTGTAGCTCGACGCCGGGCTCGATGCCGAGTAGCTGCAGCCCGCCCAGCAGCGGTGCGGCAAGCAGGATAAACATGCGAATTCTGCCCCGCGTGAGGCCGGCCAGCAGGGCGGCGATATAAAAGGGCACAAAGGGCGGTAATTCGGCAAGCCACATCACCGCTTGTTCCCCTTGACATAGTAGTCTTCGGGACGCTTGACCAGCTTGCGTAGCAGTTTCGCGATGAGGACCAGCAGCACGCAGCCGAGGAAACCGTACCCGGCATAGAATCCCCACCAGCTGTCCCAGGGATGCATGCTGTGGCGGTGATAGAGGAAGTCGATCACCAGCAAAGCGGCACAGCAGGTGTACAGGGCATATAACACACGACGCACGCTGCTGTTATCCATGACCGCCCCCGGGTGTGAGCAGCAGGGCGATGGCATACAGCGCATCGGCATAAAAGAACAGTCCCACGCAGCCGAGGGTAGTCAAGCCGATGGCCAGCAGACAGGCCGGTGGAGCTTCGCGGATTCCCGCAGCCGCCATGTCTGCCGGGGGCGGGTAGAAGAAGCCGCGTAGCGGAACCGACAGCAGGTAAAGTGCGCTTAACAGTGAACTCGCCATGAGCACGGCGAGCAGGGCCTGCTGTCCGGCTTCGAGGGTGCCCAGCATGAGAAACCACTTGCTCCAGACGCCGCCCGCCGGTGGCAAGCCGATGATGCTGAGGCTGCCGATGAGGAAGGCCGACATGGTGAACGGCATGTTCCTGCCCAGACCGTGCATCTGGCTCACTGCCGTTTTTTGCGTGGCGAGCAGTATGGCACCGGCGCAGAAGAACAGGGTGATCTTGCCGAAGGCGTGCATAACCATGTGCAGAGTGCCGCCGATGATGCCAGAGCTGGTGGCCAGGAAGGTGCCGAGGACAATGTAACCCAGCTGGCTGATGGTCGAATAGGCGAGCCGCGCTTTAAGATTGTCCTTGCGCAGGGCCACCAGGGAGGCCAGCAGGATGGTGGCGGCGGCGACATAGAGCAGCCATTGTGTGACCTGCAGCTCCGCCACCAGGTCAATACCGAACACATAGAGGGTGACCTTGAGGAGGAAAAATACGCCGCCCTTGACCACAGCCACAGCGTGCAGCAGGGCGCTTACCGGTGTCGGTGCCACCATGGCCGCCGGTAACCAGCGGTGCAGGGGCATGAGCGCGGTCTTGCTGATGCCAAAGGCATACAGAGCAAACAGAATACCGAGCAGTGCCGGTGATGCAGTGCCGCGCAGACTGCCGCCCTCGACAAAGTCCAGCGTGCCGGCGAGTTGCCAGGTCCAGATGATAGCGAAGAGAAGAAAACCCACCGAAGGTGCAAGCAGCAGCCCGAGGTAAAGGCGACCGCTGCGCCGTGCCTGTTCCGAGCCGCTATGCGTAACCAGTGGATAGGTGCTGAGCGTGAGCAGTTCATAGAAGACAAACAGGGTCAGCAGATTGCCGGCCAGTGCCATGCCCATAGCTGCCCACAGCGACAGCGCGAAGCAGGTATAAAAGCGGGTGAGGTTGGTCTCCTGGCGGGCGCGCATGTAACCGACGGAATACACCGAGGTCACGATCCACAGCAGACTGGCGAGCAGCGCAAACAGCAAGCCGAGCGGTTCCACTGTCAGTTGCAGAGACAAACCCGGCAACGGCTCGGCCATCATCAGTCCGGGATGCGCCCCGTCGAACACGGCAGGTGCGAGTGAGGCGAGCGATGCGAACAGCAGGATTGCGGTGGACAGGGTCAGGGTTTCGCGCACAGCCGGATGACGCCCGTTGAATGCGATCAGCAGGGCGCCGGTCAGCGGTGTCCAGAATGCCAGCTGCAGAGCGATCGTTGCGCTCATTCACTGACTCCGAGCAGTTGCCGTGCCGCCTGCGAGGCGACGCCAACGGTCAGGCTGGTGTCGATGCCGAAATAGAGATTGGCGATGATCAACGCCCAGGTTGGCAGCAGCATTGAGCGTGGTGCCTCCCTGATTTCGCCGGCACGCACTGGTGAAGGGGGCTGGAAATATGCCGCTTCGACTATCCGCCAGACATACACCAGGGACAGTAGCGAGGCCACCAGCACTGCCACGGCGAGTGGCCACCAGCCCCGCTCCAGGGCGCCGACGACGAGATACCACTTGCTGATGAAACCGACGGTCAGCGGTACCCCGATGAGGCTCAGGCCACCGATCACAAATGCCGCCATTGTCCAGGGCATGAGGCGCCCGAGACCACGCATCTGTTCCATGTTCGCCATGCCGAGGCGATAGACTACACAGCCCAGCGACAGGAACAGGGCGCCTTTCATCAGGGCGTGGTTGAACAGGTGCAGAATGGCAGCGGTAAGCCCGGTCACCGAGGCGAAGCTGATGCCCAGAATCATGTAGCCGATCTGCGCAATACTGGAGTAGGCGAGCAGGCGCTTGATATTGTCCTGGAAGATCGCCGCCGTCGAGCCTGCAAATACCGCCGCCAGCGCCAGCGCCATGAAGATGAAACTGAGCGGCATGCTCTTGAATGCGAAGCTGGCGCCGAAGATGGTAAACATGAATCGCAACAGCACGTAGAATGCCACCTTGGTTGCCGTCGCGGCGATGAAGGCACTCACCACCGAAGGTGCGTAAGCGTAGGCGTTGGGCAACCACAGGTGCAGCGGGACCAGCGCTAGCTTGATGCTGATACCCACGGTAAGAAAAGCAAACGCAGTCTCTACCGTGCGGGTAGCGGTAACCGCAGGTAAACGCTGGGACAGGTCCTGCATATTCAGCGTCCCCGTCATCATGTACAACAGGCCGATGCCGATCAGAATGAAGGTCGCGCCGATGGTGCCCATGAAGAGGTACTGGTAGGCCGCTGTCAGCGCGCGCCGCTGTTCGCTGAGGGCGATGAGCGTGTAGGAGGACAGCGCGGAAATCTCCATGAACACGAACAGATTAAAGACGTCGCCGGTGACGGCAATGCCCAGCAGGCCGGCCAGGCACAGCATAAAGGTTGTATAGAAGAGCGGGATGCGCGTAGAGAGGATTTCTCTGGCCACGCTGCGCTGTGCGAACAGCAGTACCGCGCTGCTGATGGCCGTGACAATCAGCAGTACGAAGGCGTTGACCGTGTCGACGCGGTACTCGATGCCCCAGGGCGTCGACCAGCCGCCCAGTTCGTAGGAGATAACCCCCTGTTCCAGCGTTTGATCGAGCAACAATGCGGCAATAAGGAAGGCCGTCCAGCTTGCCGCCAGGCTCACACCCCAGGCGAAGCGCCGGTCCTGGACCAGCAGGCAAACTGGCGCGGTCAGCAAGGGGATGATGACCTGTAATATGGGCAGATGCTGGGTGATCAAAAGGACTGGTCTTGCTGGTGGATCTCGTCTTCTTCCACACTGCAGTACGCCTCGTTGATACGCACCACCAGTGCCAGGGCGAGTGCGGTGGTGGCGACCCCGACCACGATGGCGGTGAGTATCAGTACGTGCGGAAGCGGGTTGGAATACAATGAGACGCCTTGCGTAACGATGGGCGCGGTCCCACCCTCGACCTTGCCCATACTGATGAACAGGATGAACACCGATGCCTGAAATATGTTGAGCCCGACAATCTTTTTTACCAGGTTGCCTTGTGCGATGACGACATAGAGGCCGGCCATCATCAGGAAAATGACTATCCAGTAATTGTAGTGCCCGATCAGGACGTTCACCGCCGCACCCCGCGTTCGGCAAAAGCAAAGAATATGATCATCATGACTGCGGAAACCGTCATGCCGATGCTGAGTTCGGTCAGAAATATGCCCAGGTGTTGTCCCTCCAGGCGTTCCTGCGCGAGAACGTCATAGTCGAGGAAATTGGCGCCGGCAAACAGCGAAGCCAGCCCGACGCCGACGTAGAGCAGCATGCCAAGTGATGCCAGTACCCTCAACAGCCGTTCTGTGGCGACCGCCCGTGCCAGGCCGATGCCGAACACCAGGGCATAGAGGACAATCGCCGCGGCAAAGATCACACCGGCCTGGAAGCCGCCACCGGGGCCGGTTTCACCGTGAAACAGCACATACAAGGCAAACATCAGGATCGGCGGGATCAGCATTTTCGCCGATATGCGCAGGACCAGGTTGTGGGGCTGGATTGGAGGACGCATTCAGGACTTCCCGCTGCGCTTTCTGTAACCGAGCAGAACGAGTACGCCGATGCCGGCTGTGAAGATCACCGTTACCTCGCCCAGTGTGTCGTAACCGCGGTAGCTGGCCAGCACCGCGGTGACCAGATTCGGCACGCCGACTTCATCCGCGCTGGCTTCGATGTAATGTCGGGCAACGTGGCTATGCAGTGGGGCGGAGGGGTCGCTGAAATACGGCATGTCGAAGGTGCCGTATACCAGCGTTGCGCCAATGATGGTGACCACCAGCAGCGGAATGACGGTCCGCTTGCGGCGTACCTTTTCCCGCCGAACCGTGAGCGCCAGTGTACTGAGCATAAGGAACGTTGAGATGCCGGCGCCGACTGCCGCTTCCGTGAAGGCGACATCCACCGCGTTCAGGGTGACGAACAGGGAAGCGGTGAGAAAACTGTAGATCCCGAACAGCATCACGACAGCGAACAGGTTACGCAGACGGATCACCGCCAGTACGGTGATGGTCAGGAAGCCGAGCAGGACGATGTCGATCAGAATTTCGATGGCGGTTCTCCCGGAGGGCCGAGCACGGGCTCCAGTTTGCCATGCAGCGCCGCCTTGGCGATGGCGTGGGCGGCGGTGGGCGAAGTGAGCAGCAGGAAGGCCAGGATCAGGAAGAGTTTTAACAGCGCCGCACTCCAGCCGGCCTGAAACATCAGCCCCACGAGTATGAGGCCTGCACACAGGGTGTCAGTGACCCCGGTCGCATGCATGCGGGTGAAGAAATCGGGAAATCTGAGGATGCCGACGCCACCGCTGATGGCAAAGAAAGCGCCTGCCAGCAGGCAGACCCAGCTGACCAGATCAATCCAGTCATTCATTGGAGGGATACTCCTTGAAAGCGCTTTGCGGTGCGGTGATGGAGCGGAAACGCCCGAACTCGAAAAAACGCAGCACGGCGATCAGGCTGATGAAGTTGATCAGTGCATAAACGAGCGCGATATCCAGAAAATCCGGACGGCCGGTCAGAAATCCCAGTACCGAGATAAACAGCACAGTCTTGGTGCCGAACATATTTACGGCCAGGACCCGGTCGTACAGGGTGGGCCCTGCCAGCGCCCGCAGCAGGGCAAGGGCCATCACTACGAGTATGGACAAAGCGGCCGCGATGAACATCAGTAACGTTCCAATTGCCCTTCAAGTTCGGTGACGCGGCGATCCATCTCTCCCTGTTGCAGGGTCTCGGCATCCTTGCGGGTCAGGGCATGGACCAGAATATCGTCACCCTCGATGCTCAGGGTGACGGTGCCGGGAGTCAGGGTTATGGAGTTCGCGTAGATCACCTTACCGAGCGCGCTCTTCTGACTCGATTTGATTCTCACCACAGTCGGACTGATGGTTCGGCCCGGCGCCCAGATCCGGCGTGTGACATCGAGGTTGGAACGGATGATCTGCCGGCTCAGCCAGCCCCAGAACAGGGGCAATCGCGGCGTCAGATGGATCGGCTGGGACTCGTGGTCGACGACATCCATGCTGGTCGAGATGACTACCACCAGAAATGCGGATGCAATACCCAGGGCCAGATTCAAGGCGCCAAAATCCAGGGAAATCATCAACCAGAACACGATCAGGCTGGCTGTCATGCTGAGTGTGTGCACTGTAAACGCCCTCCTCGTTGAAGCGACTTAGCGACTTTCTGCGGCGGGGTCGGCGGTCGCCCCCGCAAGTCACCGCGTTGTGCCCCCAGACACTGGGCGCTGGCTCCCGGAGTGTGGCGCCAAAGGGGTGTGATTCCACTGTCAGATTATGGCTGTTGTGGCACAAAATCAACCCCCCTGATGACTCAGCAGGGTCTTGATCTGCATTGAATTCCGGGGGGATTCGTCGTGCTGCCCTGTTAAGGAGTATTTGCTTTTTGTCGTCTGGCCCGCTACGCTACCCGGCTGATTTTAAAGGCTTGCGGGAGAGCGGCATGCGTCAAATTCTGGTAGCAGGGAACTGGAAACTCAACGGTTCTCTGGACAGCGTCAAACAACTGGTTTCCGGGATTATGGCCGGGGCTGGTGACACGGGTGACACCCGGATTGCGGTTTGTCCACCGTTCATTTATATCCCGCTGGCTGCCAACCTGCTGGCAGGGAGCAGGATTGCGCTTGGCAGTCAGGATATCAGCGACCAGGAATCGGGGGCTTTCACCGGTGAGGTTTCCGGTCCCATGCTGACGGACTTCGGTTGCACCTATGCCATCGTCGGTCACTCAGAACGCCGTGCCCTGTATGGCGAAGGCGATGAAGTGACCGCCCGCAAATTCGCCGCAGCGCGCAGAGCCGGTCTGACACCGATTCTGTGTGTCGGCGAAACCCTGGAAGAACGCGAACAGGGTATTACCGAAGATGTGGTGGCACGCCAGCTGGATGCCGTCATTGAACTGGAAGGTATTGAAGCCATCGGTACTGCGGTTATAGCCTATGAACCGGTCTGGGCGATCGGTACCGGCATGACCGCAACGCCGGATCAGGCGCAGGACGTTCATGCCTTTATTCGCAGCAAGCTGGCCGGTCTGGATCAGGCCGTCGCTGACAAGGTACAGATTCTGTACGGTGGCAGTGTCAAAGGCAGTAACGCTGCAGAGTTGTTTGCCATGCAGGATATCGATGGTGGTCTGATTGGCGGCGCTTCATTGGCGGCCGATGACTTCCTCGCTATCTGTAAGGCAGGCGGCTGAATCGTAGTCTGGCATTCGGGTAACGCACAATGTTTTCAGCTTTGTTAATTCTTCAGGTGTTGCTGGGTCTGTCCATTATCGGGCTGGTCCTGCTGCAGCAGGGCAAGGGTGCCGATATGGGCGCCGCTTTCGGCGCCGGTTCTGCCGGCACCGTATTCGGTGCCCGCGGTGGCGGTTCGTTCTTGACCCGGACTACCGCTATTCTTGCCGCCGGTTTTTTTCTTAACAGCATCCTGTTGTCTTCGCCGCTGGTTCGCAACGTACAGGATCCGAACGCCAGCGTGACCGAGCGTGTTTCGCTGCCGCAGGAATCGGATATTCCGCCGGCGCTAGAAGAGGCTGTCCAGGATGAAGCCGTGGATCTGCCGCCTGTAGATCTGCCTGACGTTCCTGAACAGAGCGGAGAGGCATCATCGGAGGAGACTGCTGCACAGGAGCTTCCGCCTGCCGAGGTTCCGGAACAACCGGAACAGACCGAAAAAGCCGGGCAGCCTGAAAAGGCCAAATCCGATCTGCCGGAATAACTTTATATATTGCCGACGTGGTGGAATTGGTAGACACGCTATCTTGAGGGGGTAGTGGCGAAAGCTGTGCCGGTTCGACTCCGGCCGTCGGCACCATTTTAGTATTCAGTAACGTTCATAAAAGTGCATTAAGTGCACTAACTCACTAGAATATCAGTAATTTACTGTTTA
>Ga0114922_10002276_pt1 | contig 18034 bp, 16 predicted proteins | sample AartaG_FD_100975 | JGI IMG/M metagenome (GOLD analysis project Ga0114922, IMG submission 100975) | Deep subsurface microbial communities from Aarhus Bay to uncover new lineages of life (NeLLi) - Aarhus_00045 metaG | ecosystem: Environmental > Aquatic > Marine > Oceanic > Sediment | place...
CGTACCACATGCTGCCAGCTTGTGTTGTTACTCTGGACAAGCCGGCGGCATGTGGTACTGTTATGCAAGTCTGGCAAATGGTTTTATTCTGCGTACCACATGCTGCCAGCTTGTGTTGATACTCTGGACAAGCCAGCGGCATGTGGTACTGTTACGCAAGTTTGGCAAATGGTTCCAGTCCATCATGCGTACCACATGCTGCTAGCTTGTGTTATTATCCTGGACAATCCGGCGGCATGTGGTACTGTTAAGCAAGCTTGGCAAATGGTTCCAGTGTATTCTGCGTACCACATGCTGCCAGCTTGTGTTGATATTCTGGACAAGCCGGCGGCATGTGGTACTGTTTCAACAAGCCGGTGGTATGTTGTATTGTTATGCAAGTTTGGCAAATGGTTCCAGTCCATTCTGGGCACGGTCGTATGCGGATGAAAAACGCCAGTCTTCAGGTTGTATCGCCAATCCAGCTTTTACCGGATTATTCTCAATGTAGTATATGATTCTCTGGAATTCATGGTTATCGCGCACCCAATGGTCGTATACTTCAGATCTCCAAAAGGCCCCTGTTCGATTTAGAACTTTGTTTGCCTGGTTTGCTGTGTAACTGCGCAAACTGTGGAGGATGGATGAAAGTGGGCCTTTTTCGTATCTCGACCTACGGTTTTTAGCAGGCTGGCAGCATGTTATACCGTTTCCAGCAGTTTCAAACTGCTTTTCCCAGGCCTCGTCAGGTTGTAACATTACGTGAACGTGATTGGGCATGATGACGTACGCCCACAGACAGTATTTCTTTCCTGCGTGGTAGTAGAGATTGTCCCTGACTATGGTGGCTATTCGCGGGTCACGCAGCCATTGTATATCGGCGTCTTTGTCCAGATACTCGTCCCAAAGCGCAAATAGCTTCTTGTCAATGCGTATATTCCATTCCTCTTCTGAATATCCGCGCTCCATTGGCAATGATTGAGGTCTTTGTTGTTCTTGCCTCAGATCGTTCATGACTTCTCTCGATAGTGTTCCAGCTAGCCTATAGGTAAGAAAGAACGGTACACCCGGCGGTTGCCAATGAGGTAGATACCGACGAAAGAATGGAGCGTCAAGCAATTGTACCTCCTGACTCTTAGTACCACATGCTGCCAGCTTGTATATGGCACTCTGGACAACAATTCGGCTACTTTGACCATACCTCGCGGAGTTCTTTGCGTATGATATTCTTGGCGTCCCAGGGATCAGAGATCTCCAGAAACGCCCAGCGCCCGAAACCGCTGTGATTATTGACAGCGGGGATCCAGAGATTGCGGGCTGTAGCAACCTTTACCGCTTTGTCCTTACTGCTTTCCGCTGAGACCTCAATGATCAGGTTGAGCAGTTCAGCTCTGTCATTGTTCACACACACGATGAAATCTGGAATGTAGTTATGCTCTTTACCGTCCATGGTGTAGGGGATGGTGAATCCCAGGTTCTGGTTTTTCACGTAGCAGACGACCTCGCTCATCTCTTCCAGAGCCTGGGCCATCTTCGCCTCCCACCCGCTGTCCAGCACCACGTGGGAGACGTGGCATTTGTCCGGAGCCGTGTCGTAAGTGTCCCTTATGGTATCGAAGTCCACGTATCGCGTGGAGCCAATTGTATCATAAGGACGCAGGATGGGCTTGAGAACCTTCTCGCCGGATTCAGACGAGACAATGGCCTGATAGATACGGTCAGCCGCATTATGAGCCAACTCGATTAACAGAAGCAGTTGAGGGAATGCGTTGTCCTTGCACGTCACACATTCAGCCAGCCATCGCCTGGTTACCTGCAGAACCTGTGGGAACAGCCAGGCCTGCACTTCGGAGTCGAAGCGGTGTTCCTTTGTCTTCTCACTTTTCGTTGTGCCATCCTGACGGAAGTATTTTTCCAGCACCAGCTTTGCAAGTAAGAACGCTACTTCCTGTTCACGTCTGCGTTTGAGATCATCCAGGGTGTGGATGCTTGACTCACCCACAATGGGCGCATTCTCCACCCGGGTCGGTATGTCCCGGGTTGACAACGCTAGCCTGGAGTCTTCGGTAAACTGGTAGCTCAGCCTCTCTCCCTGCAGGTCATAGCGATAGCCCACCAGGCGCGGGAAGATGATTTCGCGGCCGATGCGCTCTTCCATCGCTCGAATCCGTGTTGGAATAGGACCCGGCTTGGGATCAGTGGAATGGCCGGAGCATGGGATGAAGGAGAACGGCACCCCATATACTTCGGCATACTCCGTGTCATACATGCCCTGATCATTGACCGCATGGCTCATACGGCGTAACCCGCGACCAACTACCTGCTCACACAGCAGTTGCGTTCCAAACGCCCGAACGCCCAGTATGTGGGTTACAGTGGTAGCATCCCAGCCTTCAGTGAGCATGGATACTGAGACCACGCATCTTATCTGCTCTCCCAGCTTGCCGGGCTTGCCCACGGTGTTCATCACTTCCCGGAGGAGATCTTCGTCCGTTATCTTCTCAATATCGCGTCCCGGGAATCTCGCCCGGTAATCCGCCTTAAGCTGCTCAATCTCGCTGGCTGCGTCTTTCTTAAACGCGGCAGTCATGGCCTCACCGGATTCCAACTGCTCACTGTCCACCAGTATGGTATTGGGACGAACGCGCCAGCGTCCATTTTCCACGTTGCTGAAGAGAGCCAGATTGCCAGGCACCGGTATCGTTGAATCGTCCGATAATTCCTTTTCCCATCCAGCAATGTAATCGTAGACCATCTTGGATACATTAGTGTTATTACAGACGACGATCATGACTGGCGGAGTCAGTCCATTGGCCCGGGCTTTGGTATTCTTTGCCCATTGCCGATAGTATTTCTCATAATTGCTGTAGAGGCTGTGGAGAGCGCCTTCCAGTTCGCGAGGTAGTTTTGGTGCACCGGTTATCGCTTCGGTCTTGCGCCCCTTTTTCGGCAGATCATCGGATATCCTGGGCCAGAGGTTGCGATAGGTGGGCATCTGTCCTGTCATGGAATCGTCAGCAATGGGAACACGGGGGACTTTCACAATGCCGGACTCGATAGCGTCAATAAGGGAAAAATCGGAAACCACCCAGGGAAACAGCGTGCCTTCAGAGTATCCAGACCCACGCAGGAAGAATGGTGTAGCAGACAGGTCATAGATCACCCTGACGCCAATCTTATTCTTTACGCCTTCCAGACCGGATATCCATACCCTCGCGTATTCCTCACGCCTTTCCGCCTCCTTACGTTCATCCCCTCGCAGCTTCTCCGCGTCGTCTTCTGGCTTGCGGCGATAGCAGTGATGGGCTTTGTCGTTTATGACAACTATATTCCTCTTGCTCCCCAATCCACCATTTCTTTCGCCTAAACCGCCTTTAAGTGCCGCTCGTCCCTCAAAGATTCCGGAACTGCACATATTTATGGTATTATATAAAGGTGGCTTCAGTAAGTCAAGAGAAAAATTTCCGCAATTTGGACTTTTGATAGGATAATGACACCGCATCAGGGGAAGAGAGTCGAATACCAACCAGGGAAAATTCAAGCCCAATATTGCGAGGTGAAGAACTGTGAGAGTAATACGTCGAGCGGGAGATCAAGCAACATTGTCTGTAAGATAATCACTCAGGGTTTTCAATAAACGTCTATGACGCTCTGGCGAGATCGCACCAATAGAACCCAATATGCGATTGCGAGGTAACACGGCTAGAAAACCAAGTCTGATCAAAGATTTTGACAGCAAACCACTTGATTTGAAATCCTCATCAGCAGGAGAGATAATCTCATCGAAACCTTTGATACATTGATGTAATTGTGTGCTTACACCACAAACGAGTAAATCACCATAAGATGGCATTTCTCGTAAGATGATCGCAGGCCTGTTCTTAATCCTTCTATCTGCCTGTGGAACTGGTGTGAGGATTACATCACCTTGATTCATAATGGGGATTTACCTCTTTGAGCAAATCTGGTGAATATTCAGGCTCGTTTTCTCCATAGGCGTCTTCTAGTCTCTGACCGGATAGAATTGACCAGGCTTTATGTTCATCATCTGATTCCTGTTCAGGTAGAACAGTAACAATCAATTTAGCATCTGGTTTCAGGTCAAATGGCTCATCTAAGCAAATCCGTTTACCATCAAAATGAGCAGATAAAGATATAATAGGCATAACATATTCATCCTTTATTCGAGATATTCTGTCCATCAATATTTGATTGTGATCTTAACATGACATTCTGGATAAAGTCAATAAAAATCGAGCGCGTAGGTTGGATTGCGTTGCGGAGAAGGATTGTCTCCTGCTAATTCGTTTGGTCCGGCCGGATGAAGATGGTGTTGATGCATTCCCCAACCCAACATAATGCCACTGGATAATTGACTTTACCGTTTCTGCCGCCCCACCTCGTTATATATAATAGAGTACATTTTGACAATTAAATTCCTTTGTAGGTTGGGTTGGATCAGCGAAATCCCGGTTACTCGGATAAGGCTGATTACTTCACGTGACTATGTATGGATCGCTGAATCCCTTAACCCAACTCGTGATTTAACTATTTTATGGCATTTTCGTCAAAAAATTGTGACTACCTGATTACTTAATACCATGACAATTTACTACTATATGCATTACTTATCAATCTCAAATCCTAAATCTGAAATCTTAAATCCATCAGCAAAGCCCATGTCTTCAAAGATGACAATTTTAGCGGATATACAGGAATTTATTGATCTTGAGGAAAGACTTGAGGGTATGAGAAAACGTTCCCTGATGATTACTTGAACTAGTGAATTCCATCAAGTAATCAAGTAATGAAAAATGAAGATGGTTATCTAGCATCAGTTCCTGGTATTCAGGGAGCTTTCGCCGAAGGTGATACTATAGAAGAAGCAATTTTTAACTGTATTGAAGTAGTCAAAATGATTATAGCTTACCGAACAGAACGGGGTGAGGATCTTGGTTTCAATTCCGCCTAAGGCTCCACGTGAATCCAGTACCCTCTGCCGGGATCCAGTTGGGTGAGGTTATTGGTGCCGCCGGGGTTGCCTGCTACGTATTGCAGCCAGATTCCTCCTGCGCTGTCGTAAGTCCATATTGAAATGTAATCCCTGGAGAAAGGGATGTTCTCGAGTGGTGTATCTTCGGAAGAGGTGTATCCTATCAGATTCCATCCAGTGCTCAATTGCACAGTCCCGTCAGGTATTTCCTCCCCTGTGATGGTGATTATGACTTCCTCGCTAACAGACATATTGATCCAGTATCCTTTTCGCGGCTCTAAAGTATGCAGATCATTGATGAATTCCGTGCCTTCGTGAATAATGTACCGCTTCCAGCCTCCGGAAACGGTGTCGTAAGACAAGACCACTTCGTAAAGCCCCTCTATTGGCGCTAAAACTGACAGGAGATCGGTATTTGCTACGTCGGGATATATGGAGAAGAGATTCCAGCCGGGGTAGAGGTGCAGTTCCTGAATTACACCGCCTATTGTGACTGAAAGGGAAGTTTTGGTCTCACCAAAATCAATTCCATCGCCGGGGGTGACTGTGAAGTACCATCCTTCACCGGGTAGCGTGGCGCTTGATGGTATAATCAACTGGCTGTCGTACCCAGGTTGATGCTGGTGATCTCTGTACCACTTTATCTGACTGCTTTCCGTGTCGCCTTCTATATCGGTATACGTATAGAGTGCATTCAGGTCGTCCATAAGCCCTGGCGCGACCGGCTCTATTTTCAGACTATTAGCCGTTGGCGGGTCGTTTACAGGGAGCACATTGACAGTCGTAGCATCGTTGTCGCTCGTATACCAGGGATCAGTGGCGGTGAAGGTGATGGTTTCGCTGCCGCTCCAGTTGGGAGTGGCGGTGAGAGTGACCATATTTGTGTTAGGGTCTACGTTCACTTTGACGTTATCGCTGCCGGCATACGTCCAGTTTATTTCGCTGTCGGCGTCATTGAGATCGATGACGTATTCATCCAGGTCAATACTGCTGTCGGATTCGTCTTCGGGAAAGCTCACGTCAGGAATATCAGTGACTACGGGAATCGCGTTGACATATATTCCATCTGATATGCCTGTATCTGAATGTATCCCTGCGCCGTTTTTGGCTCGTACACCCAGGTAATAGGTCTGTCCCCACACCAGACTTAATCCGGTAATTGTCAAATCTGTCTGTGTCCCCGCGGATTGCCAGTTCTCAAATCCGGATCCGTCCGATGACGTCCCAATGGAGTATAGATATTCTACAACGCCGGATTCGGCATCGCTGGCTGCTGTCCATGACGCATGAAACTGAGTTATGAGATTGGTAAGTTCATCGGCCTCGACAACGGGTATCGATGGGGCAGTTTTGTCTATATTTATGTCTACAGATTGTGATGGCTCCAGATTCCCCGCGTTGTCCACTGATTGATAGTAGACAGTGGAACCTGTAATCTCAATACCCTGTTCCGTGTAGATTTCCCAGTCGCCATCGTCTATTCTGTATTTTATCTCTTTGATCCCTGATGCTTCGTCTGCCCCCGATAGGTATACAATCACGTCGGATGTATACCACTCACCATCGCCCCTGACGCCATCTAAATTCACGCTGGTTATGGGAGCGGCTTTATCCACATTGATTTCGACGGATTTCTCCGCCTCGGCATTTCCGGCGTTATCTTCCGAATAGTAGTAGTAAACGGCTGAACTTGTGACATTGAAGGGCCCGGCATAGGATATCCATGAGCCGCCATTTTTATATTTTGTGTCTCTAACCCCTGATACGTCATCCGCAGCTGATAGTGTGACAAGTACGTCAGATATGTACCATCCGCCCGCACCTGGCGTTCCATCTGGAGCTGAATTGGTTTCGGGAGGGTTTTTGTCTATCTTGATAGTGATGGACTCCTCCGTTTCCACGTTCCCAACGTTGTCTTCAGAATAGTAATGATAGATGGTTGGAACTGTAGCAACAAGGATGTCTGAGTAAAGCTCCCAGGGGTTATCATTTATACTATATTTAGTTTCTTTAACTCCTGCCAGGTTATCAGTTGCCGATAATGTTATATATACGTCAGATTTGTACCAACTGCCTTCTCCTGGTGTGCCATAAGGCTCGGTTATAGTCTGCGGCGGATTACTGTCGATAGTGAATTCGTCGGTGATGAATTCTGCCAGCGAGTTGCCTTCATCATCCTCGGCTATAGCTTTAATCCGCATTGCGGAAGAGTTCAGATAAGGAACAGGCCATTCATAACTCCCGTCGTCGGTGGTGCTGGCGATAATATCCTGGTAATCAGCCCAACCAGGCATATGATATAGAAGATGTATGTGGTTAATATTATAACCCGTTGTCTGCCAGGTAATATTGTATGCTTCGCCGCCTTTGATCAGGTCGCCGCTTCCGGGCATGTAGATTCTGATATTTGTGGGCACATCTAAGAGAAGGGCTTCATAGATGTTCAGGCGTTTGTCTGGCTCGATGGCGATCTCATCAACTGTCCATTCTATGTCATCCCCGGAATCAAGCAACATCTGGAGCACCGTATCAGCCATCAGCGTCGGATTCTGTGATAGAATGAGAGCTGCTGCCCCTGCTACAATAGGTGTTGACATGGATGTGCCGTTCCATAAGCCGTATGTATCATTGTAAGGTTCCAATACGAATGTCGTGCTATAAATATTCTTGCCTGGCGCAGCAATGTGTACCCAAGGGCCATAGCTGGAAAATGATGCGCGGTTATCGTTTTCATCGCTTGCGGCAACGGCGATAACGTCAGGATACGCTGCGGGGTAGTGGAGTGGGACTGGAGGCGGATGGTTTCCTTCGTTGCCGGCTGCGGCTATAAGTATACATCCAGCGTTATATGCATATTCGATTGCTGTATGGAGGATATAAGACCCACCTCCTCCCCAGCTCATACTGATGACGTGAGCACCGTTATCGGCAGCGTATTTCAGAGCTTCTGCTGAATCGCTATCTAACAGAGTTCCTTTGGAATCTTCTGTTTTGTATCCGGCGCGCAGGGCCATGATCTTGCAGTTCCATGCCGTTCCTGCAACGCCGCGACTGTTATTTGTCACTGCGGATGCGATGCCAGCGCAGCCTGTGCCATGTCCGTGGGAATCCATTGGGTCACGATCAGGCGGCTCCACATCCTCGTATTCATCATACGGAGCCGGTATTGAGGCCATAGTTGCACTTACAAAATCCCAGCCAATATTGTCATCTTCATAGCCATTCCCGTCGTCGTCCAGGTCATTATCCGGGATTTCCCCTGGATTGTGCCAGATATTATCCTCCAGATCCAGATGGTTGTGATCCACACCGGTGTCAATAACGGCAATGACAATATCGGTACTCCCGTGGGAAATATCCCAGGCCAGGTCTGCCTGAACCTTTGTCAGTCCCCATTGTTGGGGAAAATGGGTGTCGTCTGGCGTATCAGATATGAAGGAGAAATAGTTTGGCTCAACCCATTCGACGTTTGGATTGTTCGCCATTTGCTGAAGTGCGTCAGGAAGTGCTGTGGGGGCTTCGAATCGCAGTCGATATATATCTCCCAATAAAGCCTGCTTGCCGCGGAATACCCGAACCATTGATCTTACTCTCAACTGAGCGAGGAGCGCGTTTACTGACGCATGCGATGTCTGAACTGCTCTCCCGGCCTGAATCGGTTCTTTCCTGAACGTTCCCGGCTTAAATTTGACGAGGATTTCGCCCGGCATGGCGGGACGATTCGGGTCGAAGTTGATACGCTCCAGGCCCGTGGATTGGCCCCAGGCTTTTGTGGCAGAAATGTTAATTAAGCAGCTTGCCAGCAACCCGGTCAATATTAGTATGAAATAACTGATTGGTTTCATAATAGGTCAATAGGTCTATTAGTCCATTAGTCCATAGATACCCTAAACCCTATACCCCATATCCCCATAGACCCATAGACTTAGATTTGTCTGATTCCAGAAGAGTCATGGATGGATTATTATCGGTCTGCCGAACAATGGTGAGTTTAATACAAGCGTAGAAATCCCTCATTGATGATGATATTGGCTATCCTTTTTATCTTTTCATGCTAACTACAGGGATGTTAGCAATCAGGGCCACTGTGCCTTCATCCCTTTCCAGGCTGATTTCCACATCGTCCTCATTTACCACAAAATGCTTTGAAATAACCATGAAGATCTCATCTCTCAAGGCATCCAGAACTTCAGGAGACATTCCGACTCGATCATGTATTAAGATCAGTTGGAGCCTTTTCTTGCCTTCAACTTTGCTGTCTTTTCCTCTGCGAAGCCATCGACTTATACCCTCAAACATGTTCTGGCCCCTTTCTATTAAATCCAAGCAATCTCTTGAAGCGAACCATCAGCCCTTCCTCGATCTCACCTGCTGGCGATATAGGGACGTCCTCTCCTTCGATTCTTCTTGCGATCCTTCTGAAGGCTCCAGCCGATTTAGAGTTTTCTGAGAAGACTATTGGCGTCCCAAAATTGGTTGAGACAACAATTTCTTCATCCTCAGGTATTATACCCAGAAGGGATATGGACAGGATATCAATTATATCATCCTGATCCATCATATCGCCCTTCTTAACCATTTCGAGTGAGAGTCGGTTAATAATGAGTTTTGGCTCATACATTTCAGCAGCCTGTAAGAGTCCTATGATTCTGTCAGCGTCCCTTATAGCGGATACCTCCGGAGTAGTAATTATAAGCGCTTCATCGACTCCGGCGATTGCGTTCCTGAAGCCACGCTCTATCCCAGCAGGAGAATCGACAAGGATATAGTCAAAACTCTCTTCGTTTTTCAATTTTCCTATTAGTTCCTTCATCTGATCGGGAACGACAGCTTCTTTATTTCTCGTCTGAGACGCGGGAAGAAGAAACAGCCCTTCGGCTTTTTTGTGTTTAATGAGTGCCTGCTTAGGTCTGCACGTTCCTTCCACAACGTCCACCAGATCATACACTATGCGGTTTTCCAACCCCATGACAACGTCCAGGTTCCTCAGGCCTATATCGGCATCGATTACACATACCTTGTTGCCACGCGTAGCAAGAGCTGCTCCTAAGTTTGCGGTAACTGTTGTTTTACCAACCCCCCCTTTGCCCGAAGTAACGACGAAGGACTTTCCGGACATATAATCAACCCTCCCCCCTCTAATCAAGTTTGCCAACAATGATATTTCCATCCTCGACACGGGCCTTTTCAGGCACCGTGTCCGTTTTCAAATCCAGATCTGGCGAGCGCCCTATATACTCAGCGATCCTGAGTTGTATAGGGTGCAGATCAAGTGCTATTATTTCAGCGGCAGTGTCTCCTTCCGCTCCTGCGTGTGCAACGCCGCGAAGTTTTCCCAGAACCACAATATCTCCAGTAGCTACTACTTCAGCACCGGGGTTCACGTCCCCGATGATAACAATATTGCCACGATGCCACTGTCTCTGCCCTGATCTGAGCGTCCCTTTGAGCAAAATAGTATCATTCTCTTCCTCGGCTGGCATCCTGAGCGTGAAACTTCTTTTTCTCTGTCTCCGCTGCTGGGGTTTGGTTTCCCAACCTATCTCTCTCATGGCTTTGCGTGTCTCGTCCGATTCGCTCCGTACACTGGAAATATTCAGCTTGAACCTGTCGATGAGAATTTCCTTCAGCCTTTTGCACTCCTCGGGAGCAAGCACACGCTCTCCGGCATCCAGAACAATTGGAACGCCGGAAAAGAACTTATGTGAGTCCTCCAGCCTTTCAACCAATTCCGCTTCCACGTCTGAGAAATGAGCTTCAGTGTTGAGGATAATGTTTACATCGTTTCCATATCCTTTGATTTCGATCGCACCGGACGATTCTTTAGCCACCGGCAAATCCTCCTCGAGCGATTATGAATTGCTTACTGCCAAGACGTAAGGCCCCTCAGGAATTGCGAGGAGTCTAGCGTCGCTCCCCTGCCTCTCCAAAGCCAGTTTTATCCCCTGTTCAGGCGAGGAGATAGGCTCAATAGAAAGCTGTCTGAGCACATCATCTTCAACTCCAGGGCAATAGCAATAGACTTTCGCCTTCTTGACAACCCTGGCCATCTCCTCCAACATCCATTGATCCACTACGAAGAAATCAGGATGGTATAGTTTCTCAACAAAACTCGATATATCCGTCGTATTCAGAACAAGATCGGTGAATTCGGGGCCGCCAATGCCATCGCTACACTCGGAAACGAGGATGATGCTGCCGTCCTCCTTGACCACATCCATGGCAGCAACCATGCCTTTAATGGCTTGATAGAACGTGGTATCAAGTGGATAGCCAGCGGAAGAGACCAGCACAATATCCGCAAGTTTATCAACAGCGACCTTCACCATCTGCTCCACATGCTTTACGCCTTCTTCATGTGCTTTCACCAGGTCGCCGGCAAAGACACCGGTTACTTCTCTTTCCTCGTTCATGTCAACGTTGAGTATAAAATCCACCCCAGCTTTATGGGCAATCTCCAGCGCACCTTCGTGGAAAGGATTGCCATCTATGATCCCGGCTGCTGATCTTTGATCCTCCAGAATACCTGGTCCATGCATCACTTTCATAGTCTCTACTGAGCAAATGCCCGGGCAGATGGATTTCCTGCCGCCGGAATAGCCTGCCATAAGATGTGGCTCGATAAGCCCTGTAAGGATCTTCAGATCCGCCTCCAGATATGTCTTATCTACATAAGCCGGGATGCCTTGCGACGTGGTTCCCAGATACTCGTGGGTCTCTTGCTTTCTGGAAATATGATTTGCTGTGCGGTAATTCCGGGATATATCCATCCCAATCAATTCGTCCAGTTCTCTGCCCTCATTTGGTCTGTGGATGCCTGTTGCTATAAGTATGACAATATGATCTCTATGAATTCCGCTCTTCTCCAGGACATCCAGCATTGGAGGCAATATGACTTTGTTAGGGACCGGCCGGGTAATATCGGAAACAACTATGCAAACGGATTTCTTGCCTTGCGCCAGGAGTTCTAACGGCCTGGATGCTATCGGTTTGTCCAGAACTCTCCTGACAGCCATGGACGAATTTTCTAACGGCTTGATCTTTTTCATACTTAAGATCGCCGCTAAGTTATCTTCCGGCACATTCACTTCCAGATCCCGCTTGCCATAACTCATCTTAACCAGCATGGAAGCTCTTCCTTTGGGATCTTGCGCTCTAGCTACAATTCGCGCAACTGCAGCCTCTGTCTGGGCTGTCCTATATATATTATCTATATTATAACACAGGTATATAGTAAAGTCTAGCTTTTTGAATGACGTACTTCGTCACTCAATGGACAATTATAAACTAATAGCGGCTCTCTTGCAAGCTTTTTTTGGTCTGTATGACAACGCAAGAGACGCTTTGCTGCAGGGTGTCAATCGTGTCACCATATCGCTGTATCATTTTCGCACTGTGAATGTGTCAGAAATCAGTCTGGGCTTATGGGTCTATATATGCGTAGCTGGCTGAGATCATAGCTTTTCAGACACTCTCTCGGATGTGGCATAGTAATTGCTATTTGTAATATTGGTCGGATCCAGTTTCCGAATTAAACCGTGTTTGTTGTTGACATACTGGGAAGCTGGATGGTATAATTCATTGGATAGTAATGTGGGTATACGGTCTTAGAGGGAGGAAAGAATAATGTTGAAGAAGCTGATCCTATCTATTTCGCTCATCATGTGTCTGATATTGGTTTTCAGTTACGCAGCATTTGGAGAATGGCAGAAATCGCGGATGAGCAGTCCTGACGATTTTGAGGGCTATCTTAAGAGCATACATTTTGCCGATGAAAAGATCGGTTACGCTGTGGGAGACTATGGCATTATATTGACCACGGGAGATAGCGGACGTTCGTGGCAGAAATTGCAGAATCCCAGGAACGATGACCTGTGGGACGTCCACTTTATCGACAAAAATACAGGTTGGGCGTGCGGCGCCAATGGCGCTGTCCTTTTCACAGGCAATGGTGGGAAGTCCTGGAAACCGCAGAGCACTTTGGCCCAGGTTCCGTTGTATGGTATATTTTTCTTCGATAAGAATGTTGGCTGGGCATTGGGAGCAAATAGCACTGTTCTCGTAACTCAAAATGGCGGGTCTTCCTGGACTCCTATATCCGGTGGCAGAGGTGCAGCTGCCGTAGGCGAAGGCGATCCCGGCTTATGGGAAGCGTGTTTCCTCACAGAACGGAAAGGCTGGGTTGTGGGAGAGAGTGGTACCATTAGAGTGACTGAAGATGGTGGAAAAACCTGGGTTGATCAGAAAAGTGGTACCGATAGCAACTTGAGCGGAGTGGATTTTGTGAACGAAACTACCGGCTGGGTTGTGGGAGAAGGCGGAGTTGTTCTTCACACCAGCGATGGCGGAGAAACATGGACAACCCAGGCAATGAATATGGGCCTGGAGAACGATTGGATTCGTGGTGTCGATTTCATCTCGGATAAGGAAGGCATTGCTGTAGGAGATTACGGAAATATACTGCATACGACAGATGGCGGAGAAACGTGGAAAGTTGAGGCCAGCGGAAAGCAACAGGGTGGAGTGAAAGACGCGTTCTACGGCGTTTCGTTCCCCAGCTCTAAAGTAGCATTTGCAGCAGGGGAATGGGGTACCATCCTGAAGTATGAGAAATAATGTCCGGTGGATGATAAGCACGAAAGGGAGAGGTTATTCGCCTCTCCCTTTTATTTAGATGGCGCGGTTTACCGTTTCAGAGCTGACCATTGTACCGCGAGCTTACCCTTGCTGCTAACAGGAGCTGCAGGACTTTCCAGCGAAATATAGTCAATCTCTGCGATAACTCCCGCTTCTGTGCCAGGGTCTATGCGAAAATTGGTGACAGTGTGCTCCTGCCAGCCACCATCCTCCATTAAGAATTCTACGTTTTCAAGATCACCTGTGGCGCTGATGACGAAGTTCTGATGCTGCTCTTCACCCCAGGCAGTGTTTTCTTCGGTTATGTAATAGACCTGCCAGGTGGATTCGACGTTGACCATTATCCGCATGTAAATGATCGAGTGATCTGCGCCGCTGAAAGGCTCCCAATCCACTACAGCCCACTCGCCACCGGGGAAGAAATAAGGATCGGCGCCAGTAGACTCGGTATTCATCACACCATTCTCCACAGAGACGTTGCATTGATTGATGGCACTCCACGTGGCGATATCATCAGGACTATCAAAGGTCCACATGGGTGCTGCTAACGCCAGTCCGCTTAACACCAGCAACAGGCTAAACGATAGCGCCATAAGACACTTCTTCATAACTGCCTCCACTGTCTTCCTGAAGGTTTTGCATGCTGAACTTTCCAGCGCCTTCAGGATAGCTAATAATACCAGAAATCACAAACCTTCTCATTCTATCATCTCCTCAGATGATTGTCAACAGAGAATTTTCACAGGCAAGAGGCTTTATGGGATAATTTCATTGATGATGAGAGTCAACGGTATGATGGCAGCCGCGGCTGTAATTGCTATCCCATCAGACTTGCCAAGTGCCATTTCGCAAAGATGGGATCTGTCACCACCGTGGTAACACCGGGATTCCATCCCGACAGCCAGGTCGTCCGCCTTTTGGAGCGAGCTTCTTAGCAATGGAACGATGAGTGGTACCAGATTTTTCAGCCTTTTGATGAGATTTGCCCTCGCCAACTGAGTGCCCCGCAACTTCTGCGCTGACAAAATCTTCTCTGCTTCTGTGAATAGTACTGGAATAAAATGTAGCGTGATCACTATCATGATGGGAATCTGACCTACCGGGAAACCGATCCTTCGCAACGGACGCAGCACCTCAGCTATACCATCAGCCATCCTGAGCGGTATAGTTGTTGAAGTGAGGATGGCGGCACTCACAACTATGAGTATGAACCGGCAGCTTACCATCACGCCGCTGTGTACGCCCTTCCACGTGGCCTTCACCGGCCCTACAGAAAATAAGGGTTTGGAGTTGCCATTCACAAAGAAGACATGCAGAATCATAATGGATACAAAGATCCATATCATGGGTCGGAGGCCGCGCAGCACAACCAGCAGCGGCAGTTGAGATAGAGCAATTGTGGCCAATGCGAAAGATGCTACGAAAAGGAATCCCCAGGGACTCCTGACGAGGAAAATAGATACTATGAGAAACAGAAGAGCCAGTAACTTAGTCCTTGGATCAAGATGGTGCACCGATGAGTCGCGGTGTTGGTATCTGCCTATAGTTATATCTATCATGTATGTCAACCGTCGGATGTGAAAAGCCTATGGAATCGGAAACCTGCATCTATCTGGGTGGGTAGATCCTGAAAGTTTGATTGGGGTGAATTATGGACATTTTTTTCGAGTTGATACTGTTTCCTTTCCCATCCTTTATATATCCCAGGGCCTTGCTATATGAGACCTTATATTTGTCCATAACCTGATCGCGCACGATCTCATAGAAATTATCTCCTCGTTTGACCACATATACGGAGTATTCTCTCTTTGGGCGCAGAAGCCGCTTCTTTGTCCTTGCGATTAAGGCTGTGTCCCCTGTTGAGTATGCATGTTTCAATTCCAGCGCCCTGGTGAGATCAGAAATAACATTCCTGGTGAAGTGAACGGTCTCCTGAATGAATGGCAATCCATCCCACTTTTTCGTTCTTTCCAGCCCGGAGTTATACGCGGCTATCCCCCTCCATACGTTCATCTCAACCGGTCCGCCAAAGAACTCCTTGCACTCCCTTATGCCTTTGACGAGGTGTTTGACTCCCGCCGGGATCAGCAACTCTGGTACAAATCTGGCATCGAATCGCTTACGCTGGTCTACGGTCATACTTTGTATCTTTGCCGCGTAACTGGACTTCGCAGTCTTCAAACTCCGATAGGCTGCCGCGCGATTTGTATATAGTGTTCCAAGCTCTGCTCTGAGCTTGTTGACTTTGGCCAGTGAAGCACTGGATATTTTCCCGCTCCCGGTCTCCACCAGATTGTGAAGTTTCTGCCTTCTATCCCCAATTTTATCCCGGAAACTCCTGTATTCAGATATAGCTGAGTTCAGCTTTTGAAGCTCCGGGCTTTTTGCGACGGTTAGGCCGAAATCTCTGGCCGTTGGCTCCATCAATTGCTGTAAACCACCGGCGCCGACGTTGGAGAGAGCGTCCCACTCGAATCGCGATTCGCTCCAGATCTTGGCTACCTCAAGCTCGATGAGGAACGGCATCTCAGCCAGGTAATTCTCCTTTGGATCAGAGCACGCGTCAACAATTATGGGAAAATATAGCTTCATATCCCTGGATGGGATGGCATCAATGATATGTGGATAGTCATTTATATCCCTGCTTGGCCTGGAAGCAGTATTTGAGGCGGATTGAGACGCTAAAGATACCTTTAAAAGGCCAAATCCATCCAGAGCAGCAACGCCAGCTAAGGCCGCCATTCCAGCTATGAATTGTCTTCTGTTTTCATCCATTTTTTATATACATCTCCAGTTTCGAGCTACCCCCAGCCGGCATTTTGTAATGAACGACGAGCTTCGATTCAAAGATTACAGTAGCTAATATGCCTGAAATCCGGTTTATTATGTGAAGATTTGGGATAGTTCATTTTACATTAGATAATAATCGGGCAATAGAGATATGAAAATAACAGGCTGACAACACCTGCTTCAGCTTCGATGCATGGCTTCCCAAGAGCTGAATAGACTTGCTGGCCCGCTTATTTGACTTGACCAGCTTGCAGATAGGTAATACGGTCGGAGTGTTGATCCGCCACAACTCCATGTGTAACTACTATTACGGTGCCGCCACCGCGATGGAATTCTGACAGGTATCCGATAACCTGAGCGGCATTTTCGGGATCGAGATTGCCTGTAGGCTCATCTGCAAGGATGATCCTGGGGTGGTTGAGCAAAGCCCTGGCTATGGCCGTGCGCTGTCTTTCACCTGCGCTGAGTTCGGAAGGCCTATGATGCTCTCTTCCGGACATACCCAAACGCTCCAGCAGTTTCTCGGCTTCTGAACGATTGGCTCCGGCGCCAGAAGCCAGAAGCGCGTTTTCAATGACGTTCAGATAGGGTACCAGATGGAACATCTGGAATACGAATCCGATGTTCTCGGCTCTGAATTGCGCCCTCTCCCGCTTGCTCATAGCATAGATGTCTTTGTCACCTATAATGACCCGGCCGCTTGTGGGATGGAGCATCCCTCCGATAGCCAGAAGTAATGTCGTTTTCCCGCTGCCACTGGGACCCCGGACGACTACAAACTCCCCTTCCTGAATTTGAAAGCTGATCTTATCCAGTGCTTTGACCTGACCGCGACGGGTTCTATATATTTTGCTTATGTTTTCAAGTTGAACCATTTTTCGGGTTGGCTATTCCTTCCGCAACGTGAGCGCCGGGTCCTGGGTTACAGCAACCATCGCCGGAATAAAGCTTGAAAGCGCTGCAAACGCCGGCGCAGCGATGAGCGACCAGATGAGCAGGCTGTATTCAGGTTTTATCATCTTCGCTGTGATCTCGAATATATCAGGGCCGTACTTCAGAGCAAGACTTGTGCCGATGCTGTACCCTACGGCAGCTCCTACTAACCCGATCATAATGGCTTTGCCCAGAAATAGCGACGCTATTTTACCTGAACCATAACCCAGCGCCCGCATGATCCCTATTTCCTGCTGCCTCTCCCGCACGTTCATCATGGCCAGAACGCCGATCCAGGCTGCACAAACGATTAATACGATAGGCATAATGAGCGCAAAATGGCTGTCTACCATAAGCCTCTGTTTTTCGCGTGCTTTGGCGATGGAGCGTATTTCGATGACCTTTGCTTCTGGAAGTATCCGCTCCAGCTCATCCCTCAGTATGGTAAGAGAGTCTTTGTTGGGATCGAAACATAGACATTCCAGTGCTTTTATCTCGTTGATCCTGCCCTCTTTGCCCAGAAGTTCCTGCACATCGCGCAGATGCGCATATATTCGAATATCTTCATCGCTCCCGGTTTCAGGACGGCGCCTGGCTACAGCAAAAGATTTGCCCATAATGCCAATCTCTTCGCCCGTCTTTATATCGAGGCCGCTTGCCAACTCGAATCCCAGGTAGACAGTCCCAGGCTTAATGGTGTAA
>Ga0114922_10002278_pt1 | contig 18028 bp, 16 predicted proteins | sample AartaG_FD_100975 | JGI IMG/M metagenome (GOLD analysis project Ga0114922, IMG submission 100975) | Deep subsurface microbial communities from Aarhus Bay to uncover new lineages of life (NeLLi) - Aarhus_00045 metaG | ecosystem: Environmental > Aquatic > Marine > Oceanic > Sediment | place...
CAGCGCGATTTGGTCGGCTGGGAGCTGGATGCACTGACTTACCCCACAAAGGCCAAGCCTACGAAAGAACAGCTTGAAGACTTAAGAATCGCCTGGGTCAGTGCAAAACATACCAAGAGCAACACCATCGTATTAGTAAGGAACAAAAAGGTTGTTGGTGTTGGGGCCGGCCAGATGAACCGTGTCGAATCCGGGCTGATTGCCTTCAAGCACGCCGGCGACGAAACCAAAGGCTGCGCGATGGCCTCGGACGCCTTCTTCCCATTCCCGGACAACGTTGAAAATGCAGCCAGGGCAGGCGTGGCTGCTATTGCTCAACCAGGCGGCTCGACCAAGGACGGCGAAGTCATCGCCGCTGCCGACAAGCACGGCATAGCAATGGTCTTCACCGGCAAACGCCACTTTAACCATTAGCGGATAGCGTACAGGATAGGCAAAAACCCAAAATTCGAACGTAGGGGCAATCCTGTGTGATTGCCCTAATTTGTTGTTGATGTTATCTGCAAGAAGGCGGGCATGCGGGCCCGCCCCCACGATGTTTATGATTCCGTGAAAATGGTTGGGCATAACAACATATTCGTCTATTTGAACTGGGGAGAATTTGTTGGTTACCTTCCGCCACCATTTTTCTACCATAAGCCCAGCGCTATTCAACCACATCTGGTCTTTCATTATTTCGCCGAACATGTATTTTCGGTTTTGTATGCAAATCGTAACGAAATACCAACCATCCTGTGAATAATCGTAGCCGGGAATGCGAATGGAACGGCGACGATGGATATTGGGGTTGTATTTTTCAGGCATAAAGGAATTATATTAGACATCAAGCGTTTTGCAAGTGGGCGACCGCACAGGGTTGCCCTTACAGCCCGGCGGCTTTGCGGAGTTTGTTTACCATATCTGTCCTCTCCCAGGTGAAGTTGGCCCCTTTTCTTCCGAAATGCCCGCCGTGGGAGGTTTCAGCGTAAATCGGCCGGGCAAGCTTTAAGTGAGCTATCATAGCCTTGGGCGTCAATGGGAAGAACTTCCTTGCAAGTCGGCTTATTTTTTGCTCGCTTACCCTGGCGGTTCCTTCGGTATCTACCAGCACAGAAATCGGTTTGGCCACGCCGATGGCGTAAGACAATTGTACCTCACACGCATCGGCCAGCCCGGCCGCAACAATATTCTTAGCAACATACCGCGCCATATAGCTTGCGGTCCTGTCAACCTTCGTGGGGTCCTTGCCGCTGAAACATCCACCGCCGTGACTGCCTCTTCCCCCGTACGTGTCCACAATAATCTTTCGCCCGGTTACTCCGCAATCGCCTTTGGGACCACCCGTCACAAATCGACCGGTCGGATTCACGTGGAATACCGTATTCTTGTCAACCAGACGCTTCGGCAGCACGGGCAGCACAACCTGCTCGATTACCTGTTTTCGCAACTGTCGATAGGCGATAGAAGGCGAATGTTGAGTGGAGATGACCACCGTGTGAACCCGCTTCGGTTTGTCCCGCTCGTATTCGATAGTCACCTGGCTCTTTCCGTCCGGTCTGAGCCATGGCAGAATCTTTTTTTGCCTGGCCTTTTCCAGGCGAGTTGTCAGTGCGTGCGCAAGGTGAATCGGCATCGGCATAAGCGCAGGCGTCTCCCTGCAGGCATAGCCGAACATCAGTCCCTGGTCCCCGGCGCCTTGCTGTTTGTGCAGGCCGGTTCCCTCGGTAACGCCCTGTGAAATATCCGGGCTTTGCTTGTCGATGGTGACCATCACCGCGCAGTTTTCAGAGTCAAAGCCCATCGCAGGGTCTGTGTAACCTATCTTTCTGATAGTGCTGCGTACGACGGTCGGAATATCCACGACGGCTTTCGTGGTAATCTCACCGGCGACAACAACCACACCCGTCGTCACAAGAGTCTCGCAGGCAACTCTGCTTGCGGGGTCCTGCTCGAGCATTGCGTCGAGTATCGAGTCCGATATGTGGTCCGCCACCTTGTCGGGATGGCCCATCGTCACGGATTCACTCGTGAAAAGATATTCTTCCGTGTCGCAATAAGCATTGTTGATAACGGCTCTTTTCGCCATTTGGCGTCCACCCTTTCAATAACTGTTTGCAAATGTTTTCAAGCTCAAAGAGTGCATAATAAGACTTTTTGTCAGGTAGTCAAACAAAAAAGGGGCGCCGGCGTAGTTCTTGTGAATTTACTTGTCTGGTTTTTCCGAGCCGTCGTTCAGTCTCCAGTCGTATCCAATGTAGCTGACGGTGTAGCTTTCTCTCTCAATGAATGATTTGTCCTTTGGTGAGATATAGTTGCTGATAAAATTAAGCGCCGCCCGCGTAGCCGGCTGCTGCTTTTTGAATTTCTTCTCCGTGCCGTATTTGGCGATGAATTCCTTACCGTACCAGTTTGCCTGAAATACGGCTGAAATATACACAACTTTGCGCTTCCTGTCTATCCGGAACGCACGCCGGCTGGACAGAAACCGCCGGACCTGGTCGTCAAGCTGCTCTGAGAGCTTATATCCATAGTAAGGTTCGTTTCGCAGAGGTGGACCCGACAAGGTCGCGTGAGTAAGAGCAAAAAACACCCTCGGCTCATTAAATTCCTTGCGGAAGAAACGCCGCTCAATTTCTGAAAGGCTGAATTCCTCCTCCATCACAATAAGCTTGTATCGGTCCCACTTTGTCACTCCGAATATGCCCACCGGCTCAATGTGCCTTATGTCATCAGGAGGCCAGTAGAAAAACCGGTGGAAGCTGGTGGATTCAATGGGGTAATTGTCCACAATAACTCGAAGCATCTCAATGTTGCAGGCGTTAATCCAAAACGCGACTTTGTCTTGCCTGGGCCACGACTCATACTCGCCTCGCTTAAGCTTTGTGAACTTCTCCAGAATAGCCTCAAGTCGCTCTTTTCGATGGTCGAGCAGGCGATACTTGACCATTCCTTTATCGTCCACAAATCTGCCTAAGGAGTCGGCACACACGTCGTGAAAGGTGATCTTGTCCGGAAGCTGTACGGTGTTAACCTCGCCAACATTAACATCAACTGCATTAACATCAACTGCATTAACATCGACTGCATTAACATCGACTGCATTAACATCGACTGCATTAGCATCGAGAGGTATTATGACTTTGTTTACATCACCAATGTTGGTATCAATTGGTATTGCAACAGCTTCGTTGACATCAGCGGCGTTCGCGTCAATCGGATGAAGTTGGCCTGTATTGGGCTCGACCATATTCGTATCGGCGACTCCGGCGTCCGCGTAATTCGGCTCACCCGCGTCATCCTGTTGGAGTGAACAACCCGTGACATAAAACATACCAGCCATTACTGCGATTACAACCCAAAGATGGAGACCTGGCAGGGAAAAGGCGTACGTCTTGAGCCACGTGTTTTGGCTTTTGGCTTTGCTGTGTACTAAAGTCATTCCGTCGCCTTCAATTGCCTCTTATGCTCCCCATCTCATCCGCAGCCATACGGCGCCGGTCTTGGCCCGGTCCGGGATTACGCTCCGGTTCATCTGGGCTTTGCCCCGAGATAACCGCTCAAAGCTGCCTGCGTTTGAATATATTATATATCAAAACAGCCTCGCGAGCAACCGGTACAGCGTTGTTAGTCTGTTTTTGTGGCTTTTTACGGTGTTCCGTCTGGCTGCCGTTGGCGGCGCCGCACAGCCTCTTGTGGGCAGTTTCAACTCAGGCAACGCGAGCCTTTTGCTCTGCCGCTGGAGTTCAGCAGTTGCAGGAGCACCTGTTTGCTCTACAACCGAGATAATATCGGTCATTATTTGCAGAAGGACAGCAGTCCTGTTGATTTGACAGACAGATGCTCCCGCACGGGACCGCAGGCAGTTGCCGGGCTCATTGCCATTCTCAGGCTTCGAGATTTTTTCGGCATTTTTCTGGCCAGAGGTTCGTTTGTGGAGGCTCTACTTGACTAACGTGCGCTAATAGGCTTTGTTATTCTCAGCAAGAATAAGCAGTTAATGCAAGACCAGAAAAGAGGTCGAAAGATGAATTCGCGGCAAAGGTTGCTGAACGTATTTGACCACAGAAAACCGGACCGGGCACGCCGAAGGAAAACATTCACGCTCTGGCTGAATCGGCCCTTGAATATGCTTCGGGTCGCTCGAGTCGGTGACTACTGCGCCGATACCAGTCTTGTCACTGTTTCAAGGTCAACGTGCTCCAGAGAATCGAAGATTAAATCAGCCTGCGCAAGTGTATTCTGCGCAGCCGTATTGGTCACAGCGATGCATTTGGCGCCGGCAGCTTTCGCTGCTTGCACACCACCGGGTGTATCTTCTATCACGGTGCAATTGGCCGGTTCGATACCCATTCGTTCGGCGGCGAGCAGAAATATCTCCGGATGGGGCTTTTTGTGCGTGACATCGCTTCCGGTGACATAAGCCATTTTGTGGTAAGGGATTTCTGCGCCTTTCAGGACGACCTCAGACATTTCTCGCGAGCTTGAAGTTGCGATAGCCAGGCTAAAGTCAGGTCTGGCCAAAGCCTTTTCCATCAACTCCACCACACCCCGAAAGGGCGGCAGGGGGGATTGGGCCAGAAGCTCGATAAAGTTTTGTTCGCGCATCATCACAGCCTCGGCGAGCTGCTCATCGGTCAGTTCCAGACCGTGGATTCGAGCGGCAGCTTTGATATATGCTTCCGGCCCTTTTCCGAGCCCGGCCTCGAAATCCTCATTATTGACGCCTTTTATCCCGAACAGGTCCTCGAAAGCCTTGATTGTTGCCACCGCCGTGGGTGGTTCCGTATCGGCAATCACCCCGTCAACGTCGAAAATCAAACCATACAACTCGTTCATAACAAATTGTCCGAACCGTTTCCTGCCTGCTACATTTGCTCGCCGATGGTGTATCCCGGGCTATTTCTCCCCGGCCAGGTCGTCCAGGTCGCCGTTGTAGATTGCCAATCGTATATCGCAGTCTTTCGCATCGAAGTAGCCCTGGGGGCCATAGTACATCAGGTACAAATTCTCGTCGACCTTGAGAATCTCTGCGTCCTGGCCGGCTATGAGGCTCCTGTTCATACTTTCCCAATGGATTCCATCGGAGGAAATCGCATAGCGCGTGCAGCTATTGGCGCAATGCGGTCGAACAAAGTTCGCATAGTACATATACCAGGTCCCGTCCTCGACAAACACATGAGTGAATTTGTATTGGCCGGGGTACTTTTCGCCCTGGATTTTGAGATTGGCCGCATTTTTCCAGTCAAAATTCGTCTCGTCGGGCGACTCAGCACGGAAAAGCGCCAGCGGTTCGTGCTTTCTGTCCCAATAGTACATGTAGTAACGGTTCTTTATCTTGTCGTGGACGATGTGGTCGTCTTCGACGTGATTGAGGTTACTTATTTTGCCTTTTTTTTCGAAATGGCAGCCATCCTTTGAGACTGCAAAACCCCAATTGCAATGCGGATGGACACCGCCGCCATACCACATTTTGAAAAGGCCGTCTTCGAAGAGGACAAACGGGTCCCAGGTGCCGTCCTTGTCCCAGTCGTTTGGGTCGTTGCCTTTGGGCAGCACAGGATTAGCCTGGTCCTTTATCCAGTGCACCCCATCCGGCGAGACGGCGTGGCCGACCTGGAGGCTCTGGTAATCGCTGCGGCTCCATTTTGTGCCTCTGGTTCCCCACGCCTCGTAGTACATATGATAGATGTTGCCCACCTTCAGCACAGACATTGAACCGAGAGCACCGGCGTCCCACCGGCCCTTGTTGCCCAGCCTTATGACGGGATTACCTTTGTATGGCTTCCACCCCGTCTTTCCCGCCAGATTCTTAATGGTGTTCACATCGTAAGCGGCCTGCTCAAGCTGCGCCAGTTGCCTGTACAGCGGGTCAACACGTCTCATCTCAGCCGGAACTGCCGCGTGAGCGGCCAACCCAAAGACCAAAGTCGATACAGCGACCAACATTGTTCTTGCCATTATGTCCTCCTGGTATTCAACGAGGCAGTGCCCCGGCGTAACGGAGCAGCATTTGTCAGGACTGCCTCTTGGCAACGGCACAGGTGTATCATTTTGCTCAGAATACCGAAAGTCGCCTTCAAATGCAATCTTTTCGGCTTTTTATGCCACGTTTTTGTGGGTTGCGCATTTATAATAGTGACAGTTGGTACCAACTGGAGAATTGCGTCGGAGAGAAGCTCCAATATGCATAATGACAGCGAGGCTGCAAACGACGGCAAATTAGCAGCCGATACCCGCGCCGACCCGGCGGCGTTTGCGAGGCTGTATCGGCGGAATTACGACGCTGTTTTCCGCTACTGCGCACATCGGCTTTTTGAAAGGCAGACGGCTGAGGACGTCACGGCTGCGGTGTTCCTGAAGGCTGTCGAAAACCTTGGCGCCTTTAGAGGTACGGAGCGGCAATTTCGAAACTGGCTTTATAGAATTGCGACTAACGCTGTGAACAACCATTTAAGAAAGGCGGCCCGCCGGGACAGGCTGCTCAAAGCCTTCGGCAAGAGGCACTGCAATCAAGTCGTTGATTGCCAGGATGCTGCCGATGAGAACGCTGAAAGAGTTGCTATTCTGAAGGAGGCGATGCTCAGCTTAAGACCAAGGTACCAGGCTGTCATCACATTGCGTTTCTTTGAGAATATGAGCTTAACCGAGATTGGCGAGGTGCTGGATTCGGGCCCGGGTACGGTTCGCAGCCAATTAGCCCGCGCACTTGCCAAACTGCGAAAGAAGATTGGTTCTTTGCGGCAGGATATTCGAAATGATTAACTATGAAGACGAATTCAAGAACTTCGTTGCTTCAGTGCGATTGGACGATGTTGCCGAGGCAAAGCATCGCGACAGACTCGAACGGCGCCTGCTTGGTGCGCTTGCGCAGCGGCCGCCGCTGCATATCAATGCGCTGAAAGCTGTATTGGCAGCGAGAATTACAAGATATGTTGCTGCAGCAGTGGTGGTCATTGCGGTGCTTGTCGCGGTACATCAGTTCGGCAGGTCTTCGCGGGTGCAACTGGTCGGTTGCACCGTCAAGCCTGTCGCCGATGCCGTCTACCGTGTGTCGGGCCCTCGGCGTATCGAGCTGGAGCAGGGGGAGCTCTTTGTCGATGTCGACCCTTCGGAGAGCAAGCTGACGGTCGAGACCCCCGCAGGCACAGCCACGGCACTCGGAACACAATTCTACGTCAGAACCAAACAGAGAAAGGAGCAGACAATGAACAAGGCAAAATTTATCACAACCGTTATGGTCATAAGCGGAATCGTACAGTTATCGAATGCGTACGGTAGCGAAAAGGCCGCAGGCGGTGAAGTGGTAGCTGTCACCGAGAATTCCGCCCCTCAAAGGCACGTTGAAAATTTGAACGCAAAGTTCGGAAAATACTATAAAAAAGTCGAGGTGACTACCAAGCCTTCGATACCGGCGTATCAGTTGCCCTTAGATTTGAACAAGATCGTTAACCTTGAGAAGGTTAGCCGTAATCTCGGATTCAAAGCCGATGAAGCCTTGATTAAAAAGAACGGTTTCATGGTTGTCCCGTATCCGTATGGCCGAACCGATGACATCGTCAAGCCTTATGAGGACCTAAAGGAAGCAGAGATTCCAATTTTCGTCACGGCTGATACGCTGCTTCACCTATATCATGTCCAGTTCGATGAGTCGCTCAAGGACATAGAAGAGCGTGAATTCTACGATGACATATTAGCGCTGACCATGACGATGCAAAGAGAGTCGCTGCGATTTTACAACAACATCTTTCAGGGTGATACGCACAAGCAACACCGGGAGGCGGCGAGGCTGCTTGTCGGCTATACGACAGTAGCATTGGCCCTGCTTGAAGACCAATCCAAGGCTTCAATCCCCAAGTTCGTAGAAAAAGAAGTCTCCAGGGAACTGGCATTGATAGAAGCACACAAAGGCTTTTCTAAAAGTCCCTTGTTCATGTACAAAGAGGACTATTCGCAGTACGTACCACGTGGCCATTATACGCGAAGCGACAAACTGAAGCGATACTTCAAGGCCATGATGTGGTACGGGCGAATGACGTTCCTGCTCAAAGGCGGCGAACCGCACGGACCGTCTGCTCCTTACCTTGTTTCGGCTGCCGAAGCCACACGCCAAACGTCGGCAGCGGCATTGTTAACGCAACAGTGCATCTGTTCGCCGCAGAAGAAACTGCCTGACGGCAGGTTGTTCAAAGAAGTGTTGGAGCGGATTTATACGGTCACAGCCTTTTATGTTGGTCTGGCCGACGATCTGGGCTTTGAGGAATACGAGTACGCAATAGAACAAATTCCACCGGGATCAGTCAAACTACCGATTATGTACGAGAGTTCTCATGATGTATTGAGGAGAGAGTTGGCCAAACTCCAACAGCCGGCTATCTACAGCGGCACAGGCGGCCAGGAAACTGCGGGTACAGCCTCCCAGCCGGAGGAACTGGTCAAGGCTCTCGATAAGTCGACGGGCTTTCGTCTTATGGGGCAGCGTTTCATACCCGATTCTTATGTTATGGGCCAACTTGTGTTTCCTACCGTTGGTAATCCCAATCGACAAGATATGTTCACTTATGTTAAGACCTTTGGTGGGGGTATTCGCGGCTTTCCGCGTGGTTTGGACGTAATGGCCTTATTGGGCTCTTCGCGTGCCAGAGAACTTCTTGCAGAACTGGGTGACGATGACTATGGCTCGAATGAAACGGGAACCAACATCAAATACGACGTTGTTTTCAATCGGTTGAAAGATGAGTTTGACGCTCTGTCAGAAAGCGACTGGAACCGCAACATCTACTGGTCGTGGCTGCATGCTCTCAAACCCTTTCTAAACGATTTAGGGGCTGGGTATCCTACCTTTATGACTACGCAAGGCTGGCGGGACAAGTCTATGACCACGGCTTTGGCGTCCTGGGCACAACTGCGCCACGACACCATCCTCTACTCCAAGCAAAGCTACACTATGAGGAAGCGGACTGGGGTTGGCGTTGGCGGCGGCGTTAGGCGGAAGCCTGTGGAAGGATATGTCGAGCCGGTGCCGGAGTTTTACGCTCGGATGCTGGCGCTGACAAGGATGACCCTCAAGGGCCTAAATGAAATGAATGTTCTCACGCCGCTTGCGATAGAGCGACTCAAGGGCCTCGACGAGATCATCGCCCGCCTGCTGGAGATTTCAGAAAAGGAACTTGCTCACCAGGAACTGTCTCGACAAGACTACGCATTCATCCGCAACTTCGGCGAAAAACTCGAGAAGAGTGCACACAACAGTCCCAACCGCCGAAACGCAAGGACCAAAGATTCGATGAAGACCACACTGATCGCCGACGTCCACACCGACCAAAACAGTGGTAAGGTTCTTGAAGAAGGCACCGGCTACGTGGATATGATTGTCGTATGTTATCTGCAGCCGGACGGTCGGCTGGTCCTGGGCGCCGGGCCTGTACTGAGCTATTACGAGTTCAAGCACCCAATGCAGGATCGGCTAACCGACGAGAAATGGCGGCAGTTACTGCAGGCTCCTGATGCCCCATCGCGTCCGGTTTGGGTGGAGAACTTCTTGCGCAAATGACAGCTTGATGAGAATCCGGACAGACAGGGACTGTCACTCTAATTACAGGGTTGACGGGTTTGTTGTGGATGCTCGTGGCGCAAACGAATGGCCGGGGCGTTCGGCCCCGGCCAGGCAGTGTGGCACAACACGGTCCCCCCTGGGAAAACATCGGTTAACCCAAATACGCATAGCAATTAAGAACCCAGGCCGTCCCAAGCCTGTTGGCAATTAGCTCTGCTCTCTGTCGTCCAGCTTTTGCTTTACGAACTTGCCCGCTCTGCCGGCGGCATCTTTGGTGAAATCCAGACACTTGTGCATACCGCTGTTGAAGGACTTGGCAAAATCGTCCGATTTGAAGACGGAATGCACGTAACTGTTCTGCTCGGAATTGCCTCCGTGATTTTCAGGCACGGGCGCCAAACAGTAAATAGCAGTAGCAAAACCGGCGAAATAGACAACGAGCACGAAAATAATTTTGCTTCTCCAACCTCCCATAGAAAATTGCTCCCTTCCCGGAACTTCAATTTCGGCCGTCCCCCCACCGACCTTAGTATTCGGTACACCTAAATTGTAACAAATAAACACCGTTCCGCCAAGCAAAAAATCGCCGGAACCGCCCCCTTAGTGTCTCTGTCGCTTGGGCAATTAGTGCACGATAGTGTGCTGCCGGGTGGTTTTATCGGTTCCTGTCGCTCTCAGCCCGGCCGCCTCTGCCGGAAACGGTGCTCCTTGTTTCACCCTTGCGACCCAAGCTCGTCAAGAGCGGCTTTTAGTTCTCGGCAAACGGTAGCGACCTCGCCTTCGGTGAGATTGTTGTAGAACGGCAAAGCGATGGTTCTTTCGCAGACAGAATCGGTCACCGGGAAGTCACCACGTTTGTAGCCGAATTCTTCGACCATAAAGGGCTGCAGGAGCACCGGCGAGAAATAATCGCGTACCTGAATCCCCCTGTTTGTCATCGAGTCCAGAACTTTATCTCGCTGCTGAAGCTTGAAATCCTCCGTAAGCCTCACAACGAAAACGAACCAGCTCATATCGCAGTTTTCCGGCTCAGTGGGCACCACCAGCCTGTCATCATCGCCGAGCATTTGTTGATACCATTTGGCGACCTGGCCGCGTTTGGCCTTGATTTGCTCAATGCGCGACAGTTGCACGAGGCCAAGTACACAATTGATGTCACTGAGCCTGAAGTTATAGCCCAGTCGTTCGTGACCGAGCCAGCCGCCGTCTTTTGCTCTTCCCTGGTTGCGGAGCGAAACGCATGTGTCGGCCAGGTCATCATCGTCAGCCAGGACCATTCCTCCCTCGCCGGTTGTTATCTGCTTGTTGGGGTAGAATCCGAAGACGCTCATAGTTCCGAAAGCGCCGGCTTTTTTCCCGTTCAATGACGAACCCAGGGCCTCGCAGCTATCTTCGATAACTGCAAGGTCATGCTTGTCGGCGACCCGGCATATTCTGTCGAACCCAGCCGGGCTGCCGAAGACCTCGACCGGCAAAATTGCCTTGGTCCTTTCGGTCACGGCGTCCTCTATTTTCGCAGGGTCCATATTGAGACTTGTCGGGTCGACATCGACAAATACCGGCTTTGCGCCGGCCATCATCACCGAGCTTACCGTGGCGATGAAAGTAAACGGCGTTGTAATGACCTCGTCGCCGGGCCCGATTCCAAGCGCCTCCATACATAAGAACAGGCCGCTTGTCCCGCTGTTGACCGCCACAGCACGTTTTCTGCCGATGTACCGGGCGAAAGCTCGCTCGAATTCGGCAAGTTTGGGACCAAGGGAGAGATTGGGACTGCGAAGCACCTGGCAGACGGCCTCGATTTCCGTTTCGGTTATGTCCGGGCGGGACAAACGTATTTGCATTGAAATTCTCCTTGCCGGTACGGCTGTTTCAACTCCAGGCTCGTCAGCAGACAATGTTGGCGACGCCTGCAAGGTTGATGGTCTTTATACCGGCAGAATTTTACCGCCTGTGACTGATAAATCAAAAGGATTTTTGCACAGCGGTCACATCGCCGCACGGCTTTTGCTTACCTGCGGTCGGCTGCCGGCGCTGCGTCGTTGCACTTCCTCGGATGGGTCAAACGCTCCTGTTTATGGGACGGAGGTTTCAACGCACAACACCACAGCAGCCTTGCAGCCTTGAATTGTGCCTTTGTTGCTAAACAGCGCCCAGCTTGAGGCCGAATAAAGAGGTAGTCTGAAGAATGCAGTGATGAGGGTTTAGAGATGTCAAAAGGCAAAAACGTACTGACTACCGGGGATGTGGCCCGGATTTGCAACGTGGCGCCTCGAACGGTTTCAAAGTGGTTTGACAGCGGCCAGCTCAAAGGATATCGCATACCGGGCAGCAAGGACCGGAGAATACCGGTGAACGAGTTGACGCGCTTTATGAAAGACCACAATATGCCCGCGCCGACATTTGCCGCTGGCAACATCCGCGTGCTCATAGCCGACAGCAATGACGAGGCTGCCGCGGCGCTTGCAGAGAACTTGCGCGTCCAGGCGGATTATGAGGTCAAGACCGCCAATAGCAATTTCGAGGTTGGGGCCTTTGCACAGAAGTTCTCTCCACATGTTGTGTTGATAAACCTGTTGGCAGAAGGCATTTCGGCAACCGAAGTATGCAGGAGCATCCGGGATGACGAGGCCCTGCAGACCATAAAGGTCATAGCCCTGGCAAACCACCTGAGCGAGTCTGAAGCAAAGGCCTTGCAGCAGAAGGGCTTTGACGACGTCTGCAACTCTGACGGTGTCAACGAAGTTGTCAGAGCGATTGAGGGAACGACGGCAATCGTATATTAGCGGCAGGTTCATCTGCACAAGCTGTCGTTTTTTGCGCCGCCGGTTATGTAAAAGCCTATCTTGCCCGGCGCGGGCCGTCCTGCGTCAAACTCGTCTGAATCCAGCCGGGTGCGTTGTCGGTCGGATAAAGCTACCTTCTCGATGCCTGGGAGCGTCTGACCACCGGCCGGGATTTGCTCGTTTTTGCGCCGTTCTTCTGCAGGATTCTCATAGCCTTTTTGACGTCTGCTACTTTGAGGACGCCTGTAGTTCGGCCGCCCTTGGCTCCCGCGGTGCAGTAGGCATAGGCGATATTAATGTGATTTTTCGCCAGCTTCTCCGTCACCGAAGCGAAAGCCCCGGCCTTATTATCCATATCCACGCACAGTACCTGCGTTTCGTGGCACGGCATATTAGCTTTGGAGAACACATCTCTTGCTTTGTCCGGGTTCGCGAATACCACCCGCATAACGCCGTGTTCGACCGAGTCCATCATCGTCAAAGCGGTGATGTTGACCTTGGCTCGTGCGAATTCACCGAGCACCTGCGCCAGTACACCCGGCTTGTTGACCATAAATATCGAGAATTGTGTAGTGACATACATAACCTCAGCCTCTCTAATTATGTGGAATCCGGACGTTTACTATCACTGTTTAGTGCTCCTTGCGTATCTGGGAAAAATTTGAAAACCCTGTCGAGATTAGTTATTCTGAAGATTCTGTGGAGTTGAGGATTTATCCCGCTTATCACCACCTCACCCCGGCAGGCCTGCAACTTGTCTCGCGTAGCCAGAATCAGGCCAAGTAGCTGCGAGGAAAAGAATTTTACCCCCTCAAAGTCGAATACCATCATTTTGGGATGGTTCTCTTCCACGAACGCCCCAACCTGCTCGGTTGCAGCGGTTATCACCTGAGCATCCGTTATTGAGGGCAGCGTAAAACCCACTAACGCCACTTTTTCTTTGCCGGTTATTTTCACACAAGTGTCTTTAGTCATCTTGCTCTGCACGTGCTCCGGAACGCCTTAAGCCGTCTCCAATCGCCGAAAACCGGCATTTTGTCGAGTCTATAATCTTTCACTTTCATAACTCACTGATTTTTTACGCCGTCGGGGTCCCAAATTGTGGCCGCAATGTGCTGCTCCGGAATCTCTTCGGTCGTGTAATAATAAATCGTGACGACCTTACCGTCGGGTCTCTGCACGCTCCTTGTGTAACCGAGGTCCCAGGTTCGGGCATCGTTGCGAAGGCAAATCTCGTAGCTCCAGGTCTTGCCGTCATCGTTACTGATTCTTGCACGTATTCCCTGGAGCTCCGTGCGATAGCGATACGCCGAGCAAATGCCGCGATAGCCGTAGGTGATGCACAGGCGTCCGTCCCGCAGCCTGACCAAACTGGGCGGATTTCCGTTGCTGCTTCCCGTATCGGCAACTTGGCTTAAAAAACTCCATGTCTGGCCGTTGTCAGCGGACTCGTAAGTATCTATCCAGCACTTGCGAAGTTTATGGGGACCTGAGATTTTGACGTCCAGTCTCCGACGCAGGGCCGAGACCAGATGGCTCTCGGAACAGCGGACCGTTGAAGGCATCACGGAGCGTATAGTGACAGGCTCATCGGTTATCCACGAAAGGAATTTGAACGTTTTGCCGCCATCAGTGGTGCGGGCGCAGAAGGCCCTGTCCTGCAGCGCCGCTTCTACTTTCGGCTGCCGCGCCGACAAGAATACCAGACAATCGTTCGGGCCGTTCACAAGATAATCCGTCCGAGCCGTCAAAGACTCACCGACCTCAAAATCGGGCAGCTTGTATGGTCCCTGCCAGGTCTTGCCGCGGTCATAAGAAACAAAAAATTCCGTCCAGTTCACTCTCATCGCAAAATCAGGATGTGCAAAATTGATATTGCCCGGACAAGGCAGCGCCTGGCCGCCGTCTCCGACAAAATTTTCGGGGTCTTCCACGGTCCAGGTTTCGCCGCCGTCAAGGCTCCTTGCCAGCAGGGTTTTTTGATTACCACCGATGGAATGGCCGCAGTCCTTGGCCGCGTAGTCTCCCTGATGGAGTCCCACTAGTATTTCATTTGCCCAGACCCAGACGCCGTTGTTGGCGGGCCAGCCGCAGAACCGTCCCGGTTCGTGACAGACGATTACATGCTTAATACCGGCAGCCGTTGAATTGGCAGCTCCTGCCACCAGAAGCCCAATTGCTAAAATGACCACCGTCTTGTTACTGTTCATATTTCACTTCCAATTCCTTACGCATACCTGTTTTCCGCAGTAAACGAAAACACCACAGCCTATCCGGCCGCAACAGTTAATTTCCTTCCACGCCGAAAGCATTTCACAGCCCCACCCGAAAGTCCTAACGGCAGGCTTTCATCTATTATCCCAAATTTGCCGCTTTGAGTCGAGTCTTTTTATCAGCATTTCCAGCAGGCGGCAAAATGCCCGTCCGGGGCGGCTTTTTCCTGAATGTTGCCCTTCTGTTCGAGAGTAGGCTTTTTTTCCCGGCATATCTGCTCCGCCAGGGGGCAGCGAGGGTGAAACGGACAACCTGCCGGCGGATTCAGCATGCTGGGCACCTCCCCGCCTGTGGCCGTTTTTCGCCCACGTTTGGACGTGTCAACCTCGGGAATGGCCGACATCAGCGCCCTCGTGTAAGGATGAAGGGCGTTGCGGTACAATTCTTCAGCCGGGGCCCTTTCGACGATTCTGCCCATATACATAACCGCTACCGCGTCGCACGCAAACTCGACAACCGCCAAATCGTGGGCGATGAACAGGTATGTCAGCCCAAATTCCTGCTGCAGGTCCTTGAGCAGATTCAGAATCTGCGATTGAATCGAGACATCCAAAGCGCTTACCGGCTCGTCACATATCACCAGCTTCGGCTGGAGCGATAGGGCCCTTGCAACTCCGATTCGCTGCCTCTGACCGCCGGAAAACTCGTGGGGGTAGCGGTTTATACAATCGGGCGACAGACCAACCTTCAAAAGCAGTCTCGCCACGTACTCGCGAAGCTGCACGCCGGCTATCCGCTTGTGCACCCTGACCGGCTCGCCGATGATATTGCCGACCGTCATTCGTGGATTCAGAGAGCCGAATGGGTCCTGAAATATCAGACTTACCTCTCGGCGGAGCTTACGCAATTTGCGTCTGCGTGCGGTTAGAACCTCGGTATCTTCAAAAACGACCTTTCCCTCTGTGGCGGGCACCAGGCGAACTATAGTCCGGGCCAATGTTGTCTTGCCGCAGCCACTTTCACCTACCAGCCCCACCGTCTGGCCGGCATGGACGTCAAAACTCACTCCGTCAACGGCCTTTATGTAGCCGACGGTTCTCCGCAGAAGACCTTTCTTTATCGCAAAATGCGTCTTCAGGCCCTCAACCTTCAGCAGCGGAGCCGCTGACGAGTTGTCCGTCATTTGCGTATCTTGATTCATACTCTTTATGTTCTTCTGCAGTTTCGTATCCCGGTGCATACCAGCAGGCAACGAACCTGTCCGGCCCTACACGCCGCAGCGCCGGCTCGATGCTCCGGCATCGCTTATCACCGCCACCTATGGGACAGCGCGGATGGAACTTACAGCCCTTCGGAAAATTCAGAGGTTCGGGAACCATACCCGAAATTGTCGGCAGCCGCTGCCCTTCAAAGCCGAGACGCGGAAGGGACTTTAGCAGCCCCTGCGTGTACGGATGGAGCGGTTCGGCAAACAGCGGGCCCGAATCCGTTATCTCAACTATGCGCGAGGCGTACATCACACCCACCCTGTCAGCCCTCTCGGCAACCACGCTGAGGCTGTGCGTGATAAGAAGAATACTCATTGCGTTCCGGCTCTGCAATTCATCAAGCAAGTCAAGTATCTGCGCCTGGATAGTAACATCGAGCGCCGTGGTCGGCTCATCGGCTATCAACAGTGCCGGTCGGCAGCTTATGGCCATAGCAATCATAACTCGCTGGCGCATCCCGCCCGACATTTGATGCGGATATTCGGTTACTCTCTGCTCCGGGTCGGATATACCAACCTGTCGCAGCATCTCGACGGCATCGGCCCATGCCTCGGGCGCATCCTTTTTTTGGTGCAGCCTTATCGCCTCAGCTATTTGGTCCCCGACCGTATAGACGGGATTCAGGCTCGTCATCGGCTCCTGGAAAATCATCGCTATTCTGTTGCCACGCGCATGCTGCATCTGTCTTTCCGGCAAGTCGAGCAGACTGCGCCCTCTGAAACGTATGTCTCCGTTGACTATCTTGCCCGGCGGAAATGAAATCAGCCGCATAATCGACAACGCAGTGACACTTTTGCCGCATCCGCTCTCGCCGACAAGGGCAAAGGTCTTGCCTTTCTCAACGTCAAAGCCGACGTCCTGGACTGCTTTGACGACCCCCTCCTCCGTGAAGAAGCTTACACTGAGGTTCTTTACCGACAGCAGATGGTTCTCTTTGCTCATGCTTTCCTCAAACGTGGGTCGATTGCATCTCTCAGACCCTCACCAACCAGGTTATACGCCAGAACGGTGAGAAATATCGCCAGCCCGGGGAACAAGGTCAGCCACCATAGAAATCGGCCGGTAGTGCTTACACCAAGACTCAGCATCTGTCCCCAGCTCGGCGTCGGCGGCGCCACTCCGAAGCCCAGAAAGCTAAGCGCCGCCTCGATAAATATCGCACCGGCGATGCCGAACGTGGCGTTTACCAGAACCGGAGCGATGCCGTTCGGAAGCATGTGACGGAAAAGAATGCTCCGAAGCGGAAGACCAAGCGACAACGCAGACTGAACAAAGTCCTGCTTGCGGAGCTTGAAAAACTCCGCTCGGATAAAACGGGCGTCACCTGTCCAGCTCGTGATGCCGATGATGACCATAATATTAAAGAGGCTTCGCGGGAAAAACGCCACAATCGTAATAATGAGAAAGAACGTTGGAATGGCCATCATAATTTCAACGAAGCGCATCCCGATAAAGTCGACTTTGCCGCCGAAATAGCCCAGGATAGAGCCGATGAAAACGCCGATTATGCTTGATATGCCGACCGCCACGAAGCCGACCGAAAGGGATATCCTGCTGCCGTGAATCAATCGGCACAGAACGTCCGCGCCTACATCGTCGGTCCCAAGCCAGTTCCGGCGGTTGGGCGGCCGCTCGCGGACCTCCAGAGGCACCTTGTCGAAGCCGTAAGGTATCGGAGGAAGGATTCCATCAGTTGCTTTTCCTGATGCCAGCATGCCCTTATAATCTCTTGCGTCAAGCTTCTTTGGAACGAAGACGAATAACAATACGCATCCGGTGATAAGCAGCAGACTGTTTACGCAAATCTGGCGCCAGAGCACGCCTCCACGGACCGAAGGGTCAATACGTCTGCGGTTTCGCCGGATAAGCAGCAACTGGATAATCGCCAGGCCCGCTGCCAGGAAGACGCAGTAGTCCGGTCGCGTCAGCCCGGCAAAAAGAGGAAACCGCAGGTGCCCGTCGATGCGAATCACGAACGGCTTATCATTGGCAATAAACGGCGCGAGCACGGCCAGCACAAACAGAAACACGATAAAGCACAAACTCGCAACGCTGAGGCGACTTTTTCGGAACTCATGCCAAACCATTTCCCCGTAAGAGACGCCCCAATCAGACCTTTTTATTTGTTGCTTGCTCATGTATTATTCCACGCTCTCAAAACTTATCCGCGGGTCGGCGATGGCATAGGCAATGTCGCCAAGCAAAAGCCCGACGAGATTCAGAACTCC
>Ga0114922_10002279_pt1 | contig 18017 bp, 10 predicted proteins | sample AartaG_FD_100975 | JGI IMG/M metagenome (GOLD analysis project Ga0114922, IMG submission 100975) | Deep subsurface microbial communities from Aarhus Bay to uncover new lineages of life (NeLLi) - Aarhus_00045 metaG | ecosystem: Environmental > Aquatic > Marine > Oceanic > Sediment | place...
CGCCACGCGCAGGCGTTTGACTCTCTACTATCAACTGGAGAAGATTTGCGGCCGCAGGCTTGTAACTGTCTATAACCTTGCTAATGGCGTGATGTTCTGCTTTCTCGCCGGAGCGATGGTAACTGTTTCAGCGACGGCGGTCGGTGTTTTGTTCAACTTCAATATGCCGGGCCTAAACGACCTGTATCCAAACAGTATCGGCTGGGTTGTAGCTGTCGCTGTTGTGGGTGGGCTTATTGCCATCGTTGCCGCTTACGGCTATCAAACCGTCGCCAAGTTTGCCAATGTAGCAGCTCCGTGGATGGTACTCGTATTTCTGGCATTTGGTTTTATGGGTCTGCGGCAGTTCATCGAGGCGACGGGCTCTGAAATCGGCTCACTGGCCGATGTATGGGGCCTGGCTAAAACCCAAATATGGAAAGGGGGTACACCGCTGGTCGGACAGGTCAAGTTCACTTTCTGGCACGTAACATTCTTTGCGTGGTTCTGCAATATGGCGATGCACATTGGAATGAGCGACCTGTCTGTATTCCGGTTCGCTCGCAAGAGCTGGTATGCCGTAGCAAGCAGTGCAGGTATGTACGTGGGGCACTTTATGGCCTGGATCAGTGCTTCAATCCTGTATGCCTATCAACTGCATCAAAATCCGAGCAATACCGATGTATTACCCGGGCCGTTGGCCTACAGGGCGGCGGGATTAGTCGGGCTCTTGTGTGTGATTATTGCCGGGTGGACGACCGCCAATCCGACCATCTACCGGGCGGGCCTGGCGTTTCAGGCTCTGGCTCCAAAATCTTCTCGTTTCAAGGTAACGCTGTTCACCGGTGCCGTTGCGACAGTTGCCGGTATGTTCCCGGCAATTGCGATGAGACTGCTGGGCTTTGTGGCTCTTTACGGTCTGGTGCTGATGCCAATGGGAGCGGTGATCTTTGTAGATTTCTGGCTGATTCGCAAGTTCGGTTTACAGAGCTCCTATGCCGAATTGAGTGGAAAGACCTTCAACTGGGCCGCCGGCCTGGCTTGGTTCGTAACTCTGGCAACCGCCTGGGTGTTGGTGAAGTTCGCAGACGTGCAGATTTTCTTCGTTTCACTGCCCGGCTGGTTTGTCGCGGCATTTTTGTATATAGTCATGAGCAAGTTCTATCAAAAGAAAGTCCGCCCGACCGTGGCCAAATAACAGGAGTAATATCATGCGTCCTATCTTACAGATTATCTCAATATTGGCACTGATCGCCTTAACATTACCCTCTATCATTCTCCTTGCAGGCCGCTTGGAGTTGGATACAGTCAAATGGATAATGCTGGTTGCCACGGCAGTGTGGTTTGTCGCCACCACTCCATGGATGTGGAAAGACAAAGCAAAATAACTATAAATAGGAAAGGAACTTATGGTAATGGATAAGGCTTTAGCGGACTTGATAAGAATATCGAATGTCACGGGCAAAGATACTACTCTTGTTCAGGGCGGAGGCGGTAATACATCTGTAAAAACCGCGGATGGCAAATATATGTATATCAAAGCCAGCGGTACGGCCCTGAAGGATATGAATACGAAAAAGGGCTGGCGGAGACTGAGGCTCGCTCCTGTCCTGTCGATTATAGAAGATAAATCATTGGCACAGCTTGACGCCGGCAAAAGGGAATCCGAAGTAGTAGCTCGACTGCTCCTCGCCTGCGATGATAAAGTTACCAGTGGAGCCCGACCATCTGTGGAATCACATCTGCACTCTTTTCTTGGTAAGTGCGTGATTCATCTGCATCCTCTTGTGGTGGCGGCGTACGTAAATGCCAAAAATGGAAAAGCAGAGGTTGCCAAGCTCTTTAAGAATGAAACATTCCCGCCCCTTTGGGTGCCTTACACGGACCCCGGCTTTACGCTTGCAAAGAAAATTGCCCGGCTGGTTGGCGATTACCAAAAGCAATATAGCAAAAAGCCCGCCGTTATGATTCTGGAAAAACACGGACTTTTTGTTACCGCAGAAACCGCCGATGCTGCGTTGCGATTGGTCCGCAAAGTCATCAAGCTTTGCAGCAGTAAGTTAAAAGAACCAAAGCCGCGCAAGACCAGGCCTCCTGCCGACAGTAACATCACCGCTGCCAAATCAGCTATTCGCGAGGCCCTCTTCAATGCGACCGGCCAACATCTGCCGGTAAGTTATTTTCCGAACATCGAATCTGTTACTACATTTATGGCCCGCAAAGATGCCGCTAAGCTGCTGGCCACGCCGGCACTGAACCCGGATGAGCTCGTCTATGCCAATGGCTCAGCAATGTGGCTCGAAAACTGCGACATCAAAACAATCACCCGCAAACTAACTTTGCTGCTAAGTAAAGGCCAAAAGCCGGCCGCAGCATTTATAGTCAAGGGGTTGGGCCTTTTTGTCGCAGCCGGTCAAAAAACCGCTCCGGTCATTGCAGAAATTACCACCTGTTCTGTTCTGATTCGTATGTACGCGCTAAAATTCGGCGGCATACTTGCCCTTACCAAACGCCAGCAGGATTTCATCAACAACTGGGAATCCGAGGCCTTCCGCAAAAAATTAGCATCCGGCCAGTCCTGATTCAAAACTTACTACTAAAGACTGAGAGCTATTTGCCTTTTATATCATAAGCCATCAGAGCGTCGCCGTGGCGGATGTAGAGTCGGCCGTCGGATATGGCCGGATGGGCCCAGTGTTGACCGGTGCCTTTAGTAACCCGGAAAGAGCTGACTATTTCAAAACGCTTCGGAGAAGGCTTAACCAAAGCCACATCGCCTGTATTTTCATCATAGCAGTACAGCATACCATCGGCGCAGATAATCGAGCCTTTGTTTCCGTTCCATTTAGCTTCGTACATAACTTTTCCACTGTCCCAATCGAGGCAGACCCAATCGCCCTTTGGGATACCCTCGAAGCTGAAGCCATACAGATAGCCATCGACCAGCACAACCCCGCCGTGGCCACTGTCGAGAGTTTGGTCATTCCATTTCTTGGCGACCGATGTCCCGTCGGCCGAAAGCTCAAACATTACCCCGCCCCTCTTAAACTCGCGCTCGACAGCGCTGGTAACATACAGACGTCCATCTTTATAGACCGGCGTAACGCCGCCGGTATCGGAAGGTGTCTCGTATGGTTCCCGCCAGATGAGTTTGCCCGTATCGGCGTCAATGCAGACAATCGACTTTTGAATCAGATTTATGAGCAGCCGGTTCGACTCGCGTTCAACCAGGATCGCTGAGCAGTATACCGATAGCTCATCAAGCCCGGTAGTGGCCCAGATAATCCGGCCTGTCATTTTATCCAGCGCAACAATAGTGCCCTTTTTGCCGCCAGGCGTACAATAGACTTTCCTTCCGTCGATTAACGGTGAGCCGCTCATGCCCCAGCGAATGTTCTTACCGTCGAACTTCGTCAGAGTATCGACCTGCCAGACCTTCTCGCCCGTTTTGGTGTTGAAGCAGACCATTATTCCCGTGCCGCTAAAGACATAGACGCGCTCGCCATCAACCGTTGGCGTAGTCCGGGTCCCCTTGTACGACCCTGTCCATTCCGGCCCATAAGATTCTTTCCATTTCAGATTGCCCGCAATATCGTACACGAACAGGAATCCTTCGCCGTCGATCATACCGGTCGTATATACAAATCCCCCCGCTACGGCCACTGATGAAAAACCTATACCCAGTCCCCCGACCGACCACAATAGTTTGGGACCCGCTTGAGGCCATTTCTTCAGCAGTCCGGTCTCCGCCGATTTACCGTCGCGGTCGGGCCCGCGAAACTGAGGCCAGTCATCGCCGTAGCACATCCCGCCGGCTAATAGAATGCTTAAAAACAACACAATAATGCTTTTAATGTTATCCATACGAAAAATCCCTTTAGGACTGGTAAAGAAATTAGGTTTCGTTTTTGGCTGAGCGAGGACAAGGCTGACACCGCCAGCCGAAGCCGCAGCCAGCCAAAAATGGAAGATAATTTATTTACAAGTCCTTAGACTTCTTAACCTGATGTTCTCACATAACCAGCCCCCGCCGTTTTGCTTCGCAAAGCCGAAGCAGCGGGGGAATTCTGTAATCTTTATCTTACCAAAATACGCCTGCCAACTCCAGCTCGTTTAAAATATTCGCCGGATAAAAGAAAGGACTGCAGTTCCCGATTGAGTCGGAACGCATAGCCCGCTGATTTTAGAAAAAATTGTGAGACCAGCTCACAAAGGGAATCTATTTCTTTTTGCCGCCTTTGTCTATTACTGTGATAGTATCTGATACTGCAAACGTAGTTCCATCGATAAGTTCTCCGGTCACGGTCAGCTCAACATCACCTGACAGTTCCTGCTCAATGAGATAGTCTCGAACAGCCGAACCGCTGAACTTGATCATCGCTATCTGATTATTTTCATTGAACACCAGCCAATCAGCGGCAATCACATTTTCGAGCATAACGGTTTCTAATTTGATATCAGCGGCATTGCTCCCTTCGGGAAGCCGCAGATGACAGGTAACCCATTCGCCGTTGCTCTTGAGGTTAAGCGTATTGGGGTCTATGTCAATCACATTGAGCACACCAGGCAGTCCAAGGGTAATACAAACATTGTCTAAGCCCCAGCTTTGACCTGCCGAGCCGCTTCCGGAGAAACGTACTACAAGAGTGCTATTAGTATGAGTGAATGTGAAGCTGCGATCCAAATTCGGAAAACTATAAACCATGTCGCCGTCAGAATAACCAAGCGTACCAACTGCCGTGCCGGTTTGACCCGGATAGTCTCCACCGGGATAGTTATCGGGATATGACTGCGTGGAGTCGGGGTTATGGCTGAATGATGTAGTCATGAGTACTGGACCACCATCGATACTTAGCTCAAAGAAGTGTTCCCCATTTTCCTCCGTCGATTCTATAAGGTATAAGTCGAACGAAACTGAGACGGATAAGTGGGCTGGCAGCCCGATCAGGGTCAGTGTTACACTATCATTTGCAAATTGACCTAAGAACTTTCCCCCGGAAGGCGTTGCATCAATATTAGTGTCGGACCATTCAAGGCCTATCGCCCCCCCCCAAAATCATTGAAGTACAAGCATTCTTTAGAAAATGCGTTGTTTGCCAGAAGCAATACTCCTGCCATAATAACGCCTGCGACTAAAGTCAATTTCTTTCTCATCACTTTTCCTCCGAAAAGGTGTTCATCTTTTGCAACAAAACCGTAATTTATTGTCCAAAACCCCGGCATGGGTGCGCTGACGAACTGGCTTTATGGCTGCGCCCTTCTTAGGGGCAAACGTTATAACAATCGTGTTCTTTGTGGAGCAAAGCTCGCTAACACATGACAGGGAGCTTCCCCTCCTCCGTCCGTGGAACTGAATAACAACAGAAGCTTAGCACATTGAGTTTACGCCGTCAAGAAAAAAACGTCCCTATAAAAGATAATCTTTTTGCGGTTTTTACCACTCTTAAACTTGTCTTGGTGGTCGTGAAAATCCAGCCCGTCTTAAAAATAGAGGCCGATTGGTAATTTGAGTTGCCTCGCGGAGCTAAGTGTGCTATACTTCCAGTTTCTGGTATGATTAACGGGGCAGTTTAGACGTAAGAAGGGGCATTATTACCCCTGAAGAGTGGATTTTAAGGAGATTTACAGTATGATGGATTTTTGTATTGAGGACACTCGAAAGGAACCTATTCCAAAGGCCAAAGACCTCATCAAGGATGGGACTATCAGTCTTGAGGACGCTACCGACTGGCTCAGGACCATTTATGAGATTCGCTTTTTTGAGGAGAAGGTTTTTGAGCTTTTGGGCCGGAATATTATCAAAGGTGCTTCACACCTTTACGCCGGCGAGGAGGCCGTTGCCGTCGGCTCCATTGCTGCTATCCAGCGCGGCGACGTCATCGGCTCAACACACCGAGGTCATGGCCACTGCGGCGCAATCGGCAACAAATACGCCGACAGCGAAGGCGACCGCAAGAATCACTGGAACCAAATGATGGCCGAGCTGATGGGCAAAGAGACAGGCTACTGCAAGGGCAGAGGCGGCTCGATGCACATTGCTGATGTCGATAAATGCAATAACCTCGGCTCAACCGGAATCGTCGGCGGCAACCAGGCACCGGCGGTCGGAGCGGCCCTGGCAGAGAAATATAGAAAGACCGGCAAAGTTGTGCTTTCGTTCTTCGGGGACGGCTCAACCAACTGCGGCAGTTTTCACGAGTCAATGAATATGGCATCCACACTCGCCGTGCCGCTCGTGGCGATAATCGAAAATAATCTTTACGGAATGAGCGTGCCGTTCTCCGGCAGTGAAATCAAAGGTGCCACCAAGGCCAGCAATATCGAGGACATTGCGCAAAGGGCTGCTGCTTATAATGTACCTGCTATGATTGTGGATGGCCAGGATGCCGTTGCGGTCTTTCTTGCCGTACGCAAGGCCATGGAAAGGGCGCGCAAAGATAACCAGATGACAATCATCGAGGCCAAGACCTATCGCTGGTATGGCCACAGCCGAAGCGACCCACGCGCATATCGAACCAAGGCTGAGGAAAAAGCCTGGCACCAGCGAGACCCAATTACTGTCCTGAGGGATAAGCTGCTCGATGAGAAGCTCTGCACAGCCGAGCAATTGGACCGGATAAAAGATAAGGCCTTTGCCACAATCGAAGCAGCTACCAAATTCGGCATGGACAGCCCCTGGCCTAACACTGCGGACCTAACAAAAGATGTGTATGTCGAGGAAACTTATCCCGCTGAGCTTATCGACTCCGACAGGGCACTTAGCGCAAAAGTGGCCGAAGCGACCGCCGCTTTCCAGATCGCCCTTGCTTCATCCACAGCGAAAACAAAAAAGGAAGCTGCTGAGCAGGCAAAGGGCCGGATTAAGTCTCAGTTTAATATGGATGTTATGACCATCGGCCAGGCCGTTTCCGCCGCTCAGGCTGAAGAGATTAAACATAACCAAAATGTTATTGTGATGGGCGAGGATGTCGGCCTTTACGGCGGAGCATATCAGGCAACGCGAGGGCTCTTAGCTGAATTCGGCACCGGCAGAGTCATTGATACCGCAATATCCGAGGCCGCCATCGCAGGTGCTGCGGTCGGGGCGGCCCTTCGGGGCATGAGGCCGGTGGCTGAAATTATGTACGTCGATTTTGTTACGATAGCGATGGACCAGCTCGTTCACGTCGGCGCTTATAACCGATATATGTTCGGCGGCAAAGCCAAGGTCCCGATGGTATTGCGAACCGAAGGCGGTGTCGGCAGATGTATTGCCGCCCACCATTCAGAATCGCTCGAAGCCTGGCTTATGCATCCACCGGGTCTTTATGTAGTAATGCCCTCAACGCCTTACGATGCAAAGGGTCTGCTCAAAGCTGCCATCCGCAGCGACAACCCGGTGGTCTTTATCGAGCACAAGGCAACATACGGCCAGCTCGGTGCCGTCCCACAGGAAGATTACATCATCCCGCTCGGTGTCGCGGATATCAAAAAGCCCGGCAAAGATGCAACCATCGTCAGCTACAGCAGAATGGCGATGTTTTCGCTTCAAGCCGCGAAAATCCTGGCCGCCGAGCACGGCATCGACGCCGAGGTAATCGACATAAGAACGTTAAAGCCGATGGATATGGATACGGTAGCCGAATCTGTTCGCAAGACCGGCCGACTAATCACCGTCAGCGAGGGCTTCTGCACCTGCGGCGCGGGCAGGGAAATAGCCGGTCGCTTTATGGAGTACGAGTTCAGTGACGGCTCGCACGGCTTCGATTATCTGGATACGGCACCGGTCAATCTGGCGGCTGCCGACGTGCCCCCACCTATGAGCGAGCCGTTGGAAATGGCAAGTATCCCAAGTGTCGAAAAAATCGTAGAAGCTGTTAAGGCAATTGTATAAAAAATACTAAGTCCGAAACGAAATAAAAGTGCCTAAAGTTATGGATTATTTTTTACTTTAGCTCACTTTAGTCACTTTGGCCACTTGAATATTGGGAAAATAAAATGCTAACGGAAGGATTATAAGTAATGGCAAAGGAAGTAAAATTACCCCAGCTTGGCCAAACAATGGAAGAAGGGACCATTGTTAATAGTTTGGTCAAAGTAGGCGACGAGGTAAAAAAAGGTGATGTGATTTTTGAGATAGAGACCGACAAGGCGACTCTCGAGATGGAATCGCCCGCCGACGGTTTTGTAAAGCATATTCTCGTTGAGGTCGATGAAACACTTGCCGTCGGGGCGCCACTTTTGGTCCTCGGCGACAAGGACGAAGAAGTACCGCAAAGCTTTGTCGAGTCACTCAAGGCCGGCGCACCCGCCGTCCCATCAGAAGCTGCGACTGTTGAGCAAACTGCCCCTGTTGAACTGGCGAAGGCCGAGCCGCAGCCGACCAAACCAGCAGGTAGAGTGATGGCCTCGCCGCGAGCAAAGAAACTGGCTGGTGAGCTTGGCGTGGACCTAACAGCACTTACCGGCACCGGCCCTGCCGGCAAAATTACCGAGCAGGATGTAAAACAAGCCGCCGCCTCGAAACCAGCTAAACCCACTGAGCTGCTGGCAACTGAAACAGAGGTAAAACTCGGCGCAACGATACCGATGAACAGATTGCAGAAAATAACCGCAGAGAGAATGTTCAAATCAAAGCGCGAGATACCCTGCTTCTATCTGACTGTCAAGGCCGATGTTACCGACCTGGTTGACTTGCGAACAGAATTGAACCAGACCGGTGATGTGAAAATCTCCTACAACGATTTTATTATCAAAGCGGTCGCGACGGGCTTGGAGAGATATCCGATTATGACAGGCCAATTGGAAGGCCAGGCCATCAAGCTGGCTTCAAGCATCCATATCGGCCTTGCTATATCCGTTCCGGACGGTCTGGTCGCGCCGATTCTCAAAGACGTAAACAAAAAGGATGTCAAGCAGATTGCACGTGACAGTCAGGCCCTGATTGAAAGGGCACGCAGCAATAAACTGGCTCCCACAGATTTAGAAGGCGGCTGTATCACTGTAAGCAACCTCGGCGCTGCTGGGATAGACTCTTTTATTCCTATTGTAGTCCCCGGCCAATGCAGTATTCTTGGCATCGGCCGGATAACCGATACCTGCGTGCCGGACAACGGAAATATTCTGGTGCGAAAGCTAATGAATATGACCCTCTCGGCGGACCACAAAGTTACCAACGGTGCATACGCAGCCCAGTTCCTCGACTTTGTGAGAAAACTACTGGAAGATACTTCCACATTTAATATAGGGTGAGTGGTTAATTGGCCAGTGGTGAGTAAGTCAAGTTTAATTAACCAATTAACCAATCACCAGCCAGAAAGGAGTGTTTGAAATGGCAAAGAAAGTCGAAGCTAAGCACTTGCCGAATATAAGGAAAGCCACACCTAACGTACCTGTTATTGGTATTTTCGCTACGTCTGACCCACGTATTGACCAGCCCAGCCGAACCCGCTGTCAGAACATTGCGAAAATGGCTGCTGATTGTATAAGCGGCTCTGTCGTTATGCCGGATAAAACACCGGTGCCGGTCGTTTATTCTACTGTATTGATTGATGGTGAAGCACAAGCAGACATTGTAGCTCAGCAGTTTCGCAAGGCCGGTGTGGACATTTTAGTATGCGTACCGGATACCTGGGCATTTCCACAGCTTACTACTATTTCACTGCTGCAGCAATTTCCACCCAATACACCCATAAACATTACCTGCGGCAACAGCGGCCCGAAGCCCGGCGTGGTCTATGCCCACGCGCTCAACGGTGCAATCAGCCAGTACGGCCGAATGGTTACCTTAAATGTCGGCACCTGGCCCGATACCGGTATGGACCCGAAGATGACCGAACAGACAGCTAAAAATCTTATTGACTGGTGCTATGCTGCGGTTACCGCTGTGGCCTTGCGAGGCCGAAGAGTTGTGATTTTGGGGCACGACTCGATGGGAATGGAAACGGCTCTGGCACACATCATTCCTATCAGGAATACCTTTGGCCTGGAAATCACGCGTCTGGATATGAAGCTTTTGGCCGATATGCTGAACAAAAAAGCCTATAATGAAAAAGAGCTTAAAGCTTTGCGAGGATGGATTAACAGATACGTCGGCAAACGACTGGAGCTGCGCGACGAGGCGGACAGCGAACGGTTTAATATGAGTTTAGCGATGTACTTAATCGTTCGTAACCTGATGGCGGATTTGAATGCTCTCGGCGGCGGATTTATGAGCCAGTTGGAATGGGGCAGCGACCTGCGGGGCATTCCTCTGCCGGTAGCCGACGTGATGGAGAGTTTCTTCAACTCTACCTTCGACCATAACGGCCGCAAGGCGCCGCTTCCATACGCCACCGAAGCTGACGTCCAGGGACTTCTGACAATGCTGTTTATGACGTATCTGAGCGGCGGAAATCCACCTCTGTTTATGGACTTTAGAAAAGTCTGGGAAGCGTGGGAAATCAAAGATTTAGCAAAAAAAATCGGCATCAAACTCAAGACCCAAGACCAAAGAGCCAAGACCAAAGACTCAAAGTCCGGCCTCTGGCCTCTGGAGTCTGAAGTCTGGGAGAAAGGTCTGGTTGACGGCGACAACTCCGGCAGCGCATCTTTCGACTGGGCACAATCGCCCGGAGCATCTATAAAGAAGATTATGGCCGGCGTCGGAATGCCCCTGGCTGATGAGGGCTACTTCCCCGGCGGCGGTAATTCGGTTACGTTTATGACCCCGCCTGGAATCGAGGGCATCGCAGCTCGATGCGCTTACAGCAGTCCCAGCGGATTGTTCAGTATGATCTGGGACGAAGCCCATACAACGAGCGTTCCGAAAGAACTCGGCGAGGCAATGTGCAATCTGACTACGCCCACCTGGCCACACACGTTTGTCGTGCCGAAGTACGCAAGTATGCTCGAGTACAAGCAATATCCGCCGGCTAATCACTTCCATATAACCTGGGATTTGCCGGTTGCCCGACTGCAGCACTGGATGGATTTGACGGGAGTATTGAGCGTTACACCGTGGTCGGCCAGGCCGAAGTTCATCGAAGGAGTTGACCGGCCTCAGCCGCTGATTCATCTGATAAACGGCGGTGAGGACGCCTTCAAACTCTCGAAGGGTCGCGTTTAAGTTATGCCCTTTTGAAATTGGCTTTGAATTGGGTTTGTTTTTTTGGGGCCTGAAGGCAGTTTTGTTTCCATAATCCTTTAGAATATATAAGTTTACGTTCATTTTGGGCGTTGCGGAGATTGGGTTTGAATTGGGTTTGTTTATTCGGACTGTGAAATCATCTTTTTTTCTGTAATCCTTTGTTAAAGTTAAGTTTACATTCATTTTGGCTTTTCGGAAATTGGGTTTGATTGGGTTTGAATTGGGTTTGTTTTTTCCATTTAACCAAGTGTCCAATTTTTCATATTTACTTTTCATATAAGCGTTTACGTTAATTTGAGCGTGCTTGACATTGGGTTTGTTTTGCATAAAAAGGGGTGATTTGTAGAGGATTCTCGACAAGTGTAGAGGGGCTGAGGACAGAATACAGAAGACAGGATACAGAAGACAGAATACAGACGATTGATGATAAGATCATGTTTCATAAGGAGTTATCCGGTACTTTGAAATCCGAAATACTAAATCCGAAATTCGAAACAAATTCAAAATACAAATGTTCGAATGACCAAAACGTGGAGAGGGCCATTACGAAAATGGAATATTGACTAATCTGGATCCCCGATTACGACATTCGGGGACAAGCTTGGCTGGGACTTATGGCCGTGCCGGGCTGAGGCGAAAAAAAGTAAGCCTCTGTAATTAGAGGTACCTGCACTTTTGATGCGAAAAAGGTCCTTGGATCTCGATTCGTGATTCTCGTAACTCGATTTGGGAAAGTAAGTTAAAAAATTTTTGAAAATTTTGATTTTTGTTCTGAGGTATCAGCGTTTTTGATTGAAAACTGACGGAAAATTTTACCTATCTTAAACCACGGATTTCCTGGCGCAGCGTAGCCGCAACCAAAAGTTCGTCTAAACAAACTGTTCCATAACCTATCGTAATTACAGATGATATAATCGCTTAAAAAAAACACGCATAAAAAACAAGAAGTTGACAGATTGCATTACGGATTAACACTGATAGTTCAATAGTAAGTAACCGCGGATTAGCACTGATTTGAATATTTTATTGTTACGAATCACCTTTTGCTATAACGCAACGCCCCCGATTCTGAAACAAATATAAATTATTAATTCATCAATTCCACCCATATATGGCGCAAATCGAAATTTGAAGGACTAACTTCTTTTCTTATTAGAGTATGATTCCCCTTACTTATACCAGACAAATCTTTAAGATGATTAAACATTATTTCAGGAATTTTGTATTCCTGTGACTTTCGAACAGTTAAGTTTATTTGTTTCAAAACTTCCGCATGTACCAAATTCTGAACATATCCAATCATGACACCCGAAATAGTGCCAATTCCGTATCGATGTTCCTTGGAAATAAATCTAATAATTCCATTTACGACATATTCATTGATAAAGGACCTGCCTGCACTTGTTTTTTCTGCTAATCTTTTACACTCAATTGTATACTCCTTTATAGCTTTAACGGTATCCCTTTCTAAAGGATCTGATAATGTCCATCGAAAATCCGGTTTCTTTCTTGTCCATTTTTGTCCTATTTCCTTTCTATTCCTTGGAGGAGTTTCCGAATTTGGGATTAAAGCCCAAAAAGGTTTGTCCTTTTGAGGTAACTCGCACCAGATTTCACGTGCGAAAACATAAAGTAAATCATTGAGAGCTATTTCGTCATCCGGTAGAGATTTTTCGTTTTTCAGTCTGACCAAAGCATTCAAAAAGACATTAAAAACTAACCTTTCATGTCTTTTCCATAAATCTTCTGAAGAAGGCAACTTCACCATTATTACTTATTCCTCCCCCTCTTATTTTTTTTATTCATTCTTTGAACTACTGTTGCCTCGGCGTCTTCACGGGCCATACTTCTGGTCCATAAACGCCCTTCATTACGCTTTATAATCATAACAAAGTCATCTGTAACTGCCCGTTCCATTCCTTCAAGATATATGTGTAAACTGTGAAATGATTCTGTTAAATTGTTTTCTAATTGAGTCAGAACATCATTCCAACACTTAATATCACCCGTATAATGCTCATTAACCTTTTTACCTTTCTTTTGAACTGAAAATACAGCAGCTATCATAGAGTCCGTTTGTTCAGGCTGATAAACCTGCCAAACAAATTCAGTTCCTTTATCTAAATAAGCCTCCCAACATTGCATAAAAACTTTTAAATATCCTGAAAAATCAGTATTTTTAGGCAGTGACTTTATTGTTCCGTAAGGTTCTGATAAGCGTTTTGTTAAAACAGGTTTGCCAGCTATACTTTTATCAGGTAAGTAATAATAGGGCAGAGTTATTTCACACATATCTTGTACCAAGTCAATCTCAGCATCGTTTAACTCATAAAGTTCAAAGATTGCTTGATCTAATTCATATTGAAGGAATATTCGTTTCTCTTGTATTTTGTCCTCCGATACTCCTTCTGGTTCATGTAAGCTTTCCGCTGGTGGGTCATAATCCCTCAATTCATTCACTATATTTATAATTCGTTTCTTTAAAGAAACTGATTTTGGGAAACATATAGGTAACTGCATAAGTTCATCTTCAAGATGAATTTCATGGTGCCAAATTCCCCAATTACTTGTTGTTAAAAAGAAATAATATCTGGCAAATGATGACCATAGAATTCCAAGGGTTATTATGAATTTCCATTCTTCACAGCTTTCTAATTTTATACCGTGAATGGAATTTGAAAAACAAAAGTCTTGTTCTTCCAATCTCGCAACAATCATTCCATTAGCCCTTTTTTTCTCCTCAATGCCCCTCTTAACCAACAAGCGACGCCCTTTATATATTTCTTCTAAGCCTCTTCTATTAACCTTAAGTGGGGGAGATTCGAAATACGAATCTTTTAAAGCTCCATAACGAGTAAAGTAACGAACCGGTAGCTTCCTATAATTATTAAGCCATTTACCGTCATATTCTTGATTACTTTTGTCATACCCCCTTCCAAATAGCTCTGGTTTAGAAAATGCTTTTAAGGGATGAAAGTTTCTTAAGTGTTTAATTAGACGTTTATCATTCTGATTACCCCACCATAATATTTTCCAATTTTGATAAAATTTAAGTTCATTAATTTCATAAGGTAATACTTTTAAATCATTTTTATCAAATACTGCAGAAACCAGATTTTCAACGATTGCGGTTTTTCTTGATGTCCAATAATCTACAGTAGAGTGTTTTGGTTTAACTTTATGAAATACAACAGCTGCAAAAGGTGATATTGCCCCAGAAAAAAAGATTTTTCTTGTGTGCGCGAAATTAAACACTTTGATTAAAGTGTTTCTTGAAAGCCATGATTCTCGGAAATTAACACTGTTCTTGTGATGCTTAAAGAATATTCCTGTTGATACAAGCAGACCAGCATGCCCATTTGGTTTTAATAAATCTAACGTTCTCCATATAAAAGTCTGAGATCTCTCCTGGTCTCCAATTGGTAATTCTCTTTTAGTACACCAAGCGACAGCTACTTTATTATCTTTACGTGCTTCTTTATCTTCTTTTCTTGTACCAGGACTGCCCCAAGGTGGATTACCTATAACAATGTCAGCACAATTCGATGCAAAGGATCGTGCTAATACGGGATTATTTTCGATATAATCAGAGTCGAAGGCGTTTTTGGCTAAAAGAATATTGTAACATTTCTGTTGTTGGTCATTTTGATTTTGTTGTTTGTTTTCATGATGAATTAAGTGCGGCAGACGGTTATTTCTTTCATATATTTGTTCTCTAATGCTTGGCGGATCAAGATAATGTAGCATGGCGAGATACAAACTAAATGCAGCAATTCGAGCCGCCTCAGGATTAATCTCAATACCGGCAATTTGCTCGCGTAGTATTTTTTGTAGATTCTGAAAATTTGGTTTCTTGCCTAATTCAAGTCTTCGGTGTCGAACGATACGACGAAAGGCTTCCACTAAAAAGATTCCCGAACCACATGAAGGATCAACAACCCGTGGTTTTGTATTTAATCGTGCCGGTGTTAAGACCTGATTTACTAAAAACTCAACCAATGCAGGGGGGGTATAGTAAGCTCCCTCTGAGGATTTTTTGTTTTTTTCTTTGTCAACCTCTGGATGGTAAAATTCTTCATAAATGCTGCTAATTAATTCAATTGGTATTATCTTGAATTGATAAGCATAAAAAAATAACTTCTTTTGTTTACCAACATCTCCGAATAATAAATCCTGAATTAAGTGCAAGTGCGTCGGGGTGATGATCTCCTTTTCCTGTTCAACATCAGGGAACATATCTCCGTTAAAATCTTCTGCCAGTTTCTCAAATAAAGCAAATGTAAAGTCCTTGTCGGACAGCACACGGGCATAAAGAGAATCTTCTTCACTAAGATTTACCCCCGCGCGAGGAGCATCATTTCCCAAACACTCTTTCCATTTTTTATTACCTGAAGCAATCTCAGAGAAATCTTCAGGAATTAAAATTTTCCTGTCTTCAAGATATCGGATAAAGATAGAACGCCCGATCAGAGCATGAGCATATTTTATATTCTCTTCCCCTAAGCCTTTATCGATAAGTTCTCTCCTCACTTCCTTTAAGTTATTAATCAGGGCTTTGTCCGCACGATTTTTTATATCTCCAAAACGATATTCTTCAAAAAGACGTCCGGTTTCAAGCTGCTCTCGCCTAAATGCTTTTAATTTTTTAGCAACTTTGTTCGCAGATTCAGCAATTTCAAGAGGTTTGATTTTGACCCAATCTTTTTCATCCTTTGCAGGTTCATTTGCTAAATCATAAACTGCTAATTGGCCTGGAATGGCGAGAAATAAAAGACGAGGGCGAGACATACACCAGATTTTATTAAAGAGTTTTCGTAATGCTTCTGATTCATTCACTTCAGATTGAGCAAATACTACAACAGGATTGTTTTCCACAAAGAAAATCTTTTCTGCTTCAACTTCTTTGGTTAGTGTCAGCCATTCACCCTTTTCTATCCAATCTTTCTTTGATAGATTATTTGGGTCGCTAGCACCTTCGAAAAGCGGCCCCTCGGCATAACCCAATTGGTCATAAGCACCTTTTAGAAGTTCTTGTGGAGTTGCGATTGACATAATCTCGTATTTCAATCCATTTAAAGATTTTCTGAAATTATAAGGATATTAGCACAATCTTCAACAGTTTCTTAATAGCTAATTTAAGCTTTCTGTGGATAAACAAAACTTTTGATTTTCGCTACGCATATCTTTTCCCAGCACCAATTTACGGCAGTAGCCTAATTGGTGCTGGACTTACGCTTCGCTTCGGCTTTGCTCAGTGCAAAAGAAAGCGTTTAGCGTATAGCGTGAAATTTCCTGCCTGGGCAGGAATGACAAACGGACGATTCAAAGAAGTATTGCGCCCCTTGGTGTTTCAGTATTTGGTTAGATAAAATAGCGTAATAGGGCGTAAAAGTCAAGGGAAAAAAGGGGAAAAAGAATATTGAATTCGCCGTGGGCGAACCTTTGGTATCGAATCTGAATGTCCAATGTCGAAGTCAAAGTGGTGCGAAATATCGCGGCCTACGCTCTGAGAGTGGTAAATCAGGGCAACCCTTCGACCCATTCGACAAGGCTCAGGGCAGGCTGCGCTCAGGGCAACCACGTGGCAAATTATAGGCGGGCCAATTTCAAGGTAGGTTATTACTTCATCAGGGTCGTGATGCACAAACGTTGCTCAGATTCGTATAAATAAGCAAACAAATATTTATTGGGCAATAACTGAGAGAACAGGAGGTTTATAAGATGGCAAAGATACAGATAGTTTTCTACAGTATGTACGGACACGTGTATAAATTAGCTGAAGCTGTGGCTGAAGGGGCACGTCAGGTTCCCGGAACGGAAGTAGTTATTTATCAGGTTCCGGAATTGGTTCCCGATGAAGCTCTGGAAAAAATGGGTGCCAAGGCCGCCCGCGAGGCTTTCGCAGACATCCCAGATGCAAAGCCAGAGAATTTGGCAGAGGCGGACGCGATTATATTCGGGACGCCGACGCGGTTTGGTAATATGTGTGCTCAAATGCGCAATTTCCTCGACCAGACGGGCCAATTGTGGTTCCAAGGTGCCCTGGTCGGAAAAGTCGGCAGTGTTTTCGCCAGCACGGGGACTCAGCATGGAGGGCAGGAGACAACCATTACGAGCTTTCATTCGACGCTGCTCCATCACGGGATGATTGTTGTTGGCGTGCCTTATGCCGAGCAGAGACTTCTCAATATGGATGAAATCACGGGCGGCACACCTTACGGAGCGACAACTATGGCCGGTGCCGATGGTTCTCGTCAGCCGAGCGAGAACGAGATAGCGATCGCGAGGTTCCAGGGCAAACACGTGGCCGAGATTACGCAGAAGCTCTGCCGGTAATAAGGCATCTACGTAATCAGCAGAGCAGGTTTGGCGAAAGAATTGGACTCTATACTTATTTTGATAGATTTCTCCGCTCGCTGCGCTCGGTCGAAATGACGGTGAGGGATTTCTCAGGCGAAATAATCTTGAAAACCATCAACACTCAGATTAGTATTAACCTATAGTGCTATAAAATTATGTAATCGCATATAGCAATAGTAGTCTGTCAAGATTGAATTTGTTAGTAATGTTGGGTTACATTATACCACTGACGTTTCTGGATTCCTGCTTTCGCAGGAATGACAAGTCACATATTCAAACTTGACGCAATAATAGTTATCACAATAAGAACAGGAGAAATGAAATATGACAGATTATGAAGAAACGGTGCAAAGCTCAGAATTCAAAGACAGGAAGACCGGACTTGTGGTATTCGGAATCCTTCAGATTATTTTTGGCGGGTTTTGTGCGCTCATGGTGCCTCTGATGATATTTGGTATGATTGCATCGAGAGTCCATGATAAAAGTGGTGCTGCACCTATGAGGCCTGCCATGATGATTCCTGTGGTTCTGCTCTATACACTTGCGGCTGTTTGGTTCATCTTTATGGGTA
>Ga0114922_10002280_pt1 | contig 18013 bp, 18 predicted proteins | sample AartaG_FD_100975 | JGI IMG/M metagenome (GOLD analysis project Ga0114922, IMG submission 100975) | Deep subsurface microbial communities from Aarhus Bay to uncover new lineages of life (NeLLi) - Aarhus_00045 metaG | ecosystem: Environmental > Aquatic > Marine > Oceanic > Sediment | place...
CATGACTTACGGACCGCATATTTTGATTGTTGCGAGTGCGCCCATGGATTATGGAACGAGGAAGGCGGCATCGTCGGCAACCGGGTTCATTGATGGTGTGGGCTACATAGGAGCTGCACTTACTGGCATACTTTCCGGTTGGCTTACTGATGCGTGGGGTTGGGATGCTACGTTCTATTTATGGATTGTTGCTTCAATTATTGCGGGTGTTTTGATGTTGTTGCTCTGGAATTATAAGCCAGAGAAGGGTGAATATGAGTGAAAGAACGATTATGTAAGATGCTAGAAAGGCGGTAAGTAATTTATATATTAATAAAATGGTAGGTTAGATATGAATGCGGAATTAAAGTATGTACGGGAATTGTGTAAGAGAACTTTGGCTTGTGAAAAAAACCTATTAGACCTTACGACCTATGATAACGTTGCAATGTGGTGGATTCGAGATAATCAGTTCTATTATTTTATTAAACACGCAACAGATGAGAATATTTCTGTTGATCTTAGTCATCAATCTAAAATGTTTATGATGCTCTACAAGACTTTTAGAACACATATTGATTTTCTTTATTATATTGGTTTTTTACATAATTTATTCTTGAAGTCGTTGGTGAGTGTTTTAATGAGACTTTGGGGGGGGTCTAATCAAACTGGAACGGAGAGTAAATCAAAAATACTGTTTGTTGCCACAGATAATGAGTGGCGATTTGTTAGAGATTGTGAAACGAATAAAGTGAAAAAAAGCGATGCATTTTTTGATTCTATCATAACAAAATTAAATAAGCGATATAACTTATTAGGTGTCTATCCAATTGAGCTTCCCGCAATAAGGGGACTGAAAATTTTCGTAGAGAAATTGCGAAATTGGGGTATAATGCATAAACCACTCAATTCCTATTGGTCGTTGGATGTTTGGACTAAAGAAAGGACTGCTTTCAAGCATTTTAAAAAATCATGGGATTGTCTAAAAGAAGATGCAGATTTTAGGCTGATGTGTGTATACAACGGAAAAGACCTATATAATCAAATAACAAAGGAATTAGAAATATGTTTTCTATTCTTATTCCCTCGTGCTGTTAGATATATTGAGATGGGTAAGCGAATGATGAAGGCGGAAAAGCCTGATCTGATCTTGTTAAAACATGAATATGGATCGAATGAGCGGTGTTATTTGGTTATTGCCGCTAAACTTAATAATATACCAACACTGGCCGTTCAACACGGTCTTATTCATCCGACACATGTAGGTTATAGGTATGCAGAAGACGAAATTTCCCGAGACGGGAGTGTAACATCACCATACTGTCCAATTCCAGATATAACAGCAGTATATGGACCTTATCATAAAGACATTTTAACAAAGGTAAGTGCATATCCGGAGGATAGTGTTGTGGTGACAGGGCAGCCGCGATATGATGTGTTATATCATGCAGAAAATATTTATTCCAAAGAAAAATTCCATGAAAAATATAAAATCAATCCAAAACATAAAATTGTCTTATGGGCAACAGCATGTCATGGATATAGTGACGAAGGAAATATAAGGTATTTTAAGACAGTATTTGAAACGATGCAAAATATTAAAGGCGCAACATTAATCATAAAACAACATCCTGTAGAAGGAGAAAGATATACAAAGATGATTGAAAAATATTTAAACACTTATAAAATAAATGCAATAGTAACGCCAAAAGATTCAGATACCTATGAACTGTTATTTGTATGCGATTTGATGATAACAAAAAATTCCACAACCGCAATGGAAGCGATAGCTTTAAATAAACCGGTTATAATTCTAAATCTTGGTGGAGAGCCCGATGTCGTTGATTATGTGGAACAGGGCGTGGCTTTTGGGGTTTACAAGGAAGAAGATTTAAAGCCAATAATTGAGAAACTGTTGAAGGATGATACGGACTTGGCAAAGAATAGAGAAAGATATATAGAAAAATATTTATATAAACTCGATGGAAAAGCGACCGAAAGAGTTGTCAATCTAATTACCCGGATGATAGGGGTAGAAGAAGAAAAAGAATGAAAAATAAAATCATTGCAATAATACCAGCTCGTGGCGGATCTAAAGGACTTTCAAGAAAGAACATAAAACCACTGCTTGGAAAACCTTTAATAGCATGGACGATAGAACAGGCAAAGGAAAGCAAATATTTTGACAGAATAATAGTAAGCACAGATAGTGAAAAAATAGCAGAGATATCAGAAAAATCCGGAGTAGAAGTGCCATTCCTAAGACCCAAAGAACTGGCAAGAAACGAGTCCCCAACTATTGATGCAATTATGCATGCGATTAGTTGGTTTGAAGAAAGAGGCGAATATTACGATATGGTTGTGCTGTTAGAACCGACATCGCCGCTTAGAGATGTGGAGGATATTGATAAATGTATAGGATTATTGTTAAATAATAAAAAGGCGAGGGCGATTGTTAGTGTAGCAAAATCAGAAATTACCCATCCTGAATTTAATGTAGTAATAAATAAGAACAACTTTATTAGAAAAACTGATGGTAGCACAAATTTTAGTGTTTTAAGGAGGCAAGATTTAAGAGATGTATTTTTCTTCGATGGCTCTATATATATATCTTATACTGATACACTTAAACAAAAAAAGGGATTTTACCACGAGTTAACATTAGCATACGTTGTGCCAAAATACAAATATCATGAAATAGACGAATTAAGTGATTTTATATGTGTTGAAGCGTTGATGAAGGCAAAAATAGAGGGAAAAACATTATGAAAATAAAAAAGGGCACTGATTTATGGAATAAAGCAAAGCAGATTATCCCCTGTGGAAGCCAACTACTCTCTAAGCGTTCTGAGATGTTCTTACCCGAACAATGGCCTTCCTATTATAAAAACGCAAAAGGTGTGGAGATTTGGGACTTGGATGGTAATAAATTTATTGATATGTCAATTATGGGTGTCGGGACTTGTATTTTGGGATATGCTGACGATGATGTAAATGAAGCAGTTAAAAAGGCAATAGATAATGGGTCAATGACCACACTAAATTGTCCTGAAGAAGTTGATTTGGCAGAACTATTGTTAAATTTGCATTCATGGGCAGATATGGTAAGATATGCAAAAACCGGTGGGGAAGCAATGGCAATATCGGTAAGAATTGCTCGTGCTTATACTAAAAAAGACAAAATTGCATTCTGCGGTTATCACGGATGGCATGATTGGTACCTCTCAGCGAACTTAGCGGATGATAAGAATTTAGATGGACAATTACTCCCGGGATTAGAGCCGTTAGGTGTTCCCAGGGGTTTAAAGGGAACTGCAATACCTTTCAACTATAATGAAATAGAAGAACTTGAAGAAATGGTAAAAAATAACGATATAGGTGTAATTGTAGTGGAGCCAATAAGACACCAAGAGCCCAAAAATAATTTCTTAGAGGATGTAAGGAGAATTGCTGATGAGATTAATGCAGTTTTAATATTTGATGAAATAACTTCAGGATGGAGAATGAGGGTTGGAGGGATTCATGAATTATATAAGGCATATCCAGACATTGCAGTTTATGGAAAGGGGATGTCTAATGGATTTCCAATGGCAGCGATTGTTGGAAAAGGAGAAGTTATGGACATCGCACAAACTAGTTTTATAAGCAGCACGTATTGGACTGATAGAATAGGACCTGTTGCATCCATAACCACAATAAACAAAATGTTAGAATTGAATGTTCCTTCTCATTTGTGCAAAATTGGTGATTTGATAGGCGAAGGGTGGAGAAAACTGGCAAAAGAACATGATTTGAAGATAGATGTAATGGGTATTCCGCCACTGACAACCTTTGTTTTTGAAGATGAAGATGATGGCCAAGCATTACTTACTCTATTCACGCAGGAAATGTTAAATCGCGGATTTTTGGCTTCGAAAAGTGTTTATGTATCCTACAGCCATACCGATGAGCATGTTAGGAACTATTTGGAGAATGTGGATGAAGTCTTTGGGATAATAAAAGAAGCAATTGGAAAAGATAATGTGTATGTTTTGCTAAAAGGTCCTGTTGCACATACAGGCTTTACGCGTTTAACTTAGGTTAGGAGATATAAAAAAGAAATGGTAGATGAGAGAGGAGGTATAATGAAATATTGCAGCAGATGTGTTTTACCCGAAACACACGATACTATTATGTTTGACAAAGAAGGTGTCTGTAGTGTTTGCCGTCAGAGTGAATATAAAAATGAGAAAATTGACTGGGGCGCTAGGCGGAAAGAGCTTGAAGAGCTTGTTGATCAATACAAAAACAAGGGCCTTTATGATTGTATTGTGCCATTTTCTGGGGGAAAGGACAGTACATTTCAATTATGGTTTGTGGTAAAAGAACTCAAACTTAAACCTCTAGTTGTTCGATTTAATCATTGGTTTTACAGACCCTTGGTAGCCAAACGTAATACACGTACATTTAAAATATTGGGTGTTGATGTAATCGATTATACTCCAAATTGGCATGTTGTACGGGAATTAATGCTGGAATCACTTAAAAGGAGAGGAGATTTCTGCTGGCATTGTCATACTGGTATTTATGCAGGTGTCATGCATATGGCCATTCGCTTCGAAACACCGTTAATTATTTGGGGGGAATCAATTGCTGAGTACGCTTCTTGGTATTCTTATGATGAGATGGAAGAAGTCGATGAAAAACGGTTTAACCGTGTAATGAACCTTGGAATTACTGCAGACGATATGTATGAATTCTTAGAGGGGCGAGTCAGTAAAAGGGATCTCTGGATGTTTAGGTATCCACCGAGAAACGAATTAGTGAGGATTAAATGCCGCTCAATTTGTCTTGGAAATTACATTAAATGGGATACAAGAAAACAAGTCGAAATCATTAAAAGAGAATTAGGATGGGAAGGACAAGAAGTGGAAGGAGTTCCTCCCGAATACGATTATGATAAAATAGAGTGTCAATTTGTTGGAATTCGTGATTACTGTAAATATATCAAACGTGGTTATGGGCGAACAACTCACTTAGTATCCATTGATGTCCGCAATAAGCGGCTTAATCGTGAAAAAGCTTGTAAACTGGCTCAAAAATACGATGGAAAACGTCCTGCGTCTCTTGATCGATTTTTGGGAATACTGCAGATAACCGAAGAAGAATTCATTGAAATATTATCCAAACACAGGGTAGACCCGTGGGTATTTGATCCATCAAAAGTTGAAAAGGGGAAAACATTACCTGATATGGATAAGTGGGATAGAACTCAGGTGGACGAACCTAAAGTCGGTCCACATAAAAAAGATGGCAAAAGAGGAACATATATATGATTGCAATAATTGATTACGGAATGGGTAATGTAAAATCCATTTTTAACGCATTAGGATATCTTGGTCAAGAAGCTGTAATTACTGCGGATCCGAAGGTTATTGATGGTGTATCACATTTGATTCTGCCGGGTGTTGGGGCCTTTGGGGATGCTATGATGAATCTAAAGAAGAGAGGTTTGGTGGAAATCCTAAACCAACAAGTTCTGGAAAAGGGCAAGCCTTTTCTTGGTATATGTCTAGGTCTTCAGTTATTAGCCAAAAGGAGTCAGGAACATGGATACCATGAAGGTCTGGGTTGGTTTGATGCAGAAGTGATAAAGTTCAAATTCGAGGAAGTTAATTTGAAGATTCCACATATAGGCTGGGATGATATTACCCCTCTTGTCGATCATCCCATTTTTGCTAATTTGAAAGAAAATGAGTTCACATTTTATTTTGTTCACAGTCACTACATTGTTTGCCACCAACCGCAGAATGTTGCTGCAACTTGTGATTATGGAATCACTTTTCATGCTGTGATTTTCAAGGACAACGTTATAGCTACTCAGTTTCATCCGGAAAAGAGCCAGGACAATGGCATTCAAATTTTAGATAATTTCGTAAATTGGAGGCCTAAAAGATGTTAAAAAAAAGAATTATCCCAAAATTTCTCATTAAAGATGGGCGTCTGATTAAAGGTGTTCGATTTCATGAAAATTTTAGAGAAGCCGGTAACCCTGCAACTACAGCCAAAGTTTACAATTCTTATGGTGCCGATGAACTTATTTTTTTAGATATACAGGCAAGTATTGAAAGCCGCAAAACAGTAGTAGATATTATTGACAGGGTTTCAGAAGAAATTTTTATGCCTTTTACCGTGGGTGGGGGAATAAGAACTTTAGAAGATATAAATAATCTTCTACGGATTGGTGCTGACAAGATTTCAATAAATACTGCAGCAGTAGAAAAACCGGGCTTTATCAGAGAAGCAGCTAGGAGATTTGGTGACCAATGTATAATTGTTTCTATTGATTACAAAGAAATTAAACCAGGGGTTTTTCGTGTCTTTACGCATGGGGGGAATAAAGCCACAGATTTTGATCCTCTTGAATGGGCCTTAAAAATGCAAGACAGTAACTGTGGGGAAATTTTACTTTGCTCTATTGATCGGGATGGAACCATGTCTGGATATGATTTGGAAATGATTCGGCGAGTAAGTGAAAAATTGGATATACCTGTAATTGCTTCCAGTGGAGCTGGCAGTTTACAAGACTGTATTGATGCATTTAAAATAGGTGCGTCAGCCATAACCATCAGCAGCATGTTCATATTTACCGATCATAGCCCTATTAAAGTTCGTTCATATTTATGGTCAAAAAATGTGGATGTTCGCGCCAGTAAAAGCAGCCGAAGCTAATGTGAAAATTATAAAAGAAAGATGAAAAAGAATATTATATTAGCAGGAGAAAAGGTTGTACTCAGAAGCATATCAGAAGAAGATGTAACTCAAAGATATCTCGATTTTCTGAATGACAAAGTCGTGACTAAGTTCTTGGATGTGGGTAGGAAGGAACATAGCATAGATGAATTGAAATCTTATGTGAAAGAAAAAATTTCAAAAGAGGATTGTGTTTTCCTGGCTATCATAGATAAGAAATCAGGCATGCATATTGGGAATGTCAAGATGGAACCGATAGATTACGATAACAGAAAAGCGGAAATAGGTATCATGGTCGGTGACCAGAATTTTTGGGGTAAAGGTTATGGAACAGAAGCAATGCGTATCGCAGTAAATTTTTGCTTCCAAGATTTGGACCTTGAGCGAGTTACCCTAGGAGTCATCGCAGATAACATCACAGCAATAAAAGCGTATAAGAAAGTGGGGTTTGTTCAGGAGGGTGTTTTTAGGGAAGATGTAATAAGAGATGGGGAAAAATACGACAGGATTTTTATGGGATTGCTCAGAAAAGAATTCCACTTTAAAGGAGGGTAGTATGCTCAATCTAAAAAACAAAACTGTTATAATAACAGGAGGAGCAGGATTATTAGGACGTGCATTTTCAAAAGCATGCGCGGAATGCGGTGCAAATGTGGTAGTCACCGACATTGATGAAAGGGGGAACAAATTAGTTGAACAAATAAAAAAAGAAACAAAAACTAGCACCGTAATCTTTCAAAAATGTGATATAACTGATATAATGGGTATTCGGGACCTAATAGACATGGCATCAAAAAAATTCAAACGTGTTGATGCACTGGTGAATAATGCATATCCCAGAAACAAAAATTATGGCAGAAAATTTGAAGATGTTACTTATGTGGATTTTTGTGAAAATGTGAATATGCATTTAGGGGGATATTTCTTACTAACTCAACAAGTGGCAAAAGTAATGATGAAACAAAATTATGGTAACATAATAAATATGGCTTCTATCTATGGCTTTTCTGCACCGAGATTTGAAATCTACGAAAGAACTGATATGACTATGCCAATAGAATATGCGGCGATTAAAGGGGCTATAATAAACTTAACTAAATACTTAGCATCATATCTGGGGAGATATAATATCAGAGTAAATGCAATATCTCCGGGAGGAGTATTCAATAATCAACCAGAAAGTTTCGTCAAAAAATATTCAGAAAAAGTTGTTTTAGGAAAGAGTATGGCAAATACAGACAAGGTAGTTGGTACTTTAATATTTTTGTTATCTGATGCTTCAAAATATATAACAGGACAAAATATCGTGGTGGATGGGGGATGGAGTTTATAAAAAATAGTAAACAATTTAGTTAAAAAGGAGTTTTATTTATGATGAGAATGGATTCAAACGGAAAAGTTTTATTTATCGTACATGATATATACCAGGAGGATAATTATTTGCCATTAGGATATGGTTATATGGCAGCAATGCTAAAGAAAGAAGGGGTTGATGTGAAAATATGCTGTCAAGATGTGTTCCATTATCCAAATGATGAATTGGAAAAACTTTTTTTGAAAAATAATAATTATGATTTGATTGGCGTTGGTTTCATGTCAGCAAGATTTAAGGAAACCATACTTGGGCTTTGTGAGACCATAAATAGATCTAAGAAAGATGCTTGGTTGGTGCTGGGTGGCCATGGCCCTTCACCCATACCGGAATATATGTTGAAAAAGGCTAATGTAGATGTTGTCACGATAGGTGAAGCGGAAGAAACCATTGTTGATTTGCTAAAGTGTAAAATAGATGCTGGGGATCTTTCTAAAGTAAAAGGCATTGCTTATCGTGAGAACGAGGAAGTGATAATCAATGAAAGGCGAAAACCTATTAGAGACCTAGATTCTATTCCGTTTCCAGAATGGTCACTATTCCCAATGGACCGATATACTACCTGCCTAAAACTTTATGAAGCATCTAATGATAATAAAGCGTTAGGCATCCTGACAAGCAGAGGATGCATTAACAAATGTAATTTTTGTTACAGGCTAGAGAAGGGGATAAGGTTCAGAAGTATAAAGAATGTCATAGAAGAAATAGAAGTTTTAAAAGAGAATTATGGCGTTAACTATTTTGTCATGTATGACGAATTATTTATTTTTTCAAAGAAGAGAGTCTTTGAATTTCAGGACGGTTTAGAACAAAATGACCTTAAAATCAATTTTTCGTGTAATGCAAGAGTTGATATTTTTGATGATGAAGTCGTTAACAGCTTGAAAGAAGCGGGTTGTCAATTTATTAATTTTGGTATGGAATCTTCCGACCAAAAGGTATTGGATTTGATGAATAAAAATACCACTGTTGATGAAAATATACGAGCTGCAGAGATAACAAATAAAGCAGGAGTCGGATTTGGTTTAAATTTTCTTTGGGGAAACATAGGTGATACTGAAGAATCACTGAAGAATAATGTAAAACTAACCAAAAAATTTAATTTGTACGATGATATTCGGACTATCAGACCCGTGACACCTTATCCCGGATGTGACCTATATTACGAAGCAATAAAAAGCGGTTTTTTATCTGGGCCAGAAGATTTTTTCAATAAATTTAAAAATTCCGATTTATTAACCGTGAACTTTACAGAAATTCCTGAAGATAGATTTTATAAACTACTTTTTGAGGCGAATAAGGAATTAATAATCGATTATTACATACACACTACGAAAGACATGGATAGTGCGAATAAGCTGATAAATGATTTTTACAATTTGTATTTTAAGGGATATACTAAATTTAGAGGTGCTAGGCATTTTGCAAAGGAATAAATTAGAGACATGAAAAAAATAAAAATAAGCAATAATTTAATTGGAGATGGAGAATCCTGCTTCATAATCGCAGAAGCTGGCGTAAATCATAATGGTTCATTAGAGATGGCAAAGAAACTGATAGATGCGGCAATGGATGCAGGTGCAAATGCGGTAAAGTTTCAAACTTTCAAGGCAGAGAATGTTGTGACAGAAAAAGCAGAAAAAGCAGCGTATCAAAAAGAGACTATTGGAAAAGGAAAATCACATTATGACATGCTAAAGGCATTAGAACTCACAGAAAAAGATTTTAAGGATCTAGCAGATTATGCAAAGAAAAAAGGTATTATATTTTTATCATCCCCATTTGACGAAGAAAGCGTTGATTTATTAGATGGGATAAACGTGCCAGCATATAAAGTTGGCTCCGGTGAGATAACGAATTTTCCTTTGCTCAAACACATAGCAGGAAAAGGTAAGCCAATTATTTTATCAACGGGAATGGCAACATTGGGAGAAATAGAAGATGCATTAAGAGTTATTAGAGGGGTGGGCGTAGATGATGTTGTTTTGCTCCATTGTGTAACAAGTTACCCAGCAAAAATGGAGGATGTTAACCTAAAGGCAATTGAAACGCTGGAGCACGCGTTCAAGTCACCAGTGGGCTTCTCTGACCATACACCTGGCATCACGGTTCCAATAGCGGCTGCATCTCTGGGAGCAGTTGTGATAGAGAAACACTTCACGCTGGATAAAAATCTACTAGGACCGGATCATAAAGCATCACTGGAGCCAGATGAGTTGGAAGAAATGGTGGTGGCTATCAGAGATGTAGAAAAGGCATTAGGAAGTGGGATAAAACAACCTACAAAGGAAGAGGAAGAAATAAAGAAAGTGGCAAGAAGAAGTGTAGTCGCTAAGATCGATATTGCCAACGGAGCGACCATTACAGGAGATATGCTGGATGTTAAAAGACCTGGAACTGGGATTGCACCAAAATATATGGGGATGATTGTAGGAACGAAAGCGAAAGAAGATATAAGAAAAGATGAGATTGTAACGTGGAAATTGATAAAATGAAAAGAAAAATTCTCTATATTACCGGAACAAGAGCAGATTATGGTTTAATGAAATCTGTTCTAAAAGCGATAGAAAAGCATCCAAAATTAGAATTAGAAATCGTTGCTACTGGAATACACATTATGCCAGAATTTGGGATGACTTTTAATGAAATAAAAAAGGACAATTTTAAAATTCACGCAATAGACGCAACTTATGAGAATGACAACAAAGAAGCTATGGCAAGTTTTATAGGAAAATTCATACAACAACTAACAAAGAAGGTCATAGAGATAAAACCAGATATAATCCTGCTTTTAGGTGATAGGGGCGAGATGTTAGCAGGAGCTATTGTTGGAGCTTATCTCACCATTCCCGTGGCTCATATACATGGGGGTGATATTACTTCTACTGTAGATGAATTTTCAAGGCATGCTATAACAAAACTTGCGCACATCCACTTCCCAGCAACAGAAAAGAGCGCAGAAAGAATTATTAGGATGGGTGAAGATCCCTCAAACGTTTTTGTTGTTGGAGCGCCAGGGCTTGACACAATACTAAATGAAAAATTGGTTGAACCGGAGGTACTATCTGAAAAGTATACTTTAGAGCTATCTAAACCAATTCTCTTAGTTGTGCAACATCCAGTGACTACGGAGGTTAACGATGCTCCAGACCATATCCATGAAACGTTAGAGGCATTTTTGGAACTAAAATATCAGACCATTTTAATATATCCAAATGCCGATGCAGGCGGTAGGGAAATGATAGAAGCAATCAAGAAATACGAGAAATATCCATTCATTAAGACCTTTAAAAGTATTCCCTACAAAGCGTTTCTAAGTTTAATGATGATAGCTAGCGTTATGGTTGGTAATTCAAGTAGTGGCATCATTGAAGCTCCTTCTTTTGGTTTACCTGTGGTCAATATTGGTTCAAGGCAGAAGGGAAGGGAGAGAGCAGAAAATGTGATGGATGTAGGTTATGATAAAGAAGAAATCAAAGCTGCAATAAAAAAAGCACTTTACGATGAAGATTTCAAAGAGAAAGTTAAAAAATGCAAAAACCCTTATGGAAATGGGAAAGCAGGTGTTAGGATTGCAGAGATTTTAAGTAAGATGAAAACAGATAAAAATTTATTACAGAAAAAGTTGAGTTACTAAAAGTAGTGATAAAACATGGGAGAAGAAAGATTCAAAGACTGGAAATACCCTAATATTGAAGAAGGAAAATTAACCAAATATAAGTGGGTAGTTCAGCATAAAGATAAACTTAAATTAGGATATAAAACAGACATAGGTGCTTTTACATACATAAATGCAAAAAAGGGGGTTATTATAGAGGATTACGTGCAGATAGGTTCCCATTGTTCCATTTATTCTGTTTCTACGATAGACAATAAAGAGGGGCAAGTTATTTTGAAGCGAAAATGTAGGATAGGCAGTCATTCAGTTGTGATGCCCGGCGTTACAATAGGTGAGAAATCAATCATTGGTGCATTTAGCTTTGTAAATATGGATGTACCTGATAACGTTGTTACTGTTGGCGTCCCGGCAAAAGTGATACAGAATATTAAGAATAGAACTCATGAATAATTATAGCAGAGGCTAAAAGATGAATTTGAAAATCGTACTGGAGCGAGAGGAAGATGAAACATATTCTGTGCACTGCCCAGCATTGAAAGGATGCCATTCTCAGGGAACGACAAGAGAAGCAGCATTAAAGAATATTCGGGAAGCCATCCAATTGTATTTAGATGTGGCAAACGAAAAGGCGAGGAAAGGAGTAAAACAACAGACAAAAAGCATAATCGTTGAGATGGCAGTATGACTGAAAAGAGGCTATTGCCTGTATCAGGTAAACAAATGGTAAAAGTCTTTAGAAAAATCGGATTCCCGGTGGACAGGCAGGGAGGTAGTCACATTGTAATGTCCAAGGGGGATGTTATTTTAGTAATCCCCGATCATGAAACGGTTGCTAAAGGAACAGAAAGAGAATTAATAAAAGATGCATGACTTACCGTTGAAGAGTTTAATAAATTGCTGAAGAAATAGGAGTCCAATAGAAAATAAAATGACATGGAAAATACCGCTGTTTAAGATATATTGGGATGAAAAAGACATAAATAATGTAGTTGACGCTGTTAAAGCAGGAATGAACTGGGCAGTAGGATCTAATATAGAGAAATTTGAGAAGATGATTGCTGAATATATAGGAGCAAAATACTGTGTCGTTTTTAATTCAGGAACTTCTGCATTGCATGCAGCTCTCTTGGCATACGATATTAAAGAAGGAGATGAAGTTATAGTTCCCTCTTTTACATTTATCGCGACAGCAAACGCGCCTCTTTTCGTTGGAGCGAAGCCAGTTTTTGCAGATATAGAAGAGGAAACTTATGGCTTGGACCCGGAAGATGTGAAAGAGAAAATCACTGAGAAGACTAAAGCCATAATTCCAATTCATTATGGTGGCTGTTCCTGCTTAATAAGAGAGTTGAAAGAAATCGCCGAAGATTATGGGTTAATCTTGATAGAAGATGCTGCGGAATCATTTGGGGCAAGAATAGGAGATAAAAAAGTAGGGACTTTTGGAGATTCGGCAATGCTCAGTTTTTGTCAAAATAAAATAATCACGACTGGAGATGGTGGTGCAATTGTAACCAACGCAAAGAGAATATATGAGAAATTGAAATTGATAAGGTCGCATGGCAGATTAGAGACTTCCAATTTTTTCTCATCAACAGAATATATGGATTATGTAACCCTAGGCTATAATTTCAGGATGTCTAATATAACAGCGGCATTAGGGGTAGCACAACTTAAAAAAGCGGATAATGTTATTGCGATGAGGAGAAATAATGCTGAATATTTAACTGCAAGTCTAAAACGAGAAATCAAAGAAATAATGACCCCGAACTCACCGAATGAGTATTATCATGTGTATCAAATGTACACTATAAGAGTTAATATTCATAGGGACAAAATAATGAAATATTTAGCCGATAATGGTATCATGACGAAAGTATATTTTTCACCCGTTCACTTAACGCAATTTTACAAGAATGAACTTGGATACGCATGTAAACTACCAGTTACGGAAGAAAAATCAAGCCACGTTTTAACATTACCCATGTATCCCGCATTAACAAAAGAAGAGATAGACTTTATAACGGATAAGATCAAATGTTTCTTTGATGAGCCAAGATAAGATGGACGAATTAGAAGATTTCTTTAGAAGTAAGGATATACTTGTAACAGGCGGCTGCGGCTCTATTGGCAGTAAGTTAGTCGAACAACTTCTAAGATATGATGTAAAAAGGGTAAGGGTTCTTGACCATAATGAGTCTGGACTATTTCATTTACAAGAAAGACTTAAACAACACGAAAAATTAAGAACATTGATAGGGGATATTAGAGACAAAGAGCGATTACGATGGGCTATGCTGGATGTAGATATAGTATTTCATGCTGCAGCTCTAAAACATGTACCTTTGTGCGAATATAATCCATTCGAGGCAGTAAGTACGAATGTTTATGGAACTCAAAATCTCATCAATGTTGCAAGAGATGAAAAGGTAGATAAATTTATTGCTATTAGCACAGACAAAGCGGTCAATCCTATAAACACAATGGGCGCGGCAAAGTTGTTGAGTGAAAAATTGGTTTTAACTGCCCCTTTGGGCGATGTTAGACCGGCCTTTTCCTGTGTAAGATTTGGTAATGTATTAAATACCGATGGATCTGTAATTCCCATATTCGAAGAGCAGATAAAAAATGGTGAACCGGTCACGGTAACATCGAAAGAGATGGTGAGGTTTTTTATGTCTATGAATGATGCCATAGCATTAATCTTAAAGGCTGCACAAAAAGCAAGCGGAAGGGAGATATTTATTTTGAAGATGGACGCAATGAGAATCGTTGATTTAGCAGAAGTAATGATAGAAGAGCTCGCACCAAGGTATGACCATGATGATATTAAAATAGAGATAATAGGTATAAGACCCGGAGAAAAGATTTATGAATTATTGATGTCAGAAGAGGAGGCACAATATGCTGAAGATTGGGGTGATATGTTTATTTTAAAGCCAGGAATAATTACACCTCATATGAGTATAAGCGAAAAAGTTACTTCGCAGCCAATACGGGTAGAAGAGTATAACAGCAGGAATGCAAAATTGCTTACGAAGGAAGAGATTAAAACTTTATTCACAAGATTAAAATCAGAATAATTCTCGGAAAAATTTGATCTCCTCTTTTTTAATGCCCTTCAAAAGCATTAATATCGCAGCATAAGCAGCAGCACAAACTCCTATTGCGAGCAGAACATTTAACAGTCCAACCGGACTCCATCTAATAATTACCAGAGACATGACAACCGAAGCGATGATGCTTTTTAGTATAAATCTAAAATCAACGTCAAATTTAATGTATTTGAAAGAATAATATGCTCCGAGAATAAGTGCAAAGGTATACGCAATAAGCGTAGTAATCGCAGCACCAAATATTCCAAAATACGGGATGCACACAAGGTTTAACCCCAGATTTATAATTGCAGCAATCATCCATATACTGCCATCGATTTTTGTTTTTTTTACTAAGTGGAGACTATGTACAACAATTGCATACACCCCAAGAAACAACGCACTTACTGCAGTAAACGGCGTTATCAGATATCCATAGGACGCAATCTCAGGCGTTGATAACAGGATTAACAACGATTTTGAAAGAAGTGACAATCCAAAAACAGACGGAATAGCAAACATCAAAAAGTATTTTAACGTGTATTCCAGGTACCGTTTTACTTCACCCTCTTTTCCCTCGTCGTATAATTTTGAAAGAACCGCAGGCAAAAGTAACCCAAGTGGTGCCATGTACATATTGATCATTGTACCCAGCAGATATCCCGGCGAATAATATCCCACAAAAGCAACACCCAGTAAATACCCAATTATATACCGATCACTTGAGTTCACAATCCAAGCTGAAAAATTCCCGGGAACTGTGGGCAATCCAAAATGTAGATATTCATTTAGATGCGAAAATCCAGGTATTTTTACGCCTATTTCTGAGACTATAAAAATACCCATCAACAGAAACACGATTATTCGTGCAATTAAAAATGATATTAAAGCGCCAGTGATTCCATATCCAGATAACAACGAATATGCAACCAGAGCAACCATCCCGTAGATATATAAAATATTAAAGAGCGAATACTTCTTCATCCGTTGAAAAGTTCTGAAATAGTTCAAGAACAACTTATTCATGCATTCTATTGGTATAATTAGAGAAATAACACGCATCAAATCGGCTCTACCACCTAAGAAAGCAGTTGCAAACGGTTCTGAAAATACGAGTAGCAGAACAGATACAGCCAAACTTGTGAAGGCGATGAAAACGGCGATGGAATAAAAGCTTTCTTGTATCTTCGTTTTATCTTTTTCCGCTGCTAAAAACCGTACCATCGTGTAGGGCAAGCCCAAACCTACAATTGGTGAAATTAAGGAGGTCGTAACGATTATCTGAACCCATATTCCGTATTCTTCAATGGGTAGCGTCTTTGTCAAAATCGGCAGCAGGATTATTCCGCTCAGGCTTACCAATAGGTTTACAATCCCCACAAGTCCAACGCGCTGTGCGAAGAGTTTGTATTCGGTCATGTTCTTTCAATGATTTTCTCTTCGTCTATTTCAAACTTATCATGTTCTTATATTCTCAATGCGGTAACTGTATTCATGCACGCTCAATTGTTACGCCTCTATCTAAAAGTGGCGTTTATAAACTTTTAGCAATTTCTTCTTTTGCTAAGCGGCAATGAATACACATTAGATAGTACCTCCTCATCAAGAACAACAGGGCAGATATTTATTCCACGTGCAATGTAGAATCCTAACGATCTTAAAAAGAGATTCTTAATTGTGGTATCAAATAAAATTTCTTCTAAACTCTTCCCGTCATACAGGTCACTCAGCATATCATCAATATAACGCTGGTATTCTTCTTTTACAATTGGTAAATAACCCCATCTTTTTTTCATTGCTTCCAGTGGATCTTTTGGATACTTTTTGAAGTCCCAAGTGTCCATAATCTCAGATATTCTATGCGGTACCCGTATTTTTTTTGCTACTTTCTTTGCTATCTCGATGTCTACACTCCCTTTCTCGCCATATGTCACAGCAGTAAAATCTAGCCCTAATGCGTGAACAAGCTTAACAATTAGTCTTCTATCCTTCCCGCCGCTTAAATGAATAGCAATATTTTCCTTGCCTCTGACCGCATTTTCTATTGACACTTTTAACGATTCTTCGACATCGGAAACAGAAGAATTTCTATTCGTTTCAAACTCGGGTACATCAACTATTCTTTCTGCTTTTTCACCTTCCCGGAATGTATTGTCACCCAATACAAATCCAAGCAGAAGAAACTCTGCTACCGCGTCGTAATTGATTTTCATCTTGTCGAGTCCTCATATTTAGAGATGATGCCTTTTGTCATTTTAATAGATGCTTTCATATACTTTGAGTAATTTCTCCTTTTCATTTTCCCAGTTATATTTTTCTTTTGCTGCTTTTAGTGCATTTTTATCTAATTCTTCGCACAACTCCGGATTATCTCTAAGGGTTATTATCGCTTCTTTCACGGATTCCTTGTTATAATCAACGGTCAACCCGCATTTCAGTCGTTCTGTTAAATCACCACACCACGTCCCTTTTGTACAAATAATCGGACGCCCGCAAGCCATGGCTTCAAATTGCTTACAAAATGGATTTATCTTTAGCTTTTTATCTGTTGGATCAGCAATGACGAAGGTAACATCTGCTTTAAGGGTTTCTGGCAACACCTGCTGGCTGGGAATGGTTCCTAAAAATTCAATGTTACTATATTTCTTACTGCGCTCTTTAATCACCTCATATAGCCGTTCTTTTTTAGAAGCTATGACCAGCTTCACATTTTCTATTCCTCCAATTACATCAATAATATCAGGAAAAAATCTTTTTTCATGCATAGTTCCAATATATATGAGACTAAAAACAGCGTTATTTGGTGGGATATACTCTTTTACAGGATCTTTACAATTCATTATAATTGAAATCGGCTTTTGGATAAATTTGCTAAAATACTCTTTGAAAGGCACATTTACAGTAATCATGTAGTCGACATCTTTGTTTACTAACCTCTTTTCCATCGATGCGGATGCATTGGTAACAATATTTGGCACATTACCTTCAATCATATATGAAAAAATCTCGTGAGAATCATAAATAAGCTTCACTCCCAGCTTTTTCTTTAGCCATGCTCCTGCTTGTAGAGTATCCAAATCATGACAATGAACAACATCAAATCGAAAGCCAGTTTTATATAATTCCAATCCTTTTTTATATGCTCTTCTCCACCATAACGGATTGCGTAATAAATCATTTGGTAAAATTTTCATTATCCCGTTATTGTGAATCCTC